>Ga0136652_1000241_pt1 | contig 28342 bp, 19 predicted proteins | sample ConPoolayeEmetaG_FD_94864 | JGI IMG/M metagenome (GOLD analysis project Ga0136652, IMG submission 94864) | Hot spring microbial mat communities from California, USA to study Microbial Dark Matter (Phase II) - Cone Pool mat layer E metaG... ...
ATCAAGCGCGGGAAACTTCCTCCGCTCGGGGAGAAGGAGCGATCCTGGCTTGTTGCGAAAGGCCTTTCGCCGAACTACCGTTTGTCCTGTCAGTATGAAGTCGCAAGCGACTTGGAAGTCCGCGTCCCGAGCGCTTTTACTGTCCAGGAAATCCCCATCCTTCCTTCGATCATGCGCTCGTTCATCCGGCCGGATCCGGCCATTCGCAAGTACTATCTTGAGCTCCGACGGCCTGATATTCGGACCCCCGAATCTTTGCTCGAGATTCTGCTGGACGGTCTGGGCGGTGTCCGACTTGGCATCCAGCCGGCCGTGCTGAGAAAGCTGGAGGAGGCGATGGCGAAAGGGGATTCCAAGGTGACGGCTGTCGTTCACCGGGAAAGGGAAATTCTCGCTCTTGAGCCTGGATATACGGTCGGTCGAAGCTTCGGCCTGGCCATCGATGTCGGGACGACGACCCTGGTCATGGAATTGGTCGACCTTGATTCCGGAAAGACCTTGGATATGGAAGCGGCGATCAATCAGCAGGTCAAGCGAGGGGCGGATGTTGTTTCTCGAATCAGCTATTGTTATGAGAACTCTGAACATGCCGCCGAATTGCAGTCCCTCGTCCTGGAGACGCTGAATTCAATGATTGGCCGTCTTCTGGCGAGGAGCAGGATCGATCGGGAATCCGTTTACGAGGCGGTCATCGCTGGCAATACGGTGATGACCCATCTGCTTCTCGAAATTCCCGTCCGAAGCTTGGCCAGGGCTCCCTATGAGGCTGTTTTTTCGCGGCTTCCAGAACTCCATGGTTCAGACCTCGGCCTGAACATCCATCCTCAGGCAAAAATTTATTTTTCGCCGAATATCATGAGTTTTGTCGGCGGTGACATTGCGGCTGGCCTTCTCGCCTCTCGGCTTGCCCGGAAGCGGGGCCGATTCCTCTTTCTTGACCTGGGAACAAACGGCGAGATTGTCCTCCGAGCCGGCGGCCGGATCGTCACCTCCTCGACGGCGGCCGGACCGGCTTTTGAAGGAATGAACATCAGTTGCGGCCTGCCCGCTCTGCCCGGAGCGATCTTTAAGATCAGAGACGAAGGGGAGATCAGAATCGAGACGCTTGGAGACTCGACACCCCGGGGAATCTGCGGAACCGGGCTGATCGACGCCATCGCTGTTTTTCTGGCCAGAGGAGAGATCAGCCGGAGCGGAATCGTCCGGAATCCGGCCAGGCAAATTCGAATTCGGGAAAACATCGTCCTCACTCAGGAGGATGTCCGGCAGATGCAGCTCGCCTGTGCCGCCATCAAGACCGGCATCCGAATCCTGCTCGAACAAAATCGCCTTTCCGTCGAGGATCTGGATGGCATTTATATTGCCGGAGCGTTCGGGAATTATCTGAATATCGAGAACAGCATGGATATCGGGCTTCTGCCCAGGATCGATAAGGGCCGCCTCAATTTTATCGGCAATGCCTCGCTCGCCGGCGCCCGGCAAATGCTGCTTTCGGCAAGAGAGCGGGAAAGTGCCGAAAAGATGGTCCAGGCGGCTCGCTATGTCTCTCTGGCTTCGGAGCCGCAATTCCAGGAACGTTTCATCGAGGCCCTGGAATTTGCTCCTTGGCCTTAAGATAAGCGCCATGTCTGAGGAAACGAGGAGGAATGGATAAAGAACACATTTTAGAGACGATGGCTCGAGCGATCGTGGCCGGAGAAAGGTCTCAGGCGCAAGAACTTGCCAACCAGGCCGTCCGGTTGGGGCTTGATCTTCTCGAAGTCATCGAAAAGGGTTATGCCCCGGGCCTCAAAGAGGTCGGAGAGTTGTGGGAGAAAGGAGAATACTTTCTTCCCGAACTCATCTCCTCCGCGGAAAGCATGAAGGCTGCCATGGCCGTCCTTGAGCCCGAGCTCCGCCGGGCCCGCATCGATGCCCCTTCGAAAGGGAAAATCGTCATCGGAACGGTCGAGGGCGATATCCACGACATTGGCAAGAATCTGGTCGCTTCCATGCTCCAAGCTCACGGGTTTGAGGTTCATGACCTCGGTGTCGATGTCAAACCGGAACGGTTCATCGCCCGGGCTCTTGAGGTCAAAGCCGATTTCCTTTGCCTCTCGGCTCTTCTCACGACGACGATGCTCGGGCAGAGAAGACTGGTTGAAATGCTCCGGGCCGAGAATCTCGACCGTCGGTTCAGGGTTCTGGTCGGCGGCGCGCCGGTGACGCAAAAATGGGCGGACGAGATCGGCGCTGACGGGTATGCCGAGAACGCTCTGGAGGCCGTCAGACTGGCGGAGAGGCTGAGAGAACGTTCGGTCGGCTGAGGGAATGGAGGATGACCATGATCAAGACCAAAAAGCCGAAGCTTGAACTCCTGAGCCGCCCGTTGGTCGAAAAGATCGTCCGTGAAGCCATGGCTCTTCTCGAGCGCCGCGGCGTCTTTATCGAAAATCAGGAAGCGATGGCTCTTTTTCGTGAGGCGGGCGCAGAGATTGACGAGGGGTCGCGGCGGGTGCGGATCAGAGCTGAACTCATCGAGGAATGCCTCTCCTCCACCCCCTCCGTTATCAGATTCTACGATCGGTCCGGGAAAACGAAATTCCTCGTCGGTCGGGACGAAGTTCATTTTGACCCCGGCTCGGCCGCGACGCGGCTCCTTGACCACACGACGCAGTCAGAGCGGAAACCTCAGACAGAAGACTTGGTCCGCTGGGTCCGGGTGGTCGATGCGCTGCCGCAATTTCATTTTCAAAGCACGGGACTTATCAGCGCCGACGTCCCGGAAGAAATTGCCGACAGCTACCGCCTGTTCATCGGGCTTTTGTTCTCTTCCAAGCCGGTCGTCACCGGGACCTTTCGCATCGAGGGCTTCCGTCCGATGTACGAAATGCTGGTGGCCGTTCGAGGAAGCAGGGAAAAGCTGGCCGCCAAACCGCTGGCCATCTTCGACGCCTGCCCCTCCCCTCCCCTCAAGTGGAGCAACCTCACGGCCCAGAGCCTGGTGGATTGCGCCCGGGCGGGGATTCCGAGCGAGCTCATCTCGATGGGGCTGACGGGAGCGACCTCCCCCGTGACCATCGCCGGGACATTGGTCCAGCATGTGGCCGAGAATCTCTCCGGCCTCGTGATTGCCCAGCTTGCCCGGCGGGGGGCGCCTGTTATTTTCGGCGGCTCGCCGGCGAGCTTCGACATGCGCTTCGGGACGACGCCCATGGGCGCCATCGAGACGATGATGATCGATGTCGCAGCGGCCCAGATCGGCAAGCATCTCGGGCTTCCGACCCATGCCTATATGGCGTTGAGCGACGCCAAGATCAACGATTCTCAGGCTGGATTGGAGACGGGAATCGGAGCCGTGCTGGCGGCGCTCGGCGGAATCAACGTTGTTTCCGGCCCGGGGATGCTCGACTTCGAAAGTTCCCAGAGCCTGGAGAAGCTCGTCATCGATGATGAAATCTGTGGTTTAGCTTACCGCTTGATCGAAGGAATCTCCGAGCGAGATGACCCGATCGCCCTGAGCCTGTTCGAAGATCTTGGGGCGGATATGAATTTTTTGACCCTGGCGCACACCCGGCGATGGTACCGCATGGAGCACCGATTTCCGCTCGTCTCCGACCGCCAGAACTATGACAGCTGGGTTGCCTCCGGCCGGAAATCGATGGCCGACCGGGCCGCCGACCGTGTGGCCCGATTGTTGGCGGCCGACCCGGAAGCTTCCCTCCCGCAGACCGCCGTTCTTCGGGAACTCGGCCGCATCATGACTGCCGAAGCCAAGAGAGCGGGCCTGGAGAAGCTTCCTCCGCTCTCCATTGAAAACAAGTTCAAAGCCCAATAGAGAAGCGATTTTAGAGTTTCACTTCTTCGGGGATTTTGAGCGGCTTGAACTTGTGCGCTTCAAGAGTTTTGTTCAGGCCGGGCAAATCTTCTCTGATCACCTCGTTCAGCTTTCCCGCAAGCTCGTCGACCTTGCGGCCAAGTTCGGCCAACAGGAAAAGGTCGGTTTTTGTAGGGGCTGACGGATAGCCGCTGATTGAAGAGCCGAGGCTGAGGATCTGCTGATTGATCGGACCTCCGCGGAGAGCGGTGTCGCGCGAGCTCGGCACACCGAAATCCGCGGGTCGGATCTCCTTTTCGAGCGGCCGGAATTTTTCTTCAAACCCGGCGATCGCCTGGGCGACGGCCTGGGCAGGCGTCCCTTCTTTTTTTAGGCTCTCATCCAGGGATTGGAGCTCGCGCCGGATGTTCGTCGCGGCCGTTATGGAGAGCCCCATTTTTTTCGCCAGAATCATGAGCTCGGCCAGGGATTCGGACTGGGCGGCGAGGTCGGCCTCGAAAATCTCGATCCTGGGATCGGGCCGGACGGTCGCCCAAGAACGGAGTGTCTTTCCTTCTGCCTCAAGTTGAAGGGTGAACTTTCCGGGAAAGACGATAGGCAGGGCGGCCATTGCCAAGCCAGACGGTGTGATGCGCTTTCCGTCTTTCCCCCGGGGTGCGACCTGAAGGTTCCAGAATTCTCTCTGGATTCCCTCTTTGGCGCCGAGTTCGATCTCGAATACCGGCTGGTTCTCCTTGTCGAGGAAGGAAACCTTCGGTTTTTCCTTAGGTTTGGTCCTGAAATAAACCGTGACGCCTAGCCCGTAAGAAGGGTTCCGGGCAGCAAAGGTCGGTTTGCTGAACGATTCGCGCCTGGTCCCCTGATAGAAGGCGGTCGTCGGCCGGGGATTAAAAAGATGGACGTCTGAATCCAAGATTTCCGGGCTCATCTCTTGGAGGAACGAGATGTCATCGAGAATCCAAATCCCCCGGCCGTGGGTGCCGATGATTAAGTCGTTTTCCCGAGGATGGATGGCGATATCATGGACGGCGACGGTCGGCAGGTTGTTTTTCAAACTGAACCAGGTCGCGCCGCCATCGAGGCTGGCGAAAATGCCGAATTCCATCCCGACAAAGAGAAGATTCGGGTTCCTCGAATCCTCCCGGACGACATGAACCCAGCCGAAGGGAAGGTTGCCTTTGATAGATTTCCAGGTCTTGCCGAGATCGGTCGTTTTATAGAGATAGGTTGCATAGTCGTCCGTCCGATGGCCGTCGAAAGCGACATAGGCCGTCCGGGCGTCAAAGTGCGAAGCCTCGACCCGCGAGCACCAGGTGTTTCGGGGCAGGCCTTTGATGTTGTTTACGACATTGGTCCAGGTTCGGCCGCCGTCTTCGGTTACCTGAAGATTGCCGTCGTCCGTGCCGCACCAGATGGTTCCTTTTTTCAGCGGCGATTCCGCGATGGTGGTGATCGTGCAGTGAATTTCCGCTCCGCTGTTGTCTGGTGTCAGCGGCCCGCCCGAATCTTTTTGTTTTGCCGGATCGTTCGTCGTCAAATCGGGACTGATGATCTCCCAGTGAACTCCGCGATCGACGCTTTGGAAAAGGAAGTTTCCTCCTGTATAGATGACGTTCGAATCATGAGGTGAAAGATGGATCGGCGAATTCCAGTTGAATCGGTAGGGCGGGTGCGAGATCGGCGCGGCCGGACGGATCATCTTGCTCCGGTTGATCCGCCAGTCATAGCGATAGATATTGTTCATCTGCCAGTTGCTGTAAATCGTGTTTGGGTCGTTCGGGTCGGGCTGGGTGAAGAAGCCGTCTCCGCCGCCGATGGCCACCCAATCATCGTTCGTGATCCCGACGGGGTCGGTCGTCGCGCTCGGGCCGGCCCAGCTTCCGTTGTCCTGAAGGCCGCAGTAGACATAGTAAGGGAGCCGCATGTCGAATCCGACCTGGTAGACTTCGGCGGCGTCGATGTTTTGAACCGGCAGCCATGTTTTTCCCATGTCATAGGAGATGTCGATCCCTCCATCGTTCCCCTCGATGAGATGAAGGGGGTTGGAGGGGTCGATCCAGAGAGCATGATGGTCGGGATGGATTCCGCTTCCGATCGGACGAAACTTCTGGCCGCCGTCGGTGGAAACATGGAGTCCCGTCGAGAGGACGTAGACGATTTGATCGTTGGTCGGGTCGACTCGGATCTGGCTGTAATAGAACGGCCGTGTGTTGACCCGACGGTAGGTGGCCGGATCGCACATCCTTTTCCAAGACTCTCCCCTGTCTTCCGAGCGCCAGATGCCGCTCTCCCGACTTTCAATCAGAGCATAGACGACGCCGGGGGCGCTGCGGGAGACATCGAGTCCGATCCTTCCCAGGACCCCTTCGGGAAGGTCCTTGCTTAAACGAGTCCAGGTCTCGCCGCCGTCGATTGTCTTGTAGATTCCGCTCCCCGGACCGCCGCTCGAAAAATGATAGGGCAGACGGCGATGCTCATAGGCTGCCGCATAGAGGATGAGCGAATCTTCCGGGTCCATCGCCAGATCGGCAATTCCCGTGTTTTCATCAATGTAGAGGATTTTTCTCCAGGTCTTTCCGCCATCGGTCGTCTTATAGACGCCGCGCTCCATGTTCGGACCCCAGAGATGGCCCATGGCCCCAACGTAGACGATGTTGGGATCTCCGCGGTTGATGATGATTCGGGCGATATGTCGGGTTTCTCCAAGCCCCATGTTCGTCCAGGTCTTTCCCCCGTCTGTCGATTTGTAGACTCCATCGCCGATGGTCACGCTGTTCCGGCAGGTCGCTTCTCCCGTTCCGACCCAGATCGTCTCGGGATGCGACTGGGCGATCGCGATGTCGCCGACCGAAACGGTCGCTTCCTTGTAAAAAACGGGAGACCAGGAAACGCCGCCGTTCTCGGATTTCCAGACTCCGCTTGGGCCGATCGCCGCATAGATCGTCCAAGGTTTTTTCTCCACCGCTTCAATGTCGACGGTCCGGCCGCCCATCACGGCCGGTCCGATCCCGCGCCAAGACATTTTTTCGAACAGGCTTCCAATACGCGCGGCATTCTGTCCCGGTGCGAGCGAGGCGCCGATTCCCAGAGAGAACAGAACGGCGGCGAGAAGAAGCATTCCTCTCCGTCTTTTCTCCAGCATGAAGCCTCCTTATTCTTGAATTGCCATTGGAACGCTTTTAATTATAGAATACGGCTTCACCCAAAGATAGGTTTTCTTTTATCCGATCGGTGGAATTGATTTTCGTAAGGAAATGGTCATTCCAGGATAAACCAGGAGGAAAGATGGTCCGACGATTTGCTTTCGCTTTTCTTCTTGCGGCCGGCTTGAGTCTCGCTTTTACCGCGGCTTGGCCCAAGAAAATTTCATTTTCCGGCTATCACCGGCCGGAAGAGGTTCGCGCTCTTCTCGAATCGTGGGCTTCTGCGAATCCGCAGCTGGCCAAATTCATGGTCATCGGGAAAAGCCACGGGCTGAGGGACATCGCCGGCCTGAGGCTCGCGGCGCCGTCGAAGGAATCTCCTGACCCCGAAACCCGGCCGGCTGTCCTTGTTGCGGCCAACATCGAGGGAACTCATCTCATCGGGACGGAAGCCGCCCTCAAGCTGGCGGAAAGGCTTCTCACAGGATACGGTTCCGACAAGGCCATGGCCGCCCTTTTGGAATCGAAGACGATCTATCTCCTTCCCCTTCTCAACCCGGACGCGGCAGCGGCTTATTTCGCCAGCCCAAAATTCGAAAAAACGTCTAACAGCGCGCCTCTTGATGAAGATATAGACGGGCGCGTCGACGAGGACGGCCCGGACGACCTGAACAGAGACGGCCTGATCACCGAGATGCGGGTCAAGGATCCGGAAGGGAAATGGATGGCCGATCCCAAAGAGCCGAGGCTCATGCGTCTGGCCGATCCGAAAAAAGGCGAACGGGGGATCTATAAAATCTATGTTGAGGGTCTGGATAACGATGGCGACGGCGAGTACAACGAGGATCCGCCGGGCGGCGTCGAGCTCAACCGCAATTTTCCTCATGATTTCGAATATGGAGTCAAGACGGCCGGGCTCTGGCCAGTTTCGGAAAAAGAGACGATCGCCTTGCTCGAATTTCTCCTTTCTCACCGTAACATCGCTCTCGTCCTGAATTTTTCGGGCGAGAACACAATTCTCAATCTCCAGCAGACGGGTCAGGCCCGTGTCGGAGCGGACAAAGTTCGCGTGCCCAGACAATTTGCTGCGTTCCTCGGACTCGATCCGCAGCAAGAATACACCCTGAAAGAAATTGTCGATGTTCTCAAAGCGACCGGAATCGGCGGGGGGATGGAAATCACCGAGGAGATGGTCGCCTCGTTTCTCGGACTCGGGCCGGCGGTGACGATCGACCGCCAGGATTTGCCTCTTTTCGAGACCGTCCAGAAGGATTACAAGGACGCCCTCAAAGAGGCTAAAATCGACTATCCGGAGAGCCGGGCCAAGCCGGTGGGAAAAGGCTCGTTCGCGGCCTATTGCTATTATCAATACGGGGTACCGGTCTTTTCTTCGGACTTGTGGAAGGTCCCTGAACCGAAAAAGGAACCGTCCAAGGATGCGATCACTGCCGAAAGGCTTAGATCCATGTCTTCCGATGATTTTTTGGCCTTGGGGGAAGAAAAAATCAGCGCCTTTCTCAAGGAACAGGGCGCGCCGCCGAATTTCACTGCTGAGATGGTCGTCAAGATGGTCAAGTCCGGCCAGGTGACCCCGGCCCGGATGGCCGAGATGATGGAGAAAATGCCCAAAAAGCCGACCGCCGAAGGAGAAGAACATCCGGAAGCTTATGTTCTGAGATGGGCCGACGCGGCGCTGAAGGGAAAGGGATTTATCGACTGGACGCCGTTCAAGCATCCGACTCTGGGAGACGTCGAAATCGGCGGGTTTGTGCCATATCTCAGGATCAACCCGCCGGCGGAAGAGGTGGAAAAGACAATTTCCTTCCATGTGGATTTTTATCTCAAGCTGATCGGTCGGCTTGCCTGTCTCGAAATTGTCGAGGTCGGGGCGAAAGAGCTGGGCCCGGATCTTTTTCAGGTGACGACCTATGTCAGAAATCCGGGCTGGTTCCCGACTTCGACGGCTCAGGGCCGGAGAGCTCTGACGGCCTGGCCGATCCGGGTCCAAATTCAAATAAGGGCCGACCAGGCGTTGTTTTCCGGCCGTCCGGTGGAGACGATTCCTTTTTTGGAGGGAAGCGGTGGGACCCAAAAGGTCGAGTGGACGGTCAAAGCGAAAAAGGGTTCATCGCTCACCGTTCTTGCCTCCTCGCCGCGGCTGGGATCGGCGTCGAAAACGCTCGTTTTGAAATGACAAGGAGGAGCAGATGATCTTACAAAGTCAAAAACGGATCATGGCCTTTGCTCTGGCCGGCGGTTTGTTCGTCGGTGGACTGCTTTTTTCCGCCGAAGTCAAGCTCTCCTATGACCATTTTTATGATCACGCCGAACTGACCCGGGCGCTCCAGTCTTTGAAAGCCGCTTACCCCGAGTTCGTCACCCTTCAATCCATCGGCAAGTCGGTCGAAGGCCGGGACATCTGGGCGGTAATTCTGAACAATCCTAAGACGGGCCCGGCCGAGCGCAAACCGGGATACTATATCGACGGCAACATCCACGGCAACGAGATCCAGGGGACGGAGGTCGCCCTTTACGCCGTGGACTATCTTTTGAAAAATTATGGCCAGACCGAATTCGCCACCCGGCTGCTTGACGAGAAGGCGTTCTACGTCGTGCCGACGATGAACCCGGACAGCCGCGATTGGTTCATTCATAAAGCGTCAGATTCCAACTCGCCGAGATCCGGCCTCGCTCCCTATGATTCCGACCGGGACGGAGTCGCCGACGAGGACGGCCCGGACGACCTGGATGGGGACGGCTCGATCACGATGATGCGGAAAAAAGACCCCCATGGGACGCACCGATCCCATCCCGATGATCCCCGGATCCTCGTCCCGGTCAAACCGGGGCAAAAAGGGGAATATCTCCTTCTCGGAGAAGAAGGAATTGATAACGACGGCGACGGCCTGATCAACGAAGACGGCCCCGGCGGCTACGATATGAACCGGAATTACGGCTACAACTGGCAGCCGGACTATGTCCAGCGCGGCGCCGGTCCCTATCCCTTCTGTTGGCCGGAAACGAAAGCCGTGCGCGATTTTCTCCTTGCCCATCCCAATATCGCCGGCGCCCAAAATTTCCACAACTACGGCGGGATGATCCTCCGTGGCCCCGGAGCGAAGAATTTCGGCGACTATCACCCCCAGGACATCCGGGTCTATGATTTTATCGGCAAAAACGGCGAGAAAATTTTGCCGGGTTATCGGTACGTAATCATCCATAAGGACATGTATACGGTTTACGGCGGGAGCGTCGATTTTCTCTATAGCACCCTGGGGATTTTCACCCATTCGAACGAGCTCGATATGGACCCTCTTGCCGACCAAACGGCTCGCCGGCCGCGACGCGGCGGAGAGGAGGAAGAACAGGAGGAGGATGTCATGGCCATGCTTTTCCAGGAAGGCCGCTTGGAAGAGATGGTCTATCACGATCTTGTCCTCATGGGCGAGCAGTTTACCTCTTGGAAACCCTACAAGCATCCGGTTTACGGCGAGATCGAAATCGGCGGGTTTAAAAAATTCAGCCGTCGGGTCCCACCCCTCTTTAAACTGGCCGAAACCTGCCATCGAAACGCCGCCTTTTGCCTCTATCATGCCGATCAATTGGCCCGGCTCGATTTCGAGAAAATTGAGGTGGTGAAGCTCAAGGCCGATCTTTTTCAGGTCGATATCACGATTGGAAACAGCCGGGTGACGCCATCCATGGCCGCGGTGGCCGTGCAGAAAAAGCTCCATCGAGCCGACAAGCTGGCGGTCAGAGGAAACAATGCCCGGCTGGTCGGGGCAGGTCAGATCGTCGACCGGTTTCTCGGTCGAACGCGAAAGATCAAGACAGAGCCGGATTTCTTGTGGGTCGAAAACGGCGTCCCCGGGTTCGGTCGGGTCGAGCTGAGACTTCTTGTTCGGGGTGGAGGCCAAGTCGAATTCGTCTATGATTCCCTCAAGGGCGGGCATAAAACGAAAAGCGCGATTCTCGAATAGGACTTCGAACGGGCCCGAGAGACCAGGCTGATCCGCGGCGGGATCTCTATCCTTCCGAGAAGCGGATGTTCTTGGCTTTCAGACCGGTCCCCAGAGATTTCTCCAGGTAGGCGAGAGCCAGGTTGTAATCGATGAGCGCCTTGAGCTCGGCTGTCCGGGCATCGGCCAGATCTCTCTGGTACTGGAGAACGACATAGTTGGTCGTCAGCCCGACTTTAAGCTTTTTTTCCTCCGCGGCCAATTTGTTCTCGGCCAGTTCTCGGGCCGCTTGGTAGGCGAGGACTCTTCGATAATTCGTCTGCACCGCTCTGACGGCGGTTCGGATCTCGAGAAAAATTCGCTGTTCGAGTGCCGCCAGCTCCACCAGAGATTGGTCGTAGGTTGTTTTGTAATAGCGATACTGGGCTCGTGAGGTCAGGCTCGAGACGGGGATGCTGAGCTGCAAGCCAAAAGACCAGTTGTCATACTTGAGCCCGATAGCGTCACGGAGGGCGTCCCCGGCACCTCCCGGAACCGTGCCGGTCACGATTCCGGTCAAAGGATTGTTGTCCTGGTAGAGGATCTGGGTTCCGGAAATCCCCGGGCTCCAATAGGAAGCATAAAGATTCAAATCGGGAAGGACCTGATTCTTGGCATAGGCGACGTTGAGTTCCTTGATTTTCAGTGCCAGCCGGCTGATTTCCAGGTCAGGGCGATTGGCGACGGCGGTCTTGAGAGCCTCCTCCAGGCTGATTTCCCGGGCTTCCTTGGTCGGTTCGTCCGAGGGAATCATCTGAAAATCGGCGGTTCCTCCCTCCCCTTGGATATTGATAACGGTCTTGAGCAGGTCCTCGCCATTGGCCACAGCGATTTCGGCCTGCAAAATATCGGCCTCTCGCGTCGCCACTTCGGCCTCGGCGCTTAGGATTTCGATCGGTGCGATCATCCCGATTTCGGCTTCGCGCTTATTTTTGGCCAGGAGATCGCGAGCCAGGGCAATGGATTGCTCCTTCACCTTGAGTGTCTCAATGGCGTAGACGAGGTTCCAATAAGCTTGTTCGACGCTGAACACCGTGTCCAGAAGGATAGAGGTGAGTTGGCTTTCTGAAATGTCCTTATTGTTCTGGGCGATAACGATGTCACGCCGGCTCATTTTCGGTCCGAAATTGCGGAGCAACGGCTGGCTGAAACTCAGTGCCAGGGTGCTGCCGTAGCGCGGGTTGATTGTCTGGAAGCTGCGGTTCGACTCGCTTTTATAGGAGCTTAGAGAGAGCGAGAGGGAGCCTCCGGAGGGAATAGCTTGCCAGACGGAGGTGGAGAAATCGCTCGACGTGCTGGTCACCTTTTCTGCCGCTTCGATCCAGGAATAAGAAGCGGAACTCGTGCTCTGGCGGTTGATGCTCAGAGAAAAACGGGGGAGAAATTTTTCCTCAGCCCAGGCAAGGCTCGTCTTGGCGAGCTCCGGGTTGAGAAGGGCGGACTGGATCCCGAGATTATTCCGCAGGGCAATCGCGATGCACTCCTGGAGTGAAAATGACCGGGCCGGTTTCTTTTCGGCTGCGGCCAAAGCCATGGGCAGAAGCCCTGTGACGACGATGACCAGAATTCGTTTGTTCCTCATGGCAGACCTCCCGCAGAGTCGGTTTTTCAGTATTTCCCCTGAAAAAACATCGGTTCCGGCCGACCGGTTGCCCGGCAGCACAAGAGCCTACTTGATGATCAGCCGGTCGCAATTTCTGAAGCTCTCATAGGACGAGACGATAACGCTGTCACCTTCCTCGACGCCCTCGAGGATTTCAACGGCTCGGGGACTCTGTCGACCGATTCGAACCCTGGTTTTGACGGCCATCTTGCCTGTTTCGTCAAGCACATAAAGCCATCGGCCGCCCGTCGAGCGGAGATATTCTTCTCGTGGCAGCAACAGAGAATCGGCTGTATCCTTCAGGTCGAGCCGAATGTGGAGCGTTTGACCGCGTTTAAGCCCCGGCGGACTCGGACCGACAAATTCCAGGTCGATGTCGAATTTACCGTCGCGGACTTCGGGGTAGATTTTCTTGACGTCGACTTGATAGGTCTGGCCGCCGAAATCGAACGAACCGACGTCTTTAGGTTTCACTTGAGCGATATATCGTTCGTCGATCAAGGCCCGCACCTTGAATCCGTCCCACTGATCAATCTGGCCGAGCCTCTCCCCCGGCGATTTGGTCTCGCCGCGGACCACGTCGAGAGATGTCAGCTGGCCCGAAACCGGAGCGACAAGGGTAAGGTTTTCGAGCTTCTTCTTGACCAGTTCGAGGTCGGCCTCCGCCCGCTGCAAAGATTCTTCCAGGGATTCAATTTGCGCCTGGCGGACTTTGATCTCGCTTTTCTGGGTCTCCACCGTCAGCTCTTTCTGCTTGACGAGATACTCGTACTGGTCTTTGGCTAATTCAAACTCGTGGCGCGAGATCAGGCTCTCTTTTTCCAGCTCCTTATATCGTTCATAAACCCTTTTCTGCTGTTGAAGGCGGTTGTCGATTTCGCTGAGCTGCTGGTTGAGCTGAAGCTTGAACTGATCGAAGGCCAGCCGCGCGTTCCGGAGATTGTTGGAGTGTTGGGAAAGGTCGGATTCCCGCCTCATGATATCGAGGAGGAGATTGGTGTTGCTGAGCTCGAGAATTTTTTCTCCCTGCTTGACCATCGAACCGGCTTCGACGAAAATTTTTTCCACCCGACCGCCCTCGGAGGATTCGAGATAGATGATGTTCGCCGGCAGGATTTTCCCGGTCACGGATATGGTTTCGATGAACGGGCCGCGGCCGACCTTGGCGATGGAAATCCTTTCTTTTTTCACGGAATGAGTGGAGATGCCGCCTCGGTCGCAGGAAGAAATTAGGCAGCACAGGAGGAGGCCGCCGGCCTTGCAAATTGCGCCGACTGTCAAAATTCGACCGAATGCCTTCATTTTTTTCCTTTTCTCGCGCCGATGCAGAACCGATTCTCTTTCGCGCTTTCTTTTCGCGAAGGCAACGATTTTGCCCGGCGAGAGCAAATGAAGAATTTATTAAAGGAAAATCCGGCCGATGTCAAGAATCGACTAAACTTTGACTTCCCAGAGATCCCGGTATTCCGGGATTTGAACCGAGGCGCCGATGTTTTTTTTGATCGCTCCGGCCAGAAAGGCGGCGGCGTCATTTTCTCCGTGAGTGAGGAAGATCGAGGGGTACGGTTGGCGGAAGTTGGCCAACCAATCGAGGAGATCGTCGCGGTCCGCATGACCCGAGAACATCTGGATGGAGGCGATCTTAGCCCGCACAGCGTGCATCTCGCCGAAAATCCGGACCTCGGCCGCGCCGTCGAGGATCTGCCGGCCGAGGGTTCCCGCCGCCTGGTATCCGACAAAAAGTATCGTCGACTCCGGCCGTGAGATGTGGTGCCTGAGGTGATGTTTGATCCTTCCGCCGGTGCACATTCCCGATCCGGCCAAGATGATGGCCGGGCGGCGCAGGGAATTCAGGGCTTTGGATTCTTCTTGTGTCCGGACGATCCGCAGCCCGGGAAAATGAAAAGGCGACTCGCCTTTTCGGAAAAGCGCGGTCGTTTCTTCGTCCAGGGATTCGGGGTGGCGGAGAAAGACCTCCATCACATCCGTGGCCATCGGGCTGTCCAGGAAGACCGGCAGGGCGGGGATTCTTTTTTCCCGCACGAGCCGGCTGAGGTAGAAGAGGAACTCTTGAGCCCGTTCAACCGCGAACACGGGGACGATGAGGCGTCCGCCCCGGCTCGCCGTCTGGCTGATGAATTCGACCAGCAGGGTGGCGATATCGGCCGGATCTTCGTGGTTGCGGTCTCCATATGTCGATTCCATGATCAAAGAGTCGGCCTGATCAAAAATTTCGGGGTCGCGGATAAGAGGCTTACGGCGCTGGCCGATGTCGCCGCTGAAAAGAACCTTGAGGGACCTTCGGTTTTCGCGCACGTTGATCTCGATCATGGCCGAACCGAGGATGTGACCAGCGTCATGAAAACGGATCGAGATGTTCCGACCGCGGACAATCCCTTTGCCGTAAGAGACCGGCTTGAGATAAGCGGAGACGCGGGCGGCCTCAGCCTCGGTATAGAGAGGAATCTCCGGATAACGGGAGGTGCGGTCTTCTTTTTGGTGACGCTTCTTTTTATAAGCCGCGTCTTCTCCCTGGACTTTGGCCGAATCGAGGAGCACGATCGGCAGGAGATCGACGCTTGCCGGGGTCGCCAGGATCTCGCCTCGAAAGCCTTCCCGGATGAGCTTCGGCAAAAGGCCCGAGTGGTCAAGATGGACATGGGTGAGGAGGACAAAGTCCAAATTTTCCGGCGGAATGGGAAAAGGTGCCCAGTTGCGCTCAAGAAATGGTCGTTCCTGGAATAGGCCGCAGTCGACGATGAATCGTCCGCCTTCGGTCTCGACATAATAGCATGATCCCGTGACCTGGCGGGCCGCCCCAAAGAATTGAATCTTCATTTTTCCTCGATCGTTCGGTTGCCGAAATGAGCCAGCCTTGACTTAAGAAAATGATACTCCGACGAGAAAAAAAGCATCGTTATCCATAGCCGAGCGGCGATGAAGGTCTGTTCCCAGAGAGGGGCCAGGAAAAGAGAACCTGTTCCGGATTTTGGAAATCCTTTCGCGATCAGAAGGTAGATCCCTGTGACGGCCAGGAACACGAGCCCGACGAGAAGGAACAACATCCAGGCCCGAAAGAACCCGGCTTTGAGAAAACGGAAAGTGGAAAGAGAGGTGCGAAGGGCTTTCCGGCTGTCTTCGACGACCAGGCGGATTTTGACGTAATCGAAAAACATCTTCAGGCAGGAAAACAACAGAAGGAAAATCAGGAATCGGAGCGTTGATGCCCAGAATATCCCCCATCCTGTCTGCGCATTTTTCATCCAAAGATTGAACGGAGCCGAGATAAGCCGGCCGAGGATTCCAAAAACGAGAGCGTAGACGAAAAGGGAAAGGAAGAAAACCCGGCTGAAACGGCCGAAATATTTCCCGGCATCCCTTAAAAAACCCGGCCAGCGAACATTCTCTTTTTCGGCGGCCAAGCGGCCGATGAGGCCGCCGTTGAGAAAAATGTGAAGGGCAAAGAAAGCGACCGCGAGAGGGAACAAGACAAATGGAAAAGACGGACCGAGATTTTGATATTGATAAAGGAGATCTCCGATCCAAAGAAGGTCGGAGCCGCGGAAGATCGTCTCGCCGAGGACCGATCGGGAAAAATCCTTTTCCAGAAGCGCGCATAAGGGGGCGGCGATGAAAAGAGAAAACAAGAAATAGACCAGCCAAAGATAAAGGAGCAGCCGAGTTTTTTTTCCGGCCGTCTGAAAGCCCCGGCTCAGAGCGATGAGAATTTCCATCGTCGGTCTCCTAACTCAAGGCGCTTAGAAAATGGAGGCTGTTTTGAACCCAGAAGATGGCCTTGGCCGCCAAGCGAAATATTCCGGCTCGGCTCGGTTTGGTTTTCCGGCTATTATTGGCCAGGTTGGAATCGATCAGCCAAATCCGCTCAGGGTCGATTTCTACCACCGCCGCCGGTGAAGGTCTTTCGAAGACGAACTTGGCCCAGCGGCTCTGGCCGTCCCAGAATTTGAAGTCTTCTGTTCCGTCTTCGAAAACGACGCGCAGCCTGATCTCGAACCCGCCGCCGATTCGGGCTTCCCCGAAGCGCCTGAGCACAACCCGGGTCAGGAACATCTCGTCTTGACGCTCTTCGCGCTCGCCCGATTCGCGGTCGGCTGCTTCTCCCCGGGGTTTCCTGGCGTCCTTTTCCGTAATTTCCCCCTTGGAGCCGTTGCGGTCGAAAATGCCTCGGGCAAGATTCTTTTTTTTGTTTGTCCGGAACGAGGCGATCCCGTAGTCGAAATTGAGAGTGGAGAAGAAGAATTCATCGAAATACCAGGTCATATCGCGGCCGCTGACTTCATTGACCACCGCGATAAAATCCCCGGTCTCGGGATGCCGGAAGCGATAGCGCATCTGGAACATCCGCATGATCCGGAGCATCAGGTTTTCTCCGAGAAGCCGCTCCAGAGTATGCAGGCAGGCGGAAGCCCTCTGGTAGACATTCAGGCCGTAAGTCGTTCGACTTAAAAAGCGCCAGGAGGGATTCGTGATGGGATCTCTTTCGGCAACCAGAATGGCCCCCAGTCGGTCAAGCTCGTAATCATAATAAACGGGAAAATTGAAGATCTTGGCTAAAGGGAAGCCGAAAACCGATGGGGAGAACATTCCGGCTCCATAGGCTTGAGCCAGGACCTTTCCGGTGGAGTACGTGTTGATGCCTTCGTCGAGCCAAGCCTCTTCGAACTCGTTGTTGGCCACGAGTCCATACCAATATCCATGGCCGAACTCATGGATGATGACGCCTTCGGGATTGAGGACTTTGCGGTCGGTCATGATTCCGGTGCCGGCCGTGAACAGCGTCGGATACTCCATCCCGCCGCTTTCGGTACGGAACGGCGGATCGACCATGGTGATCGTTTCATAAGGATACGGGCCGTACCAGAGGCCGTAATATTTGATGGCCGCTCGGAGAGCCTTGAAATGGCGTTCGATCTGAGATCGGTGCTCGGGTCTGATGAGAAGAATCATCTTGATGTTCGGCAGCCGGATGGATTCGGGCGGCAGGCCGAGTTTGGCGGCGACTTCGAGATATTCCTCAGGAGTGACCTCGAGGTCGGCGATAAAATCGCGCTCCAGCCTGATAAAGGCGGGGTCGGCCGTCCAGGCAAAATCATGGATTCGGTCTTGGACGAATGTGGTCGTGATTGTTTTCCCGTCCTGGGATGAAACAGTCCGGACTTGCCTCCCCGAAGCTCCGACGACGAAGCGGGCGGGAACGGTGATATGGACGATGAAAGTGGCAAAATCGGCGAAAAACTCCGAATTCAGATGATACTGATGGCAGTTCCATCCGCGGCCTTCCTGGTAGACTCCAGGTTTCGGAAACCACTGGGCGATGAAGTAGGAATCGCGGTAATATCCTGTTCGGAGGACGGGGCGAGGGATTTTGGATTCGAATTCGATTTTGAGATGAGCCTCTTCCCCGGGCTGGAGGGGAGCCGGGAACCGAACGCGGGCGACGGTCTGATCCTCCGGGTGCCGGGGCTCGTCCGGAGTCATGAACTCGAGGGTTGGCCTCAGGTCGGTCCCGTCGGCCAGAACAATCCGGCGGAGGTCGATCCAGCCCCAGCCTCCTTTTTCCGTTTTGATGCCGAGAAGACTTTCTTCACGCGATTCCTCGAACAGGGCGCTTTTTTCATTCTTAAAAGCGTTCCAGTAAAGGTGGAACCACATGTCGGAGACGGCTTCCGAAGTCGTGTTTTTCCAGACGATCTCTTCGCGGCCACGAAGAATTTTAGCCTGATCATCGAGCTCGACCCAGATCTCGTATTTGAGAGGAGTGCTGCCTGTCCCGGCCGGAACCTCCTGGCCCCCGCCGAGAAAACGGACGGCCAGACAGAGAGAGATCAGAGAAACAAGCGCTTTTGGCATCTTAATCAATCGAACCTCCTTCGGGAAGGACGGATGGAAAGCGGCTTCTCACGATCTCTTCCCAAACCTTGAGGCGGGGGAAATAAATGAATTCGAGAACGAGCGAGACAAAAAGGAAAACATAGAAGGCGCCTCGATCAGCGGAAAGAAAAAAATAGAAGAAGCCCAAGAGAGCCGGGACCTCGGACAGAGCCGCAATCACGACGCTCAAGCGGGCCAGTTTTTGAATAAACGCGCTGGCTTCCTCTCCCTTGACATTTTTTGGCATCCCTCGAGCGATCAGACGCGTCAGAATGATGATCCCGATTGCGGCGCCATAGAACAAGAGCTTGAGTGCCGGGCTTGTCGAAAAGCTCGAGACCGGACGAAAAGCTCCGCTCATGCGCTGGACAACCTCAAAAACGGCCAAATAGACGAGCAAGCTGCCCGTCATTGCGCCGCAGAGGATGACGGCCTGACGAAATGTCTTCCTCAATTCCTGGGAAAGATCCATGGTTGCCTCCCCAATTTATTTTTTCAGGCATTTTTTTTCAATCCACATAGAGGAGCAGGCTCTTTAGATATTCGCTTTCGGGATGATAGATATTGAGCGGATGATCAAAGGCCAGGCGATGCCGCTGCAAGATCCGGACTCCTTTTCTCGCCTCTGCCGCTGCCTGAAAGATAATTTGCTGAAAGAGGTCCTGGCTGATGAAATGCGAGCAGGAGAAGGTCAGAAGAAGACCGCTTGGCCGAATCTTAAGCAGAGCCAACCGGTTGATGTCTTTGTAGCCCCGGCCGGCCCGGAGGACATCCGCTTTCTTTTTAGCGAAGGCCGGCGGATCGAGGATGATCAAATCGTAGGGTTCGAGATCCCGGCGGAGAAATTCGAAGACGTCGGCGACATGGAAAGTTTGCTCCTTGGATTCGAAGCCGTTCAAAGCGACGTTTTTTCTGGCCAATCCGACGGCGCGCTCAGAAATATCGACGGAATCGGTCGCTCGGGCTCCGCCGGCCAGAGCCGCGACCGTAAATGAGCCCGTGTAGCAGAAGCAATTCAGAACACGCCGCCCTTCGGACAACGACCGGACGAGGCGGCGCATCGGGCGAAGGTCGAGAAAGAAACCCGTTTTCTGAGAGCCCGGAATCTCGACAAGAAAACGGAGTCCGCATTCTTGGATCTCGACCGCTTCTACGGGTTCTCCGTAGAGAAGCCCCTCGAAATCCGGCAGTCCTTCTTCGCGCCTGGCCGGCAGGATCGATTTTTCATAAATCGAACGGGGAGAAAGTTTTTTGATCAGGAGGGAAAGGACGGTCGATTTCAGCCTTTCCATCCCGAGAGTCGTAATCTGAACGACAAGAACATCGTCATAGCGGTCGACGATCAACCCGGGGATCCCGTCTCCCTCGGCGTTGACCAGGCGATAGGCGTCGGTCTCCCGAATCAGCTCTCGGCGCAGGTAGAGCGAAGCGTCAAGTCTTTCGTCGAGGGCTTTTAGCGGCGGAGTGTCATCGAACGTCAGCATGCGGCCGATGATCGAGCTTCTGCGGCTAAAATAGCCTCGGCCCAAGAACTCGCCTTGACTCGTCCGAACGGCCAGAATGTCGCCGTCGTTGAAATCAGGCAGGCTCTTGATCGCGCCGGAGAAAATCCAATGATGGCGCTGCCGCACCGCTTTCTCTTTGTTTTTCTTCAAGACGACGGCCGGCTCTTTCATCGACTTCCCCGGACGATCTCGGCGGTGAGTTGATCGAGAAGTCTCCGGTCCGGTTCGGTCAGTCGGCAAGTCCGACATTCTTCGAGCGTAACCCAGCGGATTTGGTCGTGTTCCCGGAGCGCGAACGATCCGGAAAGGCGGACCGCGGAAAAGGCTTCGAGCTCGATCGAAAGCTCGCCCGAAGAATAGAGAACCGAGCCGAGACGCCTGCCGACGTGGATCAGAATGTCGAACTCTTCGCTCATCTCTCTGGTTAGAGCGTCTTCCGGCGTCTCGCCCGGTTCGATCTTGCCGCCAGGAAACTCCCAGAAACCCCCGAAACGGTCGCCCTTTTTTCTTCGGGCGATCAAGATTCGGCCGTCTTGGCAGAAAATCGCCGCCAAAACTCTGGTCGGGTGATCGGCGGCCGTTTTCCGACTTCTTTGGGATTTTTTTCTTGCGATTTTCATTGTCTCCTATCATAACGGCCTGACATTTTTTTTCAAGCTTCGCCTTGACCTTTGCCTCCGTTTTGGCGATCGATCGAGGCAGGCAGCCGCGCGTCCTTCTCAAGTCCGAGGATGCGGTCTTGGGTGTTTCCCGTTATAAAACTTGCCGGCGGTGAAAATAACCAAGCCGCGCTTTGCTGCGCTGGAGCCACTCGTCGGCTGAAACGAGGAGACATGACTCCGAGGTTGCGGATAGAGAAACTCTTTAACATAGGAGTTCAGAGGACGGTATGCTATAATGCTGCGCGATGAAAATCGCCATTCTTGCTTCGGAAGTCTTCCCTTTTGCCAAGACCGGAGGTCTGGCCGATGTCACGGGCGCGTTGCCCAAGTTTCTTCGCGCCCTGGGAGCCGAGGTCAGAGTCTTGCTGCCCCTCTACCGAGAAACGCGTCGGAAAGGATTTTCCCTTGTTCCTGTGGCACGGGATGTCGAGATCGACTGGGGTCCGGGAAAAGAGCGTTTTTCCGTTTTCGAGAATGCCTCGGCGGATGTCTCTTTTGTGTTCATCGAGAAGGATGAATATTTCGACCGTGATCATCTTTATGGAACAGCCCAGGGGGATGATCCCGACAATGGCGAGCGCTTCGCTTTTTTCTCGCGGGCCTCGCTCGAAGCCCTGCGGCGGATGGGTTTTCGGCCCGATATCATTCATGCTCACGATTGGCAGGCGGCCATGTCCCTCGCCTACCTGAAATACTCCCTGGCCGGGGATTCTTTCTTTGCCCACACGAGGTCTCTTTTTACGATCCATAATCTTGCCTATCAGGGACTTTTCGAAAAGGAGATTCTCGGCCGGATCGGCCTGCCCGAATCCCTGTTCAATATGGAAGACCTTGAGTTCTTCGGCCAGGTCAACTACCTCAAGGCTGGAATTCTCTACTCCACCGCCGTCAATACGGTCAGCCGTCGCTACAGCCAGGAAATCCAGACGCCGGAGTTCGGCTACCGGCTGGACGGCCTCCTCCGCAAGCGCCGCGACGTTCTTTTCGGTATCCTGAACGGGGTGGATTATTCCGCCTGGAATCCGGCCACGGATAAGCATATCGTGAAGCCTTTTGACCCGACGTATATCGAAGGGAAAAAGGCCTGTCGGGACGATCTACTGCAGGAGTTCGCTCTCCATAAAATTGACGAGGAAACGCCGGTCATCGGGATGGTTTCGCGGTTGGCCGGCCAGAAAGGCTTCGACCTCCTATGCGAGGCGTTGGCCGGCCTTTTTGAGCTAAAGGTGGCTCTTGTCATCCTCGGGACGGGAGAGGAGATCTTCCAAAAAACCCTGCTTGAAGCACAGGATAAATATCCCGACTTTCTCGGGGTGAGGATCGCCTTCGATGAAGCCCTGTCGCATAAGATTTATGCCGGAAGCGATCTGTTCCTCATCCCCTCTCGTTATGAGCCCTGCGGACTGACACAAATGTACAGTCTGCGCTACGGAACGATTCCCATCGTCCGAGCGACGGGAGGACTGGACGACACCGTCCAGGAATATGATTGGAGAAATGAAGTCGGCAATGGATTCAAGTTTGAAGCCTACTCCTCGGCGGCTCTTCTCGAGGCGGTGAAGAACGCGATCGGAGTCTATCGGCAGCGGGAACGGTGGAGGAAGCTTGTCCGCAAGGCCATGAGCTATGATTTTTCCTGGGACCGTTCGGCCCGAGAGTATATCCGCCTCTATCACAAGATCATGGCTCTTTAGGACACCGCTTTCGTCGACCGGGTTTCCGCAATTCGGAATGATTTTGATTCAGGCTGATATCGAAGCTTGATCCAGGTGAGGCTTTCAACAGAGATCAGTCGCGCATGAACCCGGCCGTCGTTTCGGGCGGAACAGGGTTGATGTAGAAGCCGGTTCCCCACTCGAACCCTGCCACTCGAGTGAGTACGGGAATAATTTCCATATGCCAGTGGTAACTTTTTTTGAGGTTTGCCCAGGCCTCGTGAGGAATATTAGGGTTCGGTCCCTGATGGATGTAATAATTGAACGGCGGGTCGTTCAGGATCTCTCTCATTCTCCCCAAAATTTTGTTGAGGATTCTGGCAAGCGACGCTGCCTCGGTTCTGCTGAGATCCGTAAACCAGGGAGAGTGACGAAGCGGATAGACGCGCATTTCGAAAGGAAAACGAGGGGCAAACGGTGCGATGACCGAGAAATGCTCGTTGCGGAGAATCAGGCGGTCGCCGATTCGGGTTTCGTCCCGGATAATCCGGCAGAAAATGCACTCCCCGAACTGCCGGTGGAGCCTTTCCGAGCTGTAAAGCTCTTCATTGACCTGTTTGGGAATGATCGGGGTGGCGACGATCTGGGAATGAGGATGAGTGAGGGAAGCCCCGGCCTCCCGTCCTTTGTTTTTGAACACATGGACATACTTGTATTGAAATTCCTTTTCAATGCTCGCTACCCGTTGTCGATAGGTTTCAAGGACGTGCTGAAAATGATAAAGAGGGAGGTCGGACAGCTCGGCGCCGTGGTCGGGCGTTTCGATAATGACCTCATGGACGCCGACGCCGCTCATCCACTGAAAGACGCCGTCTTCATGACGTTCCGGGAGCGGGCCACGGCTTAGGGCGGGAAATTTGTTGGGCACCGTCCTCACCAACCAGCCGGGCCGGTTTTTTCGCGTACCCGGGCGGCGAACAGCATAAACTTCGGGCGGCGTTTTGGACTCGTTGCCCTCGCAAAACGGGCAGAACGCCGGCTTGACCTCTTCCTTTGCCGACTGAGCCGGCCGAAAATCATCCGGCCTCTTACTTCTTTCCGCAGCCAGAATCACCCAGCGACCGCTGACGATGTCTTTTCTCAGTTCGGACATGGAATCAGCCGACAAGCTCCTTGATCTTGGCCTTGAGTTCATCAAGCGAGGCCGATTTGACGATGTAGGCGTCCGCTGCCCAGGTCATGAAATCGTGCTTGTAGCTCTGATAAGCCGTGTTAATGATGATCGGAACGTCCTTGCGCAGAGCCATGATTTGAGTGATCAGCTCGATCCCGTTTCTGGCCGGCATGCGGATGTCGGTGATGATGAGATCGAACGCTTTCGTCTTGATTTGTTTCAAGGCGGAATCGGCATCCGAGACGGCCGTCACCTGGTATCCTTCTTTCGTCAGCTCCTCTTTATAAAGAAGGCAGAGGTTTTTCTCGTCTTCGACGATTAAAAGCTTCTTTTTTTTCATGGCTTGAATTCCCCTTCTTTCGGTTTGGCTCGGAAATAAAGCCGGAAGGTCGTTCCCTGACCTTCTTGGCTATCGACGACGATTCGGCCCCGGCAGGCTTCTACGACTCGCTTGACATAGGCCAGGCCGAGTCCCATCCCCTTTTCTTTTGTCGAGACGAACGCCTCGAAAATCTTTTCCTTCACTCTTTCCGGGATTCCTTTCCCATTATCGCGGACAGAAAGGACCGCCCATTCGTCGTTTTCCCGGTAGGCTCGGAGCTCGATCGTTCCCCCGACATCGACGGCATCGATCGCATTGTCGAGGATGTTCCGGAGCGCTTCGCCGGCATGGATGGGGTCGCAGAAGGCGGAGTTCAGCCCGGGCTCGATCTCCGTCTTCAGGGTCAGCTTTTTCCCGGCTAGACGCGGCCGAACGGCTTGACTCACCAGCTTGAACATTTCCCTGATGTCCACCGGAACAGGCTCTTTAATATCCACCTTGAGAAACTGGGTCAAGCGGAGCAGGATTCTTTCCAAACGACGGATTTCGGCCCGGATGATCTTCAGATTCCTTTCTCTTTTCGCCGCGCTGGACCTCGGGTCGAGAAGCTGGTCGGCGAAGCCGCCGATGGTGACCAAAGGGTTGCGAAGTTGATGCGTGACGAACATGGCCATCTCGCCCATGGCCGCCACTTTTTTCATTTCCACGATCCGCCGCTGGAGGTGGGAGGTGTAAATGAAATTTCCGGCAATCAGCCCGCAGAGGCTGGCCAGCTCGATATCGCGGTTCTCGATCGGGCGCCGGGTGATGGCGTTGTCGAGGACGATTTCTCCCAGGATCTCTTCTTTGCCGACGAGGGGAATGCAGAGGAATTCCTCGGCAGCGATGGTTTCAAGAAAACGCCGGTCGACTAGGGGTTCGTTCGATGCCTCCTTGACCAGGATGATTTCCTTGGACGCTGCGGCGAGGGCGGGGAGTTGGGGCTCGTTCTGGTCGAGCGGGAAAGTGAGACTCTTAATTCTTTTGGTCAGAGTGTCGGCGTCCGCAGAGACGAGCGCCCGGTTGTGTTCGATGATTTCGTAGTAGCCGATTCCGGGCGTGGAAAGAACCCGCCAGATCGATTCCGCCTCTTCCAGCGAAGCCGGGCCCAGCCAGTAGGTTCCCTGGAGGGCGCCTCTTTTGGCCAGGAAAAGCATCGCTCGGTTGAACCCGAGTCCTGACCCGGCCGTCAAAGCGGTCATGATGACGAGAAGGTTATCCATGAGAGAAAAGGGTTGAAAAAAGCTCTGGGCGATGATGGAAAAGAGCTGCAACTCTTTTGAGGTTTCTTGCGGAAAATCGTGGAGAAAGAGGTGATAGCGCTCGATCACTCGGCCCTCCAGTTCTTGGGAACGACCGTAATCCCGGTTTCGCTGACCAGAAAATTCTTTTTGTCTTTTTTCTGATCGCTTCCGACGACGAAGCCGTTCGGAATTCGACAGAATTTATCGACAATGACTCGATGGAGATTCGCCTCCCGACCGATTTCGACCCCCTCGAAGACGATCGAGTCGGTGATCTTGGCGCCAGAGAGGACCTGAACTCCGGGCGAGAGAATGGAATGGCGGATCAAGCCATCCTGAATGCGGCAGCCCGAACTGAGGATGGAGTTTTCGACTTCCCCTTTGATTAAATAGGAAGGCCCTTCCTGCGTTTTGTGGGTTCGGATGAGCCAAGCTTTGTCGTTTAAACGAAAAGGCGGAGAGGGAGACAGGAAGGCCATGTTCGCCTTCCAGTAGGCATCGATCGTTCCGATATCCTCCCAGTATCCGTCATAGAGGTAAGCGTAGACCTTGGCCTGGTTGATCAAGCGGGGGATGACGTCCTTGCCGAAATCGTGGCTGCTGGCGGAGTTCTTCGCGTCTTCGATCAGGGCCCGGACGAGAACGGACGTCCGGAAGAGATAGACGCCCATCGAGATCAGAGACAGACGGTTGTCCCAGGGCACAGCCGGCGGGCGATCCGGCTTTTCGAAAAAATCCTTAATCCGTCGGGACCGGCAGGTGGATATCACTCCGAACCGTCCGGCTTCGGCCCGATTGACGGTTTTCGCCAGAATCACCGCATCGGCCTTTTTTTCGTTGAAAAATTGAATGATCGGCCGGTAATCGGCCCGGTAGACATGATCGCCAGAAAGGACAAGAACAGCCGCCGGGTTCTCCTGCTGAATGGTGTAGATATTTTGAAAAACGGCGTCGGCCGTCCCCTCGTACCACTGTGTCGAGACCCGGCCCTGAGCGGGAAGGGAAAATATATAGCCGCCGCTCTCGGCATGAAAAATATTCCAGCCGTAAAGGATATGTCTCTCGAGCGAAAGGGATTTATACTGGGTGAGGAGAGCGATTTTTCTCAACCCGGAATTCAGCGAGTTGGATAGGCTGAAATCGATGATCCGGTAGCTTCCTAAAAAAGGGACGGACGGCTTCGCTCGGTCTTTGGTCAGCGGATAGAGCCTTTCCCCTTTCCCTCCGCAGAGGATCATGACCAGAATCTGTTCAGATGAGATTTCCATCCGGATCGATGACCTCGGAAAAAAGATGGTCCTCCTCTTCCCAGGCTTCGAGAAGGCGTGTTTCCTCAGCCCTCAGGTCTTCGGGCCGGGTGAGCCAGTCAGCGAGAGTCGCGGCCCTCTCATAATGTTCTGCAGCCCTGTTTTCGGCGTAGTCGCGGGCGGTCCAGGTCGAAATTAAAAACGGCCAGTCCGAACTCTCGAGAAGGAATTTTTCGCGAACGAATTGTTTGAGAACTCGGGATTTCTGTTTGGACGGCTGTCCTTTCAGAAAGCGGGCCGCCTGCTCAATCCGATAGATCCTTTCCCAGATCCATGAGGTGTCGTCGTTCAACCAGATCCAGTGAAATCCGCCCTTGCCCCAGGAACCTTCGGGCAGAGAGATCAACTGATGAGCCGGCAGTCTCTCCAAGCATTCCTTTACGGTTGCGGACTTGATCCCTGCCCGGGAGAGCTTGCGCACGACGAGATCAAGCCATTCCGGGCCTTCGAACCACCAGTGACCGAAAAGCTCGGTATCGTAAAGCGAGACCACGACTCCTTTTTCTTGGGGCCGAAGCGAGTCGAGAACGGAGGCGACGAAATGATCGGCGTTCTCTTCCAGCCTCTCTTCGACCTTGAGTGGATTATAAGGCAATTTGGCGCCCAGGTCGGCCTGGTTCGATGTGATCCTCCAATACCTCATCCCGCCGGGAAAGTGCTTCTTATGGAATTCGAGATACCAGCCGTCTCCGGGGTAGCCGGTCCTTCCGCTCCAGACCTGGGTTCCTGATTTTTCGTCGCGGACAAGAAAAGGAACCCTTGAAGGATAGGCGAGATAAGGTTGATACGGGCTATGAGCTCTGTCCTCTCCCGGATGATATTCTTTCTTGAATTTCTCCCAGAGGAGCTTCAGAGCGGGGAAGCGGTCGAGATAAACGCCCTTCGCCTCCCCTCCTTTGAGAAGATGAGTGTCGACAAAAAAGCAGCCCAGGCCTTCCGCGCCCAGGATTTCGTCCACCCCGGCGCGTTCGGTCGTTGCCCCTTCGCCGAGTGGGGATTTCCAGGCATAGCGAGGACGGTAGGCACATTCCGGAAGCCAGAAGCCGAGCGGTGCGCAGCCGAAATGTTTTTTATAGACCTCGACGCCCTGCCTGACCTGCCATCGGACGCTCTCGTCCTGGCCGAGAAGAGGCAGGTAGCCGTGGGTGGCGGCCGATGTCAGGACCTCTATCTGCGATTCATCCTGGAGCTCGCGGATGGCGGAAATGATGTCTTCGTTGCAGGCAGAAGAGAAAAATTCGCCTAAATCTTCGTACCATTTTTCCCAGTGGGCGGTTAAAGATCGAAGCTCGGTCTTCCCTGTTTTCTCAAAATAGGCCCGGTCTTGCCTCGCGATGTCGATCTTCATCTTCAAATAATCCTTAAAACCCGCCGTGAAGCTCGGGCTTTTCAGCTGCTCCATCAAGACCGGCGTGAACGAGATGCTGATCCCGGGGCGGATGCCCTGGTCTCTCAGACGGCGGAAGACGCGGAGAAGCGGCAGATAGCTCTCCGCCGCCGCCTCGAAAAGCCAGTCCATCCCGTGCGGCCAGCGGCCATGGGCAAGGACAAAGGGGATGTGGCTGTGGAGGACGAGACAAAACAGCTTTTCGCTCATGGCCCCTCTTTCCATTGGATCTTCAGGGAAACCTTCTCTCCGCCGTCGAGGCGGAGTTGCCATTGGGGTAGAAAACACACCCCTTGATGAATTATATCATATCCTTCTTCCGATTGAGAAAGCGTCTGCAAAGGGAAGTGCCAGATTCGGGGAGAGGGCGAGAATTCGATCCTCCATCGACCTTTGAGGAGCGAGACCGCGTTCCGGTCGATTTTCCATTCCTGGTCGAGAAGATAAAAGTTCCATTCGCTGGCAAAAATAAGATCGAGCGCTTTTTCTCCCGGGTTTGAAAGCTCGTAGAGAAATTGGATTTTCTCGGCCTCGACAACGACGGATTTCATCAAGTCGAGGGGCCGTCGTTCGTCATTGACCCAAACGTGGCCG
>Ga0136652_1000245_pt1 | contig 28151 bp, 28 predicted proteins | sample ConPoolayeEmetaG_FD_94864 | JGI IMG/M metagenome (GOLD analysis project Ga0136652, IMG submission 94864) | Hot spring microbial mat communities from California, USA to study Microbial Dark Matter (Phase II) - Cone Pool mat layer E metaG... ...
AGCCAAGGGAGCCCGGGTTGTGAGGTGCGACGAAAAGGAGCACCGAACGGGCGGGTGGCCGACCTGTAGCGTAGCGGAAGGCGCCGATTCCTCCACGGCCTACTTCGTCTCTTGCTTTTTCGCCTCTGTCATCCTTAAAAGCATTTCCGTAATGTCCAGTACCTGAACATTAGAGGGGATTTTCAAATTAAAGACAGAATCAGGTATTTTCTCCTTTACTAATTCTTTGAAATCAATCCCGATAACCGGGGACACCTGGTTACTGAAAACTTCCACACGTTCAATACTATAGTCAGCAGATGTCACCCACAGTGAGATTTTGCTAATTTTGCCCTCCGTTTCCTGTTTCTTCAGGAAGGGCAAATCTTTTACAATTTCTCCTATTTCGTTCACTTCAATAAGATAGTAATTCCGCCCCTCTTTAACCTTTTCACTCACCTGTAGCCGATCACCCAAAGAGAGAATCTGTTTCCACATCTCTTCAGGAGAAATAGCCACCTGCACATCCTTCACTGGTTTCCTCAACTCTTCCGGTAGCCTGGTAAAATCCAGTTTCATCACCAGCCCCAGCTTCTTCTGGTATATCGTCACACTTTTTTCATCTATTAATATATTTTGTTCTCCTGCCTCCTCCAGTCCTGGCTGACTCATCACCATGTCCAGTCTCACCCTTTTACCTTTGACCCAGAAACGGCAGGGCACTTTTACCTGATTGCCAGAAGTAGCTGTATTTATCTCCAGACTACCCCGCCATTCATTGCCCTGATATTTCTCCAGTAGTTTGCCAAGAACTTTTTCCTTTTCTACTGCTGACTCACAGATAACTGCTGCTGCCAACAGAACAACTAAAAACATTTGCATTGTTTTCCTGACCATAAAAACCTCCTGTTTTTCCTCTGGCTCTGTCAAAAACTCTCGCTAACTATCTTTACCTTTGCCTCAAATATCCTACAACATTTACCATGTAAAAGCAAAACCTTTCCCGGTAGCTTGAAATAAAAAGGCCAGATATGCTATAAAAATGGCATGGACAAAGTCCAGAAGATTATCCAGATTCTGGAAAAAAGTTATCCCCGGACCAGGACAGCTTTGCACTTTTCCAATCCCTTCCAGCTACTGGTAGCCACCATCCTTTCGGCTCAAACTACTGACGAACAGGTTAACCGCATTACTGCAGAACTCTTCCGCAAATACCGCTCTCCTGAAGATTTTGCCAAAACTGATGTGGAAAAGATAGCCTCTGACATCCGCAGCGTCAACTTTTACCGGACCAAGGCTAAGAATATAAAACGGCTGTCTGAGGTTATCTGCCGGGATTTTGGTGGCCAGGTACCTGCCAGGCTCTCAGAACTGGTAAAACTGCCAGGTGTTGCCAGGAAAACAGCTAATGTGGTTCTCTCGCAAGCCTTCGGTAAAGCTGAAGGAATTGTAGTGGATACTCATGTCGGCAGGCTTGCCCGAAGGTTAGGCCTAACCAGACAGGAAGACCCTGTCAGGGTGGAGATTGACCTCATGCGGCTGGTCCCGAAAGAAAAATGGATTTCCTTTCCGTTTCAATTGATTTTACATGGGAGGAAAGTCTGTCGGGCGGTGAATCCCCGTTGCCGTGAGTGCGCTTTAATTAAATACTGTTTGTATCCGGAAAAACGATTATGACTGGCTGGTTATATCGGGTGGTGTGCTTGGCGGTTTCTATTTCCCTCTCCAGTTGTAGCTACACCATCAGCTCCAATGTAAAACCACGACAACGGCAGGCAACCGGGGTGCATCATACTGTCAAACGGGGCGAAAACCTTTTCCGCATTGCCCTTTATTACTATGATACTACCTCCACTTCAGAAACTATTATGGCAGTGGAACGGATTAAGCAAGCCAATGCTCTTTCTTCAGATGTTATCTCTCCGGGGCAGAAACTCTTCATTCCGGGTACGACAAAAAAGCCACCCCAGAATCCGCTTTTACCCCCGGAGACTATCTCTTCCCCTGCCCTGGAAAAGCCTAAAACTCCTGCGACGACTCCCGGGCCACAGACGCCAGTAATTATCAAATCAGAATCTTACCTGTGGCCTGTAGAAGGGAAAATCATCTGCCGTTATGGAGAACTCGGTAATAAAGGACTTGATATTCTAACTAAACCTGCCGCCCCGGTAGTTGCCAGCCGTTCAGGAACAGTTTCCTTTGCCGGGCAAACTTCCAGGTATGGTGAAACAATAATCATTCAGCATCCCGATGGTATATATACAGTCTATGGACATGATTTACACCTGAAAGTAGAGAAAGGTAAGTCAGTTAGACAGGGTGAGGTTATCGCCCAGGTAAAAAATAGCACTCAGAAAATCAGATATGTTCACTTTGAAATCAGAAAGGGAACAGAAACAATTGACCCGTTGCAAGTTTTACCGGAAACTCCCAAAGATTAAATGAAATTATGGACAATAATTTGGAGTACTGGCTGGCTTTAAGTCTGGCTGGTCTTCCCTTAACGAAAGTAAAGGAAGCCCTGGAGCAAATGGGTAGACCGGAAGAAATCTTTTCTGCCTCTGACCAGACACTTTACCAGCTCGGTTTTACTACCCAGGCTATCCGGAGGATAAGAAACTGGAAAAGTTTAGGTTGCCAGGATAAGATCAGGCAGGCCAGGTCATACCATCTGGAAATTATCACCTTACATGATAAGCATTATCCTGCCCTTTTAAAACAGATACCTGACCCGCCACCGGTACTTTTTGTAAAAGGAAGCCTTTGCTCCCCTGAAGAATTAGCCATTGCTATTGTCGGGACCAGACATCCTTCTCTTTACGGTTTACAAATGGCAGAAAAATTTGCCAGCCAGCTGGCGGAACTTGGCATGGTTATAGTCAGTGGTTTAGCCAGGGGGATTGATACCCAGGCTCACCGGGCAGCACTGAAAGCAAATGGCCGCACAATCGCCGTGCTTGGCTGCGGTCACGGTAACATTTATCCTCCGGAAAACAGGAAACTGGCTGCAGAAATCAGCGAAAATGGAGCGCTTATCTCTGAATTTCCACCAGATTTACCCCCTTTCCCGGAAAACTTTCCCCGCCGCAACAGAATTATCTCAGGACTGTCTCGCGGGGTTCTGGTAGTGGAAGCAGGCCAGCGCTCCGGGGCTTTAATTACCGCTACTTTGGCAGCAGAACAAAATCGGGAAGTTTTTGCCCTGCCCGGAGAAGTCACTTCCGCAACTTCCTCAGGAACACATCAACTGCTAAAAGAGGGAGCAAAATTAGTGGAGAGTATTAAAGACATCCTGGAAGAACTGAACCTGCAGGTAAAAAAACCATCCAGTACCCGTCAGGAGAAACAGATCCCGGAAATCCAGGAAGAGGAAAAACAACTTTTGTCTCTGCTGGATAAAGACTGTTCCCTCGAAGAGCTGGCAGCCCGGACAGGATATGCGTTGCCGCAGTTATCTTCCCTTCTGGTAAGTCTGGAACTGAAAGGTCTTATCAGGTGCCTGCCAGGGAAAATTTATAGCCGCAGTCAGAAATTATCGGAGTAGAAAAATTAAGTTTTTCTTTTTTGTTAAGGTTAGGCTAAAATAAACTGCAGCAGTCTGAAAGAATATCTTTTCGGCAGGAGGCTAAAATGAGAATCTGGAGCCGGGTGGTGGCAACAATCTATATCCTGGCTGGTCTTATTCTCTGTCTGGGTATTTTGTTCCTCTGGGCGAACGAAAATCTGCTTGATACCTACCAGAAGTTTTTCACCGGTCATCTTTTCCGGCTTGGACTGGCCAGCATGGTAGTACTTCTGCTGGGAATAACATGGCTGGTGAACTGGATAGAAATTTTCTATCGGAACAAAGCTATTACCTTTGATAACCCTGGAGGAAGAGTTAAAATCTCTCTGAAAGCTGTGGAAGAATTCATCAATTCCAGAATTCTGGGCCAGATTCCTGGAGTGAAAAGCCTGGTGGTACGAGCAGGATTAAGTTCCAGGGGTCTGGAAACCAGTATCAATTTAAAATTGATGGCTGGCGCCAATATCCCGGAAACCTGTGCCCATATCCAGGAGATGACTAAAAACTACCTGCAGGATGTTGTAGGTGTAGAAAGAGTTGCCAGTATTGAAGTCTTTGTTTCCAGTATTATTACCAAGGAGGAGACAACCTCTCAGTCAGCTGTACCTCCGGAGGAAAGCAATGAATCAGAAAGTAGCGGTTAAAACCATAACCGCTTCCCTCAGAGAATCCTTTCTTTTAAGGAAACTGCTCCTGAAAAAAAAGCCGGTAGAAGAAATCTGGAAGGTTGCGCAATTGCTGATAAACTGTTTGCAGAACAACCATAAGGTGCTTGTTTGCGGAAACGGTGGTAGTGCTGCTGATTCTCAGCACTGGACAGGAGAGATGATTGGCCGTTTCAGACGAAGAAGAAATGCCTTACCATTTCTCTCCCTGACTACCAATACTTCAGTCCTGACCAGTATCGGTAATGATGAAAGTTTTACGGACATTTTTTCCAGGCAGGTGGAAGGATTAGGACAGCCAGGCGATATCCTGATCTGTATCTCTACTTCCGGGTCTTCCGCTAATGTGCTGCAGGCAGCCTCTCAAGCGAGAAAAAAAGGACTGAAGGTTATCAGCCTGACTGGCAGGAAACCAAATCCTTTAGCCCGACTTTCTGATTTGTGTCTCTCTGTTCCTTCCAGAGATACTCCCCGTATTCAGGAAATCCATATCCTTCTGGTTCACATTCTCTGCGATTTGGTGGAAACAGCACTCAGCGGCTCATGAAGATTGTTACGCTCAAAAAATTGCTTGGTCTCTTACCCCGGATGAGAGAAAAAGGGAAGAAGATTGTATTCACCAATGGTTGTTTTGACCTGTTACATCCGGGGCACATCCGCTGTCTTAAAAAAGCTAAGGAACAGGGAGATATTTTGATTGTCGGTTTAAACTCAGACAACTCAGTAAAAAAAATAAAAGGGCCGGGCAGACCCTTTTTACCAGAAAATGAAAGAGCCCTGATGCTGGCAGCTCTGGAAGCAGTGGACTACGTTGTTGTTTTTAACGAATCAACTCCCTTAAAACTTATCAAACTTATCCAGCCTGATATTCTTGTCAAGGGAGAAGAATACCGCAACCGTAAAGTAGTGGGCAGCTTTGTGGTGAAAAATTATGGTGGCAGGGTGGTTTTTATACCGATGGTGGCAGGATATTCCACCACCAGCATAGCAGAACGTCTTGCTCAGACTTACAAAACATCAGGAAGGCAAAAGTGAATGAAATTTTAAGGATACTTGATGCCAGTTTCAACCGGGCAAGGGAAGGTTTAAGGGTGGTTGAGGATGGACTGCGTTTTTCTCTTAATGACCGGCCTTTAACTTTTCAGATAAAGAAACTGAGGCACGACCTTTCTAAAACTGTCTTCAGCTATCTTACTCCAGAAGATTTAAATCGCAGCCGTCAGGTACTGCTGGATAGCAGTCGCCATGATGACTTCCGCGGGGAGAAATACCGTCTCACTGAAATCATTATGAGAAATTTAAGACGCACTGGAGAGGCTTTACGCACCATGGAAGAATATGCGAAAAACATTTCTCCAGCACTATCAAACAAAATTCATCACCTGCGGTTTAATCTTTACCAGATAGAAAAACAGGTTACCCTGAAGCTGATGAGAAAAGAGATTCCCCCACGGTGTCTGTGCGTCATATTAAATCTGAACGAAGAAAAGAAGTTCCGGTTTCTAAGTGAAAAAGTAGCAAAAGCTGGCCCGCATATGGTACAGATTAGATATAAAGGAGAGGATATCCCTTATTTCTTGAAAATGACCTGCTGGCTCCGCCAGATTCTACCTGAGGAAACATTACTTCTGGTAAATGACCGACCTGATATCTGTCTGGTAGCCCGGGCAGATGGGGTGCATCTGGGGCAGAAGGATTTTCCTCTGCAGGCTGTTAGAATTCTTTTACCTGATAAAATTATTGGCCTTACGTGTCAGAATCTTTCCCAGGCAAAAACAGCCATTAAAAACGGCGCTGATTACATTGCCACCGGTCCTGTTTTTCCCACTGCAGTAAAGCCAGAAAAATTACCCATCGGTCTGGAAAGATTGACAGGGCTGGTTAAAAAAGTTACTATACCTGTGTTAGCAATCGGAGGTATTAACGAAGATAACCTGGACAGAGTCCTGGCAACTGGTGTGAACGGAGTGGCAGTTATCTCCGCAGTTGCTGCATCTGCCCATCCAGACAAAACAATTCGGCAAATGAAAAAAACAATAGAAGGTTACCTGTAGTGGTATTCATCCTGCTATGGAAAATAAACCTGAACGCATGGTCCCGCCAAACTTCTTCAAGGGACTGATTTTCTGGTTAGTGGCTGGTATTGGCCTTCTTGTCCTGCTACATTTTTTCTCTTCTGAATCCCAGAAAGAAGAAATAAGTTACAGCAGCTTCCGGGAGTATGTGCAGAAAGGACAACTTACCGGGACACTTAAAATCAAGGATGGCTGGGTCTACGGTAAACTTCAGGATGGCCGCTCTTTTCGGACGTTTTTCCCGGAGATTGGTCAGCTGGCGGAATTCTTAAATGAGCACCAGGTCCATTACGAAATAATGCCGGTTTCCACATTCTGGGCAAATATGGCTGTAGCCACCATACCGGTTATCCTGATATTCCTACTTCTCTGGTTTTTCATCAATCGGCAGGTTTCTTCTGAAGGAAACCGTGTTATGTCTTTTGCCAGGAGCCGGCCCGTCATACCCAGCGAGAAAAATAAGGTAACCTTTGAAGATGTCGCCGGTTGCGCAGAAGCCAAGGAAGAACTCCGGGAAATTATTGAATTTCTCCGTGACCCTAAAAAGTTTCAGAGGCTGGGTGGAAAAATTCCTAAAGGAGTGCTGCTTATTGGTCCGCCGGGAACAGGTAAAACCCTGCTGGCTAAAGCAGTGGCAGGAGAAGCCAACGTTCCTTTTCTCAGTATGAGTGGTTCAGATTTTGTAGAAATGTTTGTGGGAGTGGGAGCAGCCAGGGTCAGGGATCTTTTCCGGCAGGCAAAAAGAATGAGCCCGGCAATTATCTTTATTGATGAGATTGATGCTGTGGGAAGACAACGTTTTGCTGGACTGGGAGGTGGCCATGATGAGCGGGAACAAACCCTGAATCAATTACTGGTAGAAATGGATGGATTCCAGACAGATGAAGCTGTAATCGTCATGGCAGCAACAAACAGACCTGATGTCCTGGACCCTGCCCTTACCAGGACAGGCCGGTTTGACAGGACTGTAGTCGTTAACCTTCCGGATATTAAAGAACGGGAAGCTATCCTTAAGGTTCATACCCGTAATAAACCTTTAGCACCTTCTGTAGATTTAGCTGTTTTAGCCAGGGGAACACCAGGTCTTTCCGGGGCTGACCTGGCTAATATTGTGAATGAGGCTGCGCTTCTGGCAGCCAAGAAGAACAAAAATGTAATTGAGGTGAGTGATTTAGAAACAGCGAAAGATAAGGTCCTTATGGGTACGGAACGAAGGAGTCTGGTCATCAGTGAGGAAGAACGCCGTATCATCGCCTATCATGAAGCTGCTCATACACTTCTCCAGAAAAACCTGCCTGAGGTTTACCCGGTGCACAAAGTCACCATTATTCCCCGGGGTCGGGCTCTGGGACTGACCCATGTCTTTCCAGAGAAAGACCGTTTCCTCGAAAGCAACGAGTATTTCCATAATACCTTGGTGGCACTTCTTGCTGGACGTGCTGCGGAGAAACTGGTTTTTGGACGCATGTATACAGGCAGCGAAAACGATTTGCGGATTGCCACAGAAATTGCCAGACGCATGGTCTGCGAATGGGGAATGAGTGAGAAGTTAGGTCCGGTTAGTTTTCACGAGCAGGAAGCAGTTTTCCTTGGCCGCGACCTTGTCCAGCAAAGGCAGCACAGTGAGGTTACTTCCAGGGAGATTGATGAAGAAATCCGCAAAATTCTGGAGAATGCGCAAAAAAAAGCCGAGGACTTTCTTACTGCCAGGAGAGAACAGCTGGACCTTTTAGCCCGGGCATTGTTAGAGCGGGAAACACTCAGTTCTGAAGAGATAGACGAAGTTCTTGAAACCAGGCGTGCAGGAGACAAGAATGGACCAGGTAAAGATAGAGAAGGCAGTACGGCTGTTGCTTGAAGGTATCGGAGAAAATCCTGAGAGAAGAGGACTGAAAGAGACTCCCCGCCGGGTAGCCAGGATGTATCAGGAACTCTTCTCCGGGCTGGGGCAGAAACCAGAAGAGGTTTTAGGTAAGGTTATCCATGAAGATTATAACGAACTGGTTCTGGTGAAAGATATTCCACTTTACTCCATGTGCGAACACCATCTTCTTCCTTTTACCGGCAGGGCACACGTCGCTTATCTTCCTGATGGCCGCCGGGTAGTGGGTATCAGTAAACTTGCCCGGCTGGTGGATATCTGCTCCAGACGACCCCAGGTTCAGGAAAGACTGACCACCCAGATAGTGGAAACCATTATGAAATCTTTACTTCCTCGTGGAGCCATGGTGGTGGTGGAAGCCGAACATCTGTGCATGATTATGCGTGGTATCCAGAAACCAGGAAGTAAAGTAGTCACCTCTGCTATGCGGGGTATTTTTCTAAGAGATATCAGAACCAGGACTGAGGCTCTGGAGCTGATGCTGGGAAAAAAATAACCGGGAAAGCTCCGGGATAGCCTTTAGCCATCCTTTCCGGTCAAGACTGCTTAACCTTACCCGAAGAAACCCGCCAGGTCTGGTTCTTTTCCCGGGCAAGCTAACCGGCAGGTAATTGGCTGTATGACCGCAGGCAAAACCATCCTTTATTTTCTCCACCAGAAGCTCCTGAGAAGTACCAACAAACTTCTTCTTCTCCTCCTGGGAAACCTGGAACGCCAGCCGGGTGAGGATGTCCCTGCGTTCTTTAATTTCCCGGGGTTTCACCTGATGGGCAAAACTGACTGCCAGAGTCCCAGGCCTTCTGCTGTAAGGAAAGACATGCACCTTAATAAATCCAGTCTTTTCTATCAGGTTACAGCTTTTCTGGAAATCCTCTCTGTTCTCACCGGGAAAACCAACCAGACAATCAGTGCTCAACGTTACCCCGGGAAAAAATTCCCTGATTTTTTCCACCGTCTTTAGATACTGGCTGGCAGTATAGCCTCTTCTCATCAGCTGTAATATCCTGTCAGAACCACTCTGCAGGGGAATGTGAAAATGAGGGCAAAAATTTTCTTTTTCCCTTAAAAATCTTAGCAAACCATCATCCACATACTTTAGTTCCAGAGAGCTCAACCTTATCCTGATTCCGGAACTTTTACTGAAAACTGCCTTCAGAAGACTGGTAAAATTTGTCCCGTTATCCTTCCCGTAGGAACCAAGGTCTATACCAGTAAGGACAATCTCCTGATAATTATTGTCTTTCAGAGTTTCTATTTCCTGCAGTATTTCTGAGACCGGACGGCTGCGACAGCGGCCTCGAACCAGCGGCACAATACAGTAGCTACAATTGTTTTCACATCCTTCCTGAACCTTGACAAAAGCCCGGACATGGCCAGAAAAATAACTGATGGTTTTAAGCTCAGAACAGAAAGCAGGTCTGGCCGGGTCAAACTTCAGAAGAAAATCACGGTCAAAAATTAAAACTTCAGGAAATAAGACCCGCAGGAATTCCCGGTCTTTCCTCACCAGACATCCTGTTAACCAGACCTGTCGCTTTTTTAGAAGAAGCTTCCTGATTAAGCGGAAACAATCCTTTTCTGCTTTTTCTGTGACACAGCAGGTATTGATAAGAATCAGTTCTGCTTCTTCCTTCTCTGCCAGGGTATAACCTCTCCGGGCAAAACTTTCCCGGAGTAACTGGGTATCGTACTGGTTAACCTTACAACCAAAGGTAACAAAGGAAACTTTCATTTCTTTAAAAACCGCCCAGACAGGAAAAATCACTTAAGTAACTACCCGGACCAGCTACCGCATTTTCCAGCCTTGTGTTTGCTCCTATCATACTTCCTTTCCCTATAAAAGACTTCCTGATGCTGGCACATTCTTTAACAATCACCCGGCTAAAAAGAACCGTATCCTCCAGTACACAGTTTTCACCCAGATAAGATTCTGCTCCAATAACAACATACCCCCTTAAAATCACGCCTGGCTTGATTAAAGCACGGCACCCAGCTGAAACCTTTCCTTCCACCACCACCTTTTCCTCAAGCTTTTCTTCCTTTGCTTCTGGCACTAAATCCCTGCCCAATCTGCCATCAAGAATATCTCTACTGGCTTTCCAGAAACTTTCTAAACTGCCGACATCAATCCAGTAGCCATAATGAACACAACCAATAAGATTTTCTCCCTGCGCCAGAAGGTAAGGGAAACTTTCCCGCTCAATGGACACATTTTTCCCGGAAGGTATACCTGCCAGAGCCTTCTGACTTAAAACATAGACACCAGCGTTAATAGTATCAGTCACTATTTCTGCAGGTCCTGGTTTCTCTATAAAACTTTTCACTTTGCCATCACCATCCATAACCACCAGTCCGTAAGAGGAAGGTTTTTCCACCTTGGTTAAGACAACTGTCGCACAAGCTTTTTTCTCCTGGTGTAACCTTATTACCCGCTCTAAGTTTATATCAGCAATAAAATCACCGTTGAAGACCAGAACTGGATCTCTACTTTTCAGCAGTCCTGCTGCTTTTTTAATCGCGCCGGCTGTACCGAGAGCTATTTTTTCCAGAGAAAATTTTACCGAAAGAGAAAAACTTTTCCCTATACTGGCTATCTCGGCTAAATTAGGTTGCCCATACCTTGCTGCCAGAATTACTTCCTTAATTCCATACTTTTTCAGAAGAGCAAACTGGTAACTGATTAATGGCCGGTTAACGACAGGAAGAAGACACTTCGGTTGCTCCAGAGTAAAAGGACGAAGCCTTGTTCCCTGTCCCCCGATGAGAATAATGGTTTTCATACCAGCCCTCCTTTAAAACCCTTTTTCTTTCAAACGGAAAAAATCAATAGCATTCCTGAAAAGTAAAGCAAACATTCTTTCTGGTTCCTCTTTTCTCACCGCTGCTAATGTTTCAGCAACCAGTCTTACCCTGCCTGGTTCATTCCTTTTTCCCCGGTAAGGTTCCGGGGAAAGATAAGGCGCATCAGTCTCTACCATTAAAAGGCTTTCCGGCAAATCCCTGAGAGTCTCTCTCAGATGTTCTGCAGATTTAAAAGTGATATTTCCAGCAAGGGAACAGTAGAAACGATTTTCCCTGGCATATTCTAAGATAAGTTTGTCCCCGGAGAAACAGTGGAAAACACCAGTTCCCTGGAAATTGCTTTCCTGCAGAATCGTGACAACATCATCCTGGCTTTCTCTCTGATGAATTATAAGGGGTAGATTTAATTCGGTGGCTAAATTTATGTGGAACCGGAAAAGGTCTTTCTGAGAGGTAGCATATTGCTTCCCGTAGTGATAATCTAATCCTGTTTCACCAACAGCCACAATTTTTTCTTCTCTGGCTAACTGCTTAATCCTGTCCAGATGAGTCTCCTTAATCCGGGCTGCCTGGTGGGGATGAATACCAGCGGTGGCAAAACAGCTTTCATATCTTTCAGCCAGAGCTAAACATTTTTCCGTTGATTCCGCACCCGTACCAACATTAATGATGCAGACTACACCTTCTTCCCTGGCTTTCTCTATTACCTTTTCCCGGTCAGGTTCAAACTCCGGGAAATCAAGGTGGCAGTGGGTATCAATGAGCATCATTTCTTATCCTGCAATCTTCAAAGAAAAATCAAGAGCTGCTGCAGAATGGGTAAGTCTTCCTACGGAAACCCAGTCTAACGGCAACCTTCTGATTTTCTTTAGATTCTGGAGAGTTACCCCACCCGACCATTCCAGAATAATTCTTTTTTCTTTCTTCCTGATAATCCTGGCAAACTTCTTGACTGTTTCTGGCCTGGTATTATCAAACATGATGATATCCGCACCAGCCTGGTAGGCAATTAGAGCCTGCCGGAAACTGTTTACTTCTACTTCCACCGGATACCTGTAGCCAAATTTTTTCCTTGCCAGCTGTACAGAAAGATTGATAGCTTTTTCCCGGGAAACATTTCTTTCTAAACTCAAAGCAGTGATATGGTTATCCTTAATCAAAATTAAATCAAAAAGGCCACACCGGTGGTTAAAACCACCCCCGATTCTTACCGCATATTTTTCTAACAATCTTAACCCAGGCGTGGTTTTTCTGGTATCTAAGATTTTTATCCTGCTACCAGCTACCTGTACAAAACAGCTGGTTAAAGTAGCAATCCCGGAAAGGTGCTGGAGAAAATTAAGCGCGGTTCTTTCACCCAACAACATTTCCTTTACCGGTCCGCAAACTTCTGCGACCAGCTGCCCGGGTTTCACCTTCTCACCTTCTCTGACAAAAAAATGAAAATGAAATTTTCCGGAAAGAAACTGGAAAACTCTGGTAAAAAGTTGTGTTCCGCAAATTATTCCTGAACCTTTAGCAATTAACCTGGCAGAGACAATCGGGTTGGAAAAAAATAAGCTGGCAACAGTAATATCCCCCTTTTTACCTAAATCTTCTCTTAGAGCCTGCTGGATTATCCCTTTAAGAAAACTTTCCGGCAACTTCAGTGTATTTTTCCTGCCAGACGGTCCAAAAAATCTTATTTTTTCTCTTTGCATGAAAACATTTTAAACCAGCCAAGGCAAAAAAAAAAGAGGGCATCAAATGATGCCCTCTTTTTTACCAACAACACCTTAGAAAGCCACATTCACAGAAGCAATTGCCTGCCAGGCATTGGCTGCATCAGCTTCGGTAAGATTCTGCTGGCCATCGACATACTGCTTGATAGCCTTACCCTTCAAGAAGTAGCCAATATCCAGACCAAAGGAAAGGTCCTCAGTGTGAGCATAGGTGAGGTTTAAATCAATTTCATTGCCAACAGCCTTTGACACACCAATACCCGCAGGTTCCACTTTTCTCAGGTTGAAGTAGTTAAGGGACATACCAAGTTTCTCCAGCGGCTGAAGACCAAACCCTGCCTTTATCACCTGAGCATTTGATTCGGGTACTGCGCCTAGTACCTCTGAGAAAGCTGGATAGGCAATCGCACCAATTCTGCTGGCAATGTTAGCCGGGTAGACAGGAACCCATTCTTTAGTATCACTGCCTGCTTTTGGACCTGAGTACCGGCTATAGGTGAGGGACAATGTCGGCTTCATTTCTACCGGGAAAGCATAGGATCCGCCAACATATCCTGCCCAACCAGTGTAACTTCCATTAGCAACGCCGTTGTCACCAAACTGACGGGCATACTCACCCTTCAAGGATAAACCTTCAACTGCTGGAAGTTTTGCTTCTGCCCGGACCCCACCAGTCATTAACATGTCCTTTGGTTGGTTGTATGCTTTAACTTTGCTGACAAAATAGGGTTCCAGAGAAAAGTTTTCCGGTGCCCATTTCAGCGCTGCTCCGTAAAGGGTAACGTCACCTGGATTTGCTGGGCCACCATACGTTTCATTAATCTTAGCCATGAAGGCTGTGATGCTCACCGGCACATTCTCCACAGCATAGTCTAACTTCACCGCATCAAAAGCCTTCTGGATACCAAGGTCTCTGGAAGTATTTTGCCGGCCGAAGTTGAGCGGGTAATTGCTGTAGTTGTATGCACTACCAACTACCAGACCTTCTCCCAGAAGAATTTCCTGGCGACCAACAGTCAGCGTTAATCCTTTAGTGAGTAAATCAGAAGCCTTGATGTAGCCGAGGTCCAGGTATACGGTGTTTCCCCCTATATTATTGTTCCAGTCTCTTTCATTGATTAACCTGACCATGGTGCTGACATTGTCGCTGAGTTCTGCAGTCACATAGACCCTGATGGCACTGTGGATGAAATGTTGCTGGTCTTTCCTGACGCTATCCTTAATGAAGTCAAAGTCTTTGCGGTAAATCATCTTCACACCAATGTCACCGCCGACCTTGACATTCTCCACTGCTGCCAGAGCCGGTAGTGTTAATCCTACCAGAATAGCTGCAGCAAGAATACTGAGTAGAGTCTTCTTCATTTTTGCTCCTTGTCGTTATCTATTCTCACCGCCACCGCTTCTGCGGTAACGGATCCCTTTTCTTCTACCCTTCCGTTCCTTCCTTCTTCTCCTGGTTTGCGCCCTTTAAATTTTTTCACCTCCTTTCCGGCAGATTAAACCGGAGGGAAAAGAACGGAAATTCATTTTCGTTCATTTTAAAACTCCCTGCTTTTTTTGTCAAGTGTTAACTGATTTTACCCTTTTCTTTTGTCCCCTGTCAATACTTTCTACTACCAGTCTACCCGACAATTATCTGTCTGTCAATAGCAAATTTCTTAAAGCCTGCCACTGCCTGAAAGTTGGTTGTCCTGGTGCTACTGCCCGGGAAAGACCAGCATAAGTAAAAAGGGAACCAAAAGAAAGCGGAACAATCCTTTCCAGAAGACTGGTACCCATAGGGATGATTACCAGAGAAGATTTCTGGCTATAGCAGGCAGTAAAATTGATAAGCTTCAATAACTGCCCTGGTGAATTGATCCTCACTGCCACTTTCAGAATATCCCCTTTTAGAAAACGAAACTTTCTGTAAAGCCCCATTAAGACAGAAACCGGCGGACAGCCTTTAAAGTTGTGATAAGAAAGTATCACCTTCTTCCCCTGCTGGTGCGCCAGTGGTAGTATCTTTCTGGCAAGGTTACTTTTAATCTCCAAATCAAGATAATCAACATCTGGCAAAACAAGCCGGAAAAGAGAGTCCCTCTTTTCTTCTGAAATCCGATACAGAGGAGCAGATTGTTCTTTCAACCAGCGGACAGTAGCTATCAGTCTGCCAGAAGTATAACTTTTTATTCTTTTCAGCCATCCTGGAAGCTGATTTTCTGGAAAATCCCTGAGGAAGCGGTCAATCCGTAGTTCCACCCAGCCAGCCTGACTCAGCGCTTGCCGCAGCAGTTTCTCTTTCTCTCCACCAGCTACTACCAGAGCCAGTTTCTCATCCATCTTTAAAGTTTCAGCTGTGCTATTTTTTTCTCCGCTAAAAGCTCACTGGCTTTTAGAACTTTTTTCACATCACCTTTTTCCACACCGGCAGCAAGAATAATTCTTTCTGCCAGAGCATCATCAATCAGGTCTTCAGGCGCATGAGTATCAGTATTCAGCACCAGGGGAAAAGAAAATTTATACCATCTCTGTACAGTTAATCCATTGCCCAGACAGTGGCCTTTTCTGAAAGATAATTCTATGGCAATGCCTCTTTCCGCAGCTATTTCTGCTTCTTCTTCTGAAAGCAGACCAGGATGAGCCAGAATATCAATATCACTTTTTACTGCAGAAAGGTTTGTCCCCGGGATTACTGGTTCTACCAGCGTCTCCCCGTGAACTACCACCAAAACTGCACCAAGATTTCTGGCAAGTTCTGCCAGTGCTGGAATTTGTTCCGGGACCACATGCGTAATTTCTGCCCCGGGAATAACCCTGACCTGCCCGCCATTATTAAGGTGTTTACTGGCTTCCACCGCGGCCTGCACCACAGTCCTGACATTAGAAAAATCAATGTGGTCGGTAAGGGCTAAAACTTTATATCCTTTCACCTCTGCCCTCCGGCAAAGCTCTGCTGGCAGAAGCTGGCCATCACTGAAAAAAGTATGCAGATGTAAATCAATCATTTTTCATTTCTTTGGAGCAAGGTGCACACCCTTGACAAAAACATCAACTCTGGCAACTTTTAATCCTGCCATTTTTTCCACTTCTTCCCGGATGGCTTTCTGTACCTTGAATGTTACCTCTGGAATATTGACTCCATAATCAACCACAATACTTAAGGTGAAACTTACCTCACCCTCTCCCACTACAACATGGATACCAGCATCAGGCCTTTTTTTAAAAAAATGAGTCAGCCCTGCTACCAGTCCGGTTTTAATCCGGTGAACACCGGGAACACCCATCGCCACCACACCGGCAATACTGGCAAGCACTTCTGTGTCAATTTTGACCTGGCCACCATTTTCTTCTACCATAGTCACCTCCTAAGATTCCTTCTCCAGTAATCCTTCTGCCAGCGCCTTTTCCAGCCATCCCACATAATAACGACCATTAAGAAAAAGCGGGTGCCGAACAATCTTCCGGTGTAAAGGTAAGGTGGTTTTGACACCTTCAATAACCATTTCATCCAGGGCACGCTGCAGCTTTTCAATGGCTTCTTCTCTGTTTTTACCACAGCAGATTACCTTAGCCAGGAGACTGTCATAGAAAGGGGAAACAAAAGAATTATTTTCCAGATATGTATCCACGCGCACACCCATTCCTCCTGGCAGATGTAACCTGGTAATTCTACCCGGACTGGGCATAAAATTATTCTCGGGGTCTTCAGCATTGATCCGGCATTCAATCGCATGTCCACAAACTTTTACCTCATACTGCTTGAGTTTCAACCTTCCTTCTCTGGCAATAATAATCTGGTTTCTCACCAGATCAATCCCGGTTACCATTTCTGTAACCGGATGTTCCACCTGAATACGGGTGTTCATCTCCATAAAGTAGGCCTGACCGCCATCCACCAGAAACTCCATCGTGCCAGCGTTTTCATACTTTAAACTGCGGGCAATCCGTAACGCATAACGGGAAAGCCTGGACCGGAGAAAACTATTGACTGCAGGGGAAGGACTTTCTTCAATCAGTTTTTGATGTCGCCGCTGGATGGAACAATCTCTCTCCGGAAAAATTAAGATATTCCCCTTTCTGTCGCCAAGAATCTGAATTTCCACATGCCTTGGTCTTTCTACATATTTTTCCAGATACAGTTCCGGGTTATCAAAGGCTGCTTTCGCTTCCTCCTGACACATCATCCAGGCAGTTTCAAACTCCTCCAGCTTCCTGACTATTCTCATTCCCCGGCCACCACCACCGCCACTGGCTTTAATCATTACGGGAAAACCTATCCGGCGGGCAAAGTTGAGTGCCTGCCGAAAATCTCCTGCGGTATCCATACCCGGAATCACCGGCACGCCAGTTTCCCTGACAGTCTTTCTGGCTAATGCTTTATCTCCCATCAACCTGATAGAATTTGAACTGGGCCCGATAAAGACTATTCCGGAAGCTTCACATATTTCCACAAAGGGGATATTTTCAGCTAAAAACCCATAACCTGGATGAACGGCTTCTGCTCTGGTAATATCCAGGGCACTTACCACTGCTGGAATGTTCAGGTAACTTTCCGCAGGAGAAGCCGGACCTATACAGATACGTTCGTCAGCCAGGTGCACCGGCAGACTTCCCTTATCTGCCTCTGAGTAGCCAATGATACTGGTCAGGTCAAGCTCCCGGCAGGCTCTGATTACCCTTAAGGCAATCTCTCCCCTGTTGGCAATAAACACTCTTTTGAACATATTTTGTCACTATTTCTTTTGTAAATAGGGTATAGCGGGAAAGCTTTATGGTCAAGCGTTTTGTTTGCCTCTACAATTTTCCCCTCTTGCTCCACTGCTTTTCCCCTTTATTACCTCCCTCTTTCGTTCTCTTCTCCATTTCCCCTCTTTCACAAAGAGGGGACAGGGGAGATTTTCAAATCTTTGCTAAAAGGAAGACAGAAATACGGAGCTGGGGAAATTTTTTAAATCTGAAGTCCTGGAACAGAATTAAGTTTATCCTGAAAAAAAAAGATTCTCTATCGGACAATACTTCCAGCAATCAACCTGTGACTTCCAGAACAAACATCACCTGACCATACTCCACTGGATGAGCATTCTCTATTAGGATTTCTTTCACCACTCCCTGGTGTTCCGCTTTAATCTCATTCATTACCTTCATTGCTTCCACAATACAAAGAGTATCTCCTGGTTTTATTTTACTGCCAACTTCTACAAATGGCGGGCTTTCTGGAGAAGGTGCCCGGTAAAAGGTTCCTACCAGGGGGGCTTTTACATAAACCAGATTTCCTAATTCCTGTGTTTCTTCGCCTGCCTTTTGTAAAATTTCTTCCGGGGAGCCTGCAACAGAAGGTGTTTCTTCCTCCGGTGTTTTTAGAAAAGCGGGTTTTCTCCCTATAATTAGCTTAAATTCCCCTTTTCTTACCTCAAGGTAGTCCAGCCCATACTTTGCCATAAATTCAGCGTATATTTTCAATTCTTCTGGTTTCATTTTTCTTTACCTACTCCACCCGGGTTACATACTCACCGGTTCTGGTATCCACCCGGATAATATTTCCTGCCTCCACAAATAAAGGAACCTGCACCACCAGTCCTGTTTCCAGTGTTGCTTTTTTCCTGGCACCAGTTACTGTATCACCCCTGAAACCAGGTTCTGCCTCTTTCACCAGTAAATCAACTGTCAATGGTAGTTTGATGTCCACAAATTTCCCTTTATGGAAAAGTCCGACGACAGAAAGATTCTCTTTGAGATAGTACCGGTGCTCACCCACCTGTTCCGCAGTCAGGGTAAACTGTTCGTAGGTAGCTTCATCCATGAAAACATAATTGGCACCATCCTGGTAGAGAAACTGAAGACTAACTTCATCTAACCTTATTTCCTGAACATCAACATCGGAACGGAAAACAAGCTCCATTAATCTACCTGTTTCCAGAGCCCTGGCTTTACATCTGACCAGTCCTCGTCTTTGCTGCTGATGGGTGTGGGTGGCAGAAAGAACTGAGTACATCACTCCCTCATATTCAAAAATCATCCCGGGTTTTAAATCCAGCACATTCATAGTCTATATGTGGAAATTATAAAACTTTTTATGTTAATTTTACCATACACCGGAGTTGAAAGAAAATCAGTCTTTTGTCCTAATTTTCACTTCACTACCCGAATTCCCACCATTGTACTTTTGACCAGCCCAATCTTTCTGGCAGCCGCAGCAGACAGGTCTATGATATAACCCTTTTTCCAGGGTCCACAGTCATTAATTCTGACGATTACAGATTTTTTGTTGTCCAGGCGGGTTACTTTTACCAGCGTGTTAAAAGGGAGAGTTCGGTGAGCACCTGTCAGCTCCTTTCCCGTATAGACTTCACCGCTGGCTGTTCTGCGACCATAATATCCAGGTCCATACCAGGAAGCCAGTCCTTTCTCCGAGTATTCCTCCTTAAGAATAGCAGAAGGCGCTCTAATTACCGCACACCCGGACAGCAAGGCGACAAGAGCAAAGGTCAAAATCCTTTTTACTTGTTTCTTCCAAAACAGTATCCCAAAGAGTAAAACTCCACCCGTATCAATCAAAACATCAAACAGGGAGAAATGTCTTGTGGGTACCAGAAACTGGTGTAACTCATCAGTAAAAGCATAGATAATAGAGAAAAAACAACTCCAGAACAAAATTTTTTCTTCAGAAAGCTTCTCCTTTGTAGATTTTAAAGCACGATACCAGAGAAAAGCAAGGATGAAAAACTCAGCCGCGTGAGCCATCTTTCTCAGAATAAAATCCAACATATTTTCACAAAGGCGCAGATTTGGAATACTGGAAAGTCCAAAGATTAGTCCCATCCAGGCAAAGACCAATATCCAGTTAAGATACTTTTCACCTGTCTTCACTGAAATGCCTGGGGTCTGGTGTATAAGTGGTAACCACCTGAGTCAGGGTTCTGATGATGCCGGCAGCATCAGAATTTTCTGCATAATTCTTCAATTCTTTTAACTTTTCTTCCAAAAAATCCCTGCTATACTTTTTAGAGATATTGGCTACATAAATCTTTTCATATTTAGTAGCTCTTGTTCCTTCCTCTGCTGTCAAAAACTCCTCAAAAAGTTTTTCCCCGGGTCTTGGTCCGCTAAACTTCAACTCCACTTCTTTATAAGGTTGCTGGCCAGAAAACGTAATCATCTGCTCCGCCAACCTCAGGATACTAACCGGCTGCCCCATATCCAGAACCAGAACCTGACCTCCCTGACCAATCACAGAAGCCTGAAGCACCAGGGAGACAGCTTCTCTTATACTCATAAAATACCTTTTCATCTCCGGGTGGGTCAATGTTACCGGCCCGCCCTTTTTTATCTGTTCCTGGAAAATTTGAAAGACACTTCCTCTACTGCCTAAGACATTTCCAAATCTGACGGCAATAAATTCACAGTTTCCTCCCTGATTGAAGCTTAAGGTCAGATACTCACAGAATCTTTTGGTAGCACCCATCACAGAACTGGGATTGACTGCCTTATCTGTAGAAATCAGAATGAATTTTTCTGCTCGATACCCTGTCGCCAGCTCGCAAAGATTTTTAGTTCCCAGGATATTTACCTTGACCGCCTCGGAAGGATTCATTTCCATTACGGGAACATGCTTGTAGGCAGCTGAATGGAAAACAATCTGCGGGCGATATTTTTCAAAGACAAACTTCAACCTGGAAAAATCACGAACATCTCCTACCACAGGAACAATTTTCTCATCAAACCAACCAAGTTTTTCTCTCAGGAGTTTCTCCTGATAAAAAAGTTCTGTTTCATCAATTTCGTATAGCAAAAGTTGCTCCGGCTGAAAAACACACAGTTGTTCCACAATTTCTTTACCAATAGAACCCGCTGAGCCAGTAACAAGAATAGTTTTCCCTTCAAAATTTGTTCTTAACAGGTTTTCATTTATTTTTACCTCCTGTCTTCCAAGTATTTCCTCGATACTGATACTCTCTAAATCCTTCACCCTTAATTCCTCACCCCGCCTTGCCCTGGAGACAAAATGGTGAGGTATGGTTTTTATCTCCTTAATACCGCAACTGCTGGCTCTAAAATGAATTTGTTTCAATTTCTCCCATGGTAAGGAAGGAGCAGTGACCAGCACAGCCTCAATCTGCAGTTTTTCAATTATTTTTTCCAGCTGGTCAAGAGAACCTGCTACCTTAACGTTCTGGATGTAGGTACCGATTTTACCAGTGTCATCATCCAGAAAACAGACCGGATAGTACGGACTAAAGTTATTCTTTACCAGATTTCTCACCAGCATCTCGCCAAGATTCCCCGCACCTATAATGACCGTTCTCTTTGAACCTGCTGGTTTCTTCCTTCTTAAAATCTCAAGGTAAATCCTTTTACTTGTTCTAAGGCCCGTACTAAAGAACAAAAAGCAAAAAAAGTCTAAGATGAGAAGACGGAAGGAAAACGGATAGATATGGCCGCTGAGAACCAAAAGTAGCGCAACAACAATTGAGGACAGCACCGTCGCCTTCAGTGTATTAAAAATTTCACTGAGTCCAACATACCTCCAGGTTAGCTGATAGAGTCTGAAACCAAAGAAAACTCCCAACTTAACAGGAATGGAAAATACTAGAAATACTGGCAGGTAATGGGCTAAGGAAAAAAAATTCAAACCAAAGATAAAAAGAAAACTCAACAGGATACTGCAGCAGGCAAGTAAACTATCTCCTACCATAAAAAAAATGAATCTTTTCCTATACGACGTCTCCCAGAAGCCTGATTTTCGCCTGCCCACTAAACCCCGCATGTTAGATTTAACCTTTCTTTTTGTAATTTTAGGCAAGAAAAAGGGCCGCTGTCAAATTTTTCTTTTTCCATTCATCTTACTTCAAAGGGTACACTGGCAAAATTAGCTGTTTGCCACAAAACTGAAAACAGAGTAAGATATACCAGGCATGAAATTTCCAATAATTAAATCAGATGTTAAGAAAAGTAAAAGGGTGGCAGTCATTCTTGCTGCAGGTAAGGGCACAAGAATGAACGATCCTGTCAGGAATAAGGTATGTTACCCTGTCGGCGGCATCCCTGTGGTAAACAGAATTATCCAGACCTGTAAACATTCCGGGTTGAAGGACATCTTTGTGGCAGTGGGATTCAGGTATCAGGATGTTATAGCAACCATAGAAAAAGACCACCATGACATAAACTATGTTTATCAAAAAAACCAGATTGGAACTGCTGATGCCGTGCGCTGTGCCTGTGAATGTTTGAAAGCATTAGGCTTTGCAGGAGAAATACTGATTATTGCGGGCGATAAGTTAGTTTCCCCTTCCTTCCTCCTGAAAATGAGAGAATTCTTTGAAGAAAACAATCAGGATTTACTTTTTGCCACAAGTAAACTGCATAGCGGAAAATTCGGAAAAGTTTTAAGGGATGATTCTGGAAAGATTTTATCCATAGTGGAAGCAAAAAACTTTGAAATTTTAAAGAAAACAGAAAACTATAAGCTACTGGACTTGTTAGAGAAAAGCCAGGAAACCAATCAATCCATCTACTTTGTTAAGGCTGGAGTTCTTTACCAGGCGCTGGAAGAAATAGAAAAAGACAGTGTCTCCGGGGAGGAATATTTTACAGACATTGTTTCCATTTTTTCCCGCAAGAATTTAAAGGTAGAGACTTTTGAAATTGCTAACAAATATGATGTTCTAACCTTCAACACACCTCAGGAGTATCTGGAAGTAGAAATGTATTTCCAGCAGGTTAAGGTAAAAACGCTGGAGAATAAACTCAAAAATGATAAAAACTATAAAAATGTCCTGGAATGGATAAGAATTTTTGAAGAAAAACCAGCTGCACTGGTTGCCTTTCTCAAAGAAATTTACAGAGACGAAAGTGCTGTGATAGACAGTAAGATAAAAATCTATCTAAGAGTTTTACACAAGTTTGCAGAAAATTTTGGCGCTGAAAGAAAAGTTTTCATAGTAAGATCACCAGGAAGGCTTAACATAATGGGCCGGCACATAGACCATAGAGGTGGAGCAGTTAACATTATGGCTATTGACAAAGAGATAATAATGGTTGTTGAACCACGGTCTGATGACAGAGTAATGTTACACAACGTTGATGAGCAAAAATTTCCCTGTAGAGAATTTTCCATTACAGAGGAGATGTCAAAACTGGATTGGTCAAGCTGGGTTAATTCCATTAACAGCCAGTTGCTGAAGGAAGAATTAAACAAAAACGCAGGAGACTGGGTAAACTACGTAAAGGCTGCCTGTTTGAAAATACAGGATACCTTCCGGGAGAGAAGAATCGTGGGCATGAATGCACTGGTACTGGGAGACGTACCAATCGGTTCTGGCCTGAGCTCTTCTTCTGCTATGGTGGTGGCTTCAGCAGAAGCCCTTATTCTGGCAAATGACATTATTTTCACTCCGGAATCATTTGTGAAACTTTGCGGAGAAGCTGAATGGTTTGTTGGCACCAGAGGAGGCTTTGGAGACCATGCTGCAATAAAGTTCGGATTGAAAGGAAATATCAGTCAAATAAAATTTCTGGAATTTGAATTTCTTGGTAGTGCACCCCTTCCAGAGCCGTATAGCATAGTCTTTTGTTACTCTCAAGAAGAAGCAAAAAAGGCGGAAAACGCGAGAAATGTTTTTAACCAGAAGATTGCCTGCTACGAAATTGGAACATTGCTGTTAAAGAAACTCCATCCTGAGCTCTCTGCGAAGATAAACCATCTCAGAGACGTGAATCCCGAGAGTTTAAATATCCCTGAATATGAAGTCTATCAAATGCTCAAGGCACTTCCAGAAAGAATAACCAGGGAAGAATTAATTTCTTTCTTGGGGAAAGAAAGAAAATTAGAAAACATATTTTCCACCCACAGCCCACCTTTTGAAGGTTATCCGCTCAGGGGTGTGTGTTTTTTTGGCATTTCAGAATGTGCCAGAAGTAAACTATGCCTGGAATTACTGGAGAAGGAAGATATTAAAACATTGGGGGAATTAATGACCATCTCCCACAATGGCGACAGGGTTACCGTTTTAAATGAATATGGAGAAAGGGTAACATACATGAGTGATGTTTCCACAGATTACCTGAACAGACTTATTGAAGGAAGAAAGAGAATAAATAACAAAAAATTTACTCTGGCATATCAAAGCGGATGGTATGGGTGTAGCACTTATAAGGTGGACACACTGGTGGATATAGCCAGTTCCGTGGAAGGTGTTTTCGGTGCCCAGATAGCAGGAGCAGGACTTGGCGGCTGTGTAATGGTTCTCTGTCTGAAGGAAAAAATAGAAAAATTAAAAAAGCAATTGATAAAAAATTACTACCAGCACTACAATTTAGTCCCCTTAATTGAAGAGGCTATCCCGGTTAAAGGTTCAGGCTGGATAGAAATAAACAATTATTGACTGCTTTGTATTTACCAGCATTTTGCTTTCAAAAAATAAAACGCATGGCTTTTTCCTGGCAACTCCTCTGACTATAGACGGTTATTACCCTGGTTTCCGGGGTACACTGTCATCAACGAATTCTTAGCGGATAACTTTGAGGAATGTCCTAAAGATGATTTTGATGTCTGTAAAAAAACCAATTTCCGTCATATAAGTTTTATAAAGTTTTATCTTGGCAGGTAATACTTTTCCAAGATAAACTTTCTCCACGTCTTCAGCCTGTTTTAAAAGCTCTTCCTCATTTCTGTACTCTATGGCCGCATAATCAGTTATGCCTGGTTTTATCTTCAGAATTTCCCGGTAATCTCTACTGAAATATGCTGCATATTTTTGAACCTCCGGCCTTGGTCCAACAAAACTCATATCTCCTTTAAGTACATTTATTAACTGTGGTAATTCATCAAGTTTTGTTCTTCTTAAAAATTTTCCTATCGGTGTAATTCTGGAATCATTTCCTTTTGTCACAAGGGGACCAAGCTTTTCCGCATTCACCACCATTGTTCTGAATTTCAAAAGACTAAACGGTTTATGTCTTTGTCCGATTCTTTTACTGAGATGTAAAACAGGACCTTTGTCCAAAATTTTTACACATAATGCGATGGCAAGAAGTAAAGGGGATAATATCATCAAGCCAGACAAACTGGCGAAGAAATCAAAAATTCTTTTTCCATGTTGTAAATAGAAGTTATTCTGCATACTTTAAAACCCTCTCTGCAATATACTCTAATTCCTGCTCAGTTAATCCCGGATAGATGGGAAGAGAAAGCGACTTTTCAAACACATAATTAGCGACAGGATAATCCTTGCTCTGATATTTATATGTTTGCCTGTAATATGGATGCTTATGAACAGGAATGAAATGCACTGATGTTCCAATACCGTTTTCTCTCAGTTTTTCAAAAAGTTTATCTCTGTTATTGACCTTTATCACGTAAAGATGCCAGCTTGTTTCTCTATCAGGTTTGATTAGCGGAGGAATAACTTTAGTGCCTTTGAAAACCTGAGTGTATTTTTGAGCAATCTCATTTCTTTTTTCTTTCATCCAGTCAACCTTTTTAAGCTGAGCTAACCCAAGCGCAGAGTTTATGTCTGTGGTGTTATATTTATATCCATTGTCTACTACCTCATAATACCAGTTTCCTTTTAATGTATATCTATCCCAGGCATCACGGCTAATACCATGAAGACGATTAATCCTCATTTTTCTAACATAATTTTCATTTTTAGTAGTAATCATACCTCCCTCGCCCGTGGCAAGAGTTTTTGTGGCATAAAAACTGAAGCAGGTAATATCCCCTATCGTTCCTATCATTTTTTCTTTATATTTACTCGGAAGTGCATGGGCAGCATCTTCTATGACATATAAATTATATTTTTTGGCAACTTTTAAAATCTCATCCATATCACAGGGTTGCCCTCCAAAGTGAACTGGAATTATCACTTTTGTTTTTTCAGTAATTAGACTTTCCATTTTTGATACATCAATATTATGAGTAGTTTCTTCTATATCACACAAAACAGGTTTCGCTCCAAAGTATGTCACAACCTCTGCTGTTGCGGTAAAAGTATTTGTGGGAATAATTACTTCATCTCCGGCTTCTAATCCTATGGCTTTCAATGCCAGATGCAGCGCTGCGGTACATGAATTACAGGAGACAGCAAATCCCTTTTTACTCCCACTTTTAAATATATAATCTTTAAATTTTTCTTCAAATTCAATGGTTTTAGGACCCATTGTCAACCATCCAGATTTAATAGTTTCTATCACAAAATTTATTTCTTCGTCAGTTATGAATGGTTTATGGAATGGTATATGTTTCACAAATTTTTCCTTTGTAGAATAGAATCTAAATTACTTCCTAAAATCATATCCCTGTTCCTCCTTAAAAAATTGCACATTCTTTCCACATATCTTTCATCAATATTTTCATGTGTAGGGAGATTAACAATATGATTGGAGGCAAATTCAGCAACAGGGTTTTCTCCAAATTTGTAATGCCAGAGTTCAAAATTTTTAGTAATCGGATGTATTGGTGACATAAACCAATCTCCCAGTTCAATTTTCTCTTTTTCTGCCAGGGTAAAAAATTTTTTCCTGTCTTTAACAAGAAGAGGAAACTTAAGATATGTATGTTCCGCGTAGGGAGGTTCGTAGGGCGGCTCCAAATCTAATTCTGAAAGTATTTTTTTATATAAACTGGCTATTTTTTTTCTGTTCTCAATCATCAGGTCTACTCTATATTTACCGTCAGTTTTTTTAAAATACTTTAAAGCTTCTTTTGCCTGAATCTCTGAAAAACCTTTTAAAAAATTTTCTGGTTCAGCAGGTTTTTCTATTTCATACCCTTGAGATGAACCTAATATAATGTTTGACTTGCTAAGTTTTCTATAAGCATATAATGCAAACCAATAAATTTGGGGGTTTAAAAATCTCTTTTTTACTTCTATCAATGTTTTTAACATAATTTTTTCTTTTAAATCTGGCTTTACTGCCTTTTCCTCCATTTCCTTTAGTTTTTCGGCTATAGCTTCATTTTTAGTTACTGCAATCCCTCCGACTCCCGTGGAAAAGGGCTTATTCCACTGACTTGAAAAAAAAGAAGCGTCTGCAATGGTACCATTCTTCTTCCCTTTATAAGTTCCCCCAAACCCATGAGCACAGTCTTCTATGACAATTAAATTATATTTTTTACTTATTTCAAAAATAGCATCAAGGTCTGGTGATAATCCAAAAGTGTTTTGTGCAATTATAATTTTTGTTTTTTTTGTAATCTTTTCTTCTATTTTGTTAGGGTCAATATTAAAAGTTTCTTGGTCAATATCAACATAAACAGGTTTTGCTCCTAAATAAATTATTGGATTAGCCACTACTACACATGTAAACGCAGGCAAAATTATCTCATCACTTTTTTTAATATCAAGGGTTTTCAATATTGCATATAAAGCCACTCTTCCTTTCCAGAAAAGAAAGATAAAAGATTTATATATATCAAGATATGCTGATATATCATCTCTTAACAAATGGAAAAAATTATTCTTCATATGCGTCTTTTCATTCTTCCTAAGGTTATCAATCCTACTACTGAACCCAACCCATAAAAAAAGTGTAGAATAAAAAATACGAATGGCAGAATAAGTAAATATTTAAATCCTTTTATTGAGGAAATTCTAATAGATTCTATAAAAGCAAATAAAAAATAAAAGAAAAAAATTAAACACAAAATTAACTTAAATATAGGTAAAAAAAATAATATAATAGTTGACAAGATTATTGAAGTTACGAATAGAAAAGGAATATAATGTCTTATAGAAAGTGCTCTTTTAGCGATTTTGATAGTATAAATATTCCATAATCCATTAAGAAAATTATTCTTCAAAAAATCTCTAATATTTGAACGTGCTATATAATAACTTACAATATCAGGAACAAGAAGAATTTTACCCCCCTTTTTTTTTAGTCGTAAATTAAATTCAATATCTTGATTTCTAACCAATTTTTCATTAAATAATCCTATCTTTTTAAATACTTCTTTTTTATATGCGCCAAAAGGCACAGTATCCACATATTTAGGTCTTTTTATACCAATCCTGAACAGTGAATTTCCAATACCAAATGGAGAACTCAGAGATAAAGCAATTGCTTCTGCAATTAAAGTGCTTGCCGATGGTTTTGTGATACAAATACCACCCACATTATCTGCCCCACTTTTATTAAGCCAATAAACTATTTTGGAAAGATAATCTTTAGGATATATCGTATGAGCATCCACTCTCAAAATTATATTTCCTTTAGAATTTTGAATTCCAATATTTAAAGCTGAAGGCACGATTTTTTTTAGATTATCTAACATTTTAATAAAAGAATATTGTTCTACATACTTTTTTATAATTTCTCTTGTCCCATCGTTACTCATTCCATCAACAATCAATATCTCAATGTTACCTTTATTCTCCCTCAAAATGTCTTGTTCTAATAAAGATTCTATACATTTCTCAACAAAATTTTTCTCGTTATAACAAGGAACAATAATAGATATAAATTTACTTTCTTTAACAT
>Ga0136652_1000247_pt1 | contig 27817 bp, 23 predicted proteins | sample ConPoolayeEmetaG_FD_94864 | JGI IMG/M metagenome (GOLD analysis project Ga0136652, IMG submission 94864) | Hot spring microbial mat communities from California, USA to study Microbial Dark Matter (Phase II) - Cone Pool mat layer E metaG... ...
AATTCCAGAGACTGATTTTACTATACCCCTTGAATCGCTTGATAAAGATTCTGTATTAATAGCAGGAGGCAAGATTGCCCATCTTGCAGAGCTCAAAAACATTCTTAAAATACCTACTCCCGAAGGGTTTTCTGTTACATCTTATGCATTTATAAAATTTATTGAAAAAACGCATCTAAAAGAGCAAATATCTCAAATACTTAATAGCATTGACATTAACAAAATTGAAGAATTAAATGAGGGAAGCAAAAAAATTCAGGAATTAATTATACAATCAGAGGTTCCTGAAGAAATTGCAAATTCAATAAAATCTGCCTATAAAAACCTTTGTAAAAAGCTTAATAAAAAATCCATGGTCTCTGTTAGAAGTAGTGCAATTCATGAAGACTCTGACTTCAGTTTTGCAGGTCAGTACTCCTCTTTCTTAAATGTTCCAGAAGAAATGATTCTTCACAACTACAAAAAAGTTATTGCAAGCCTTTTTAATACAAGAGCGATTTTTTACTACAAAACAAAGGGATTTGCTGAAACGGAAATGGTCATGGCAGTGGGTATTCTCTCTATGGTAAATGCCCGAGCTGGTGGAGTTATGTATTCAAGGAATCCAAATAATCCAGAGAGCGAAAATATAATAATAAATGCAGTTAAAGGACTTGGTAAATTAGTTGTTGATGGAACTGTAACTGCTGAAACCTATGTAGTTAACAGAAAAGGAGAAATTATAGAAAAACTTCCAGGAAAACAAAATAAAATGATTATCTGCAGAGAACAGGGAGATATAGAAGAAATTCCTTTACCTGACAATATTGCCCAACTTTCCTTAACTGATGAAGAGATTCTCAAACTATCAAAATTAGCAATAAAGATTGAAGAATACTACCAATCTCCACAGGATATAGAATGGGCAATTGATGAAGAAGGAAATATTTTTATTCTTCAGGCAAGGCAATTAAGAATCCCCAAGAAAAAATCTGAAACAAAAGTATATCTGCCAACAAGAATAAAGGGATACAATATTCTTCTTGAAAAAGGCATCACTGCCTGTAAAGGAATCGGATATGGAAAAGCCTATGTTTTGAAATCAGAGGAAGAACTGAATGATTTTCCTGAGGGACATGTACTCATTGCAAAACATACAAATCCAAAATATGTTGTTGTTATGAATAAGGCATCTGCCATAATTACAGATGTTGGAAGCCCAACAGGTCATATGGCATCTCTTTCAAGAGAATACAATGTCCCAACAATATTAAACACAGAAGTTGCAACAAAAACAATTAAACAGGGACAGGAAATTACTGTAGATGCCATAAATTGTGTAATTTATGAAGGTAAAGTAAATGAACTTATTGAAGCTTATAGCAAACTTAAAGAACCTTTAAAAGAAACTTTATTGTTTAAAACTCTTGACAAGGTTTTAAAACTAATTGTCCCTCTTTATCTTGTTGACCCTACAACTGAAGATTTTAAGCCTGAAAACTGTAAAACTCTACATGATATCACAAGATTTTGCCACGAAATGGTCATGCATGATATGTTTACCATGTGGAATAAATATGAAGAAGGTGAAATACATGCTGTTCCTCTTTTGGCAGGAATACCTATTGGAGTTTTGGTTCTTGATATAGAAGGAGGGTTAAAAGAAGGGATAAAAAAAGCAACACCAGAGGATATATACTCCATTCCACTTAAAGCATTGCTTAAAGGAATGAAATCAATGCAATGGCCCGGACCTCCTCCTGTTGATGCAAAAGGCTTTCTTGAGATGGTTGCTCACACAGTATCTATTCCAGAAGATGAACTTAAGGAAACAGGGAAAAAAAGTTTCTGCATTGTAACCAAAAATTATATGAACTTCAGCATACGACTTGGCTATCATTTTTCAATGATTGAAGCCTATGCTGGAGGAAATATAAATGACAATTACATTAAATTTTTCTTTAAAGGTGGAGGCGCAGCCCTTGACAGAAGATTAAGAAGAGTAAGACTGATAACTGAAATTCTAAAAAAAATGGGATTCAGAGTTACTGTGAAAGAAGATGTTATAGATGCTTTATTACCAAAATATGACATTCCCACAATTGAAAAAACACTTGAAATACTTGGAAAACTAACAGCCTATACAAAACAGCTTGATATGGTACTTTTCAATGATGCAGTGGCACAGATGTATACAGATGACTTCATAAAGAAACATATTAAGGAAACATAAATCAGCTCTGAGATTTCAGTTTCTCTCTTAACAATCTGTTTTCCCTCTGCACTTTCAACCACTTCATAGCCTTTTCAATTGTAAAAAGTATCTGCTCTTTTTTAAAGGGCTTTGTTATAAAATCAAAACCTCCCTTTTCAATTGCTTCTGTAGCAGCATCAATTGTTCCATAGGCTGTGATTATAATTACAGGTATATCCTCATCTTTCTTTTTTACTTCCTCAAGAAGTTGTAAACCATCAAGTCCTGGCATTTTGAGGTCCGTTATGACAAGGTCAAAATTACCTTTTTTTGCTAATTCAACTGCTTCAACAGGATTATTTGTAGTGATAACTTCATAGGGTGTTTTCTCCTTCAATATCATAGAAAGAAGTTTTAACATATCAGGCTCATCATCAACTATCAAAATTTTCTCTGCCATAAAGTCTCCTCCTTATTTACTCTCTTGCTGGTGGCAATTTTATAATAAATGTTGTTCCTGTCTCTGTAGCTTCCTCTTTTGTTTTTGTTATAAATGTAATTATACCATTATGTTTTTTAACAATGTTATATGAAACCCACAAACCCAGTCCCGTGCCCTTTCCAACCTCCTTTGTTGTAAAAAATGGATCAAAAATTCTCTGCCTATGTTCCTTTGCAATACCATGTCCTGTATCAGAAATACGAACTTCTATCCATTCTCCATCATATTTGGTGGAAATTGTGAGTAATCCTCCACCTCTCATAACATAAACAGCATTGTTAATTATATTAAAAAGAACCTGCTGCAACTCTCCAGGATTACCTTTTGTAAATGGCAGATGCTCCTGTAAATCCTTTTTCGCCTCAATGTTATTAATAACGAGTGTGTTATTCATTACATCAAGAACTGTTTCTATGCATTCATTAATATTAACAAGTTGTTCTTTTTGTTCTTTATGTCTTACAAAACTTAATAGATTTTCAACAATTCTCTTTGCATTTGTAGACTGCTTTTCTATAGTCTTCAAGATATCATATTCTTGTGAATCTACAGGAGTTTTTTCAAGCAACATGTCTGTAAATCCGAGAATTATCGCAAGAGGATTGTTTATCTCATGTGCTACTCCTGCTGCAAGAGTTCCCAAAGAAGCAAGCTTTTCTGTATAGTAACTCTGTTCTTCCATCTTTTTTCTATCTGTAATATCACGGGCTATTCCAAGAACAGAATATATATTTCCATTCTCATCTCTCAAAGCTCTCAGGTTTGTATTAAACCAGAATTCTCTATTATTTAATGTCACTCTATGTGTAATCTGTCTACTTTCTCCTGTCTGAAATATCCGATTTATGTTTATTTTCAAAATTAATCCATCAGGACTGAAAATTTCAGATACTTCTTTATTCAGAATTTCATCCTCATTTTTATTAAAAAAGATTATTCCATGTCTGTTTACTGAACATATTTTCCCTTCGTTGTCAATAGTAAAAATAATATCCTCTGCATTCTCAACCAGGGATCTGTATTTGCCTTCTGATTTTTTTAATTCCTCTGTTTTTTTTGCAACCTCCTTTTCAAGAATATTTGACCATGTGACAAGAATAAAATTTATAAAAAGACCACCAAATAAAATAATCATAATTATTAGAACTTGAAGTATAAGTTGCTGGACATAAATAGAATGAATAGCACCTTCAACTTCACTTATTGGAGCTACAACAGCAATAGACCATATAATTTGAGGATTATTTTTCAATGTAATTGGTGAGTAAGCAATGAGCTTTTTTATCTCTCCTTCAATTCCTCTGTGCCATCCTGAAATATACCAACTTGTTCCTTCCTGCCCTTTGAGCATTTTTTCTCTCTGGATTTCATTAATTTTTGCAAAAGATATTGTTGGTTTTTTACCTTTTCTTGCTATAAATGCATTCTGCCCTATAAAAGATTCTTCCTCATGATAAAGAAACATTCCTTTGTTATCTATTACCCAGGCATAGCCTGTTTTGCCTGATCTTATTTTTCTTGCTACCTTACTTACAAGATAATTCACATCAACAGTAAACACAAGAGCACCTGAAAATTTGCCTGTGGCAACAGGATGCGACTCATCTATAGATGTCTGCCATACAGGAGAGATCATTTGCATAATGAGTTTTTTAGGATCTTCCATACACTGAGTCACTTCTGTAAAAATTATTTCTCCTTTATTCTTCTCTGAAAAAGCCTGAATTAAAAAATCTAAATCGCTCCTGGAAGGCTTATCTATAAAGCATTTGGTTCCTTCCCTAATTTTATATACCCTGCGAGTTTGATTCTCAATAAATTTTATCTCCATTACTCCCTCATACTTCACACTTGAAAATGCTATATTCATTCTGTTTTTTAATGCAACTTTTTCAGAATACTGAATTGAGGGTGAAAGACTGAGTAACATCAACTCCCTTTTTAATATTTCAAGGGAGTTTTCTATTTGACTTGCTGCATGTCTGGCAAGCATGAGTTGCTGTTGATTAAAGTCTTCAGTAACAATTTCTTTAATCTTTCCGATTGATAGCCATCCAAGAAATAAAACCAAACTTAAAAGAAGGAACATTGTAATGGTGAGAAAGAATTTGAAATACTTCACATTAAAGGGATGATATCTTTCAATTAGAGCAATTAATTTATTGATGAATTTCTGCATTTTTTCCTAATTATATAGGCTTATATTTTTATTAGTCAATTTTCTTTAAGTGATATCTGTCATATCTTATGGAGATTTTGATAAATTAAATAATATGCTTTCTTATCTCATAAAAAGATTTCTTCTTATGATTCCAATTCTTTTTGGTATTACTCTAATATGTTTTGTGGTGATAAATCTTGCACCCGGTTCTCCAGCAACATTTCAGGAAGAACTGTCTCCAAAGGCTTCACCAGAAGCTGTAGAGGCACTTAAAAAACTTTACGGGCTTGACAGGCCCCTTCATGAAAGATATCTGAACTGGCTGAGAATGGTTATTACAATGGACCTTGGTAAAAGCTTTGTTGATGGAAGACCCGTCAAGGAAAAAATCAAAGAAAGACTTCCAATTACAGTAACTCTGAATTTGTTATCACTTCTGTTTATTCTTTCTGTTGCAATTCCTATTGGTGTATATTCTGCCTTAAAACCAGGAAGTATTTTTGATAGAGCCCTTACAGTTTTTGTTTTCACAGGTTTTTCTGTCCCAACCTTCTGGCTTGCTTTGCTTGCCATGATTGTCTTTGGTGTAAATCTTGGCTGGCTTCCTATCTCTGGAATTCAGAGCATAGGTGTTGAAACAATGCCACTATATGAAAGAATAATAGACTGGATAAAGCATCTTATTTTGCCTGTTACAATCATGTCCTTTGCAGGATTTGCAGGAATGTCACGATATACGCGTTCAAGCATGCTTGAAGTGCTCAGGCAGGATTATATACGAACAGCAAGAGCAAAGGGATTACCCGAAAGAGTTGTAATTGTAAAACATGCATTAAGAAATGCTCTTTTGCCTGTTGTAACACTGCTTGGGCTTGCACTTCCTGGACTCATTGGAGGAAGTGTTATTTTTGAAAGCATTTTTTCAATTCCAGGTATGGGGCAGCTTTTCTATTCATCTGCTATGGCAAGAGATTATCCCACAATAATGGGAATTCTTATTATTGGTGCAATGCTTACCCTGCTTGGGAATCTTCTTGCAGACATAACTTATTTTGTTATTGATCCGAGAATAAGGGTGAGAAAAAATGTTTAGGCTGATACTGAGAAGAATTCTGAGAAACAATTTTGCTATAATGGGTCTTTTTTTTATTTTATGCATTTTCATTGTTGCGGTTATAGCTCCTTACATAGCTTTATATGATCCTTACAAAATTAATGTCTACAAAGTCCTTGAACCTCCATCCAAGGAACACCCTTTCGGAACAGATGAACTTGGAAGGGATGTATTTTCAAGAGTTATTTACGGTGCAAGGGTTTCAATAAAAGTTGGTTTCCTTGCAATGGGAATTGCTATAGCTACAGGAACATTGCTTGGTGCAGTAGCAGGATACTATGGAGGATTTATTGATACAGTCATAATGAGATTTGTTGATGTAATGCTTGCTTTTCCAGCATTATTCCTTATCCTTGCTGTAGTGGCTGTCCTTGAACCAAATATTTATATAATCATGATTGTAATAGGGCTAACTGGATGGATGGATGTTGCAAGGCTTGTAAGGGCTGAAGTATTATCACTCAAAGAAAGAGAATTTGTTCTCGCAGCAAGAGCAATTGGTGCAGGCTCAGGAAGAATCATTTTTAAACATATTCTTCCAAATGCGATATATCCTGTAATTGTTGCTGCTACATTTTCAGTTGGTGGGGCAATATTGATTGAAAGCGGGCTGAGTTTTCTCGGGCTCGGTATCCAGCCACCAGAGCCAAGTTGGGGAGGAATATTAAGTGTTGGGAAAGATTATATAACAGTTGCGTGGTGGATGAGTCTTTTCCCTGGTGTAGCTATATTCTTAACAGTCCTTTCATTCAATCTGCTCGGTGAGGCATTGAGGGATGCTCTTGACCCTAAACATTGGGCTGAAGACTAAACTGTCCTCTTCCACTAATTCAAAACAACCTGATTCAATTAAATATCTTAGAAATTTAATATGTGCAGTATGTCCACCCTTTTCAAATATGAAATGTCCCTGAAGAGGAAAGCCAAGAAGATACAAATCACCAATTGCATCAAGAATCTTATGCCTTACAAATTCGTCTTTGAATCTGAGTTTTCCTCCAACAACTCTTTTATCATCAAGAATGAGGGCATTCTGTAAAGAACCCCCTTTTGCAAAACCATTCTTAAAAAGATACTGAACATCTTTTAAAAATCCAAAAGTTCTTGCAGGTGCTATTTCTTTGATAAAACTGTATTCATTAACATCAATTGAAAATTTCTGCTCCATAATCAGGGGATGCTCATAAAAAATTTTATAAGTAATTCTAAGCCCTCTGTAAGGTTTTGCAACTGCCTTTGAATTAGCCTCCTCATAAAAAATCGGTTTTGTTATTTTAAAAACAGGTATTTTTTTGCCCTGTTTTGCTATTCCTGTTTTGAGAATCATTCTTGCGAAATCAATAGCACTTCCATCAAGAACAGGAACTTCTGAACCATTTATTTCTATAATTAGGTTTGTTATCTGAAATGCATGAATTGTCGCAAGAAGATGCTCAACAGTTCTTATCTTTATCCCGTCAATCCCTATAGTTGTGGCAAATGACGTATCAATTACAAAGGAAAGTTTTGCTTTTACTGAAATTCCCTTGTCTGTTCTGTAAAATACAATTCCTGTATCTCTTGGAGCTGGAAGAAGTTTGAGATTTATTTTTTTCCCTGTATGTATTCCTATCCCGGAAATTAAAACTTCCGATTTTATGGTTTTCTGAAAAGGCATCAAGAAAATATATCAAAAAATATGCCATAGTTAATTATATTGATGGAACACAATTTAAAAAAATTAATGTGGTAAAAATGATACAGTTAAAGAAAAAATTAAACAACTAAACTATTTCTCCACCAACAACAATTTCAGGAATCCTTACTGTGGGCATTCCATCTGTAACAGGAACTCCTTGAGAGTTTTTACCGCATGTTCCAATAGAAAAACCAAGATCGCTTCCAACCATATCAATGTTTTGAAGTATTTCCTGGCCTGTGCCTATTATTAAAGCACCCCTTACAGGTTCTCCAATCTGCCCACTTTCAATTAAATATCCTTCCTGAACCTCAAAAACAAACTCTCCTGTAACTGTATTTACCTGTCCGCCTCCCATTTTTTTAACAAAAAGTCCTCTATCAACAGAGCGAATTATTTCCTCTGGAGAATGATTTCCCGGTGCAATAAATGTATTGCTCATTCTTGGAATTGGATAATGCTCATAAGACTGTCTTCTTCCATTTCCAGTTGATGTCTTTCCTTCTTTCATTGCTGTGTACTTATCGTAAAGATAGTTAACAAGAACCCCTTTTTCAACTAAAACTGTTCTCTGAGAGGGTGTTCCTTCGTCATCAAAAACATAGGAACCACGCATGTTTGGAAGTGTTGGATCATCAATTACTGTAATTAATTCTGATGCAATTTTTTCACCCGCTCTTCCACTGTAAACTGAAAGACCCTCCTGAACCAGGTCTGCTTCAAGTCCGTGTCCTATTGCCTCATGTATCATTGTTCCACCAGCTTCAGAAGATATTACAACAGGCATTCTTCCCCCTTTTATGCGTCCTGCCTTAAGCATCATCAAAGCTCTATTTGTTGCTTTAAGTGAAAGCTCCTCTGGCAAGAACTCTTCAAAAAGTTCAATTCCTTTCAGGCCACCTACTGCTTCATATCCTGTCTGAATTATTCCATTTTCATACGCTACAACATGGATTAAAAAAAGCGTATGAATTCTTTCTTCCTCGGTAAAGTATCCTTCTGAATTAGCTATTTTAATTTTTTGAATTGAATCAGCATACAAAACCTTTACTTGTCTGATTTTTGGACTTTCTTTCCATGCTACATCATTTGCCCTTTTTATAAAATTTATTTTTTCTGTAATATCAACATCTTCAGGATTGTTTTTTATGAAAAATTGGATTGATGGATGTAGTTTTTTCAGACTTAAAATGCCCGGGGCGGGATTAATCTTTAAAGATAAAATCAATTCATCAATTCCATTTTCTGTTATATCATTTGTGTAGGCATAAAATGTTTTTCCATCTGTGATTACTCTTACTCCCAATCCTTTGTCAAACACTACCGTGCATTTCTGAACTTTATCTTCTTCCATCTGAAATTGATTTGTTATTTTTTCTTCAAAAAAAATATCAACATAGTCGCCCTTTAATTTACCTAATATTTCGCTAAACAGATCCATAACTTTTATAATATCACAGGTTTAAAGTAGGTTAAAATATTTCAAAATTATGAAAGAAGTTATCCTTTTAAAAGAAAGTTTATTCAGTCTTAACGGAGATGGAAAGATAGTTTACAAAATCGGTGAAGTTATAAAGGAAGCTAAGCTTGTAAGAAGTGATATTGTAGATTCAAAAATACCCTTTAGTTTTCTTAATCCTCTTCAAAGTCTTTTTTATTATCTTTATACTGAAGGCAATGCAATAGTTTCAGCTCCTTCATCGGCAGGTAAAACCCTGATTGGTTATCTTTTTTTCCTTAGTAATGAAAAGGGAGGAATAAAAGTTTATGTAGCTCCAACAAAATCACTTGTGTATGAAAAGGCAAGGGAGTTTAAAAGGTATTATAAAACTTTCAGTGTTAGGACAGGAGACAACATTATTGAACTTCTAAGACCTGTTGATTCAGAAATTGTGCTGAGCACCTATGAAAACTTAGCCTATACCTTTCGGAATCAAGGAAACTGGCTTGATAGAATAGACTGTATTGTTTTTGATGAAATCCATCAAATTGTAAAAAAATGGATTGTTGAAGAAGCAATAGTTTATGCTCTTCAGAGAAATATTCCAATTATAGGACTTTCAGCTACTTTGCCAGGAGTTAAAGAGATATCAAAATGGATGGATTGTTCTGTTCTTATAGAAAGTGAGTGGAGACCGGTTCCTCTTGAGAGAAAAATTTATTTGCTTAAAGATTTTAAAACTTCAGTGAAAGTTAAAAATGGTGCAGAAGTGAAAACAGCATCAAAAATTCTTGATGCTGTAATCAAACTTAGACAAAAGGAAGAAAAGGTTCTTGTTTTTGTTCCTAAAAAATCCTTAGGATGGAGAGTTCTTGAAGTTGCTCAGGATTATGGATTTTCAGTAATGAATTTAACAACTCCTTTTGAGATTAAACAAATTGGAACTGATATAGCATTTCATAATGCTGATATTCCCCAGGAAGAGAGACTACTTATTGAAAAAGAATTCAGAAAAGGAAATCTTAATATTCTTATTGCAACACAAACCCTTGCCTATGGTGTAAATTTACCAGCAGACAGAACAATTATAGCAGTGAAAGGTTGGTTTGATTTACAGAGCATGAACTACCATTGCATACCTGATGTTTTAGATATTCTTCAGGAGGAAGGAAGGGCTGGAAGATTGGGAATAAAGGAGATAGGATATTCCAACTGGCTTCTTTATGGTGTTAGAGAGGAAGCATTAAAGGAGATGATAGAGGAGAGCTTTGCGAGGGGTTCAAGAACGGAATTTATAAGTAATGCCTTAGCACTGACTGATGCACTAAGCATCTGGATTTTAATTGGTTATCATTATCTTGGTGGAAAATACCAAGATTTTTTAAAAAAGACATTTTCATTTAAAAGTATTCCAGAGTCTGCTATCCATGAAATAGAAGAATTTCTTCGTGTTCATGAATACATATTGCAGGAATCTCTTACGGAAAAAGGAAGATTTTGTATAAGAAGTGGAGTTCCTCCTTTAAAATTTGAAGAGTTTCTCATAAGAATGAGAAAAATGAAAGATTTTTCAGAGCTGCTGGCAGTAATAAGGCCTCTTTTATACATGAGAAGATTTGATGGACTTTTTCCTTTTATTGAAAATAATGAAAGATTTCAAAAGGATTTATCCAAAATTTATGAAAAATTATCTAAATTTGCTCCTTCTTGCATTCATGACAACACCCATCAATTTATTTTTTTCACAGAAGGAATAACTTTTCACTATCCTAACATTATAAGCCCGCCTGGAGAGTTTTCTGCTATAAGAACCGATGCCTTACATCTTATCAGAATTTTACTTGATTTAAGAAAACTTAAAATAATGATACTTTCCAATCTGGAGATTTTATCTGTTGTTCATTCTATAAAATATGGTATACCTATAGGTTACTGCCAGCTTGGAGCAATACCAAAAATAGGTCATATAAGAGGAAATCTTTTACGAATTACAGCTCAAAGGCTGAATTTAAAAATTCCTCAGTTTGGTGGCACAGCAGAGGCTTTAATTGGCAGTTTTCTCACAGAAAAATCACTTAAATTAATGGGAAATATTCTAATTTCTGAAAGAGGTTTACCAAAAGATAGAGTAGCTTCTGAAATCTCAGTTATTGAGCAAATTTTAAGAAATAATAAAAATACTTTACTTATTGATAGAGATATATTGAATATTTTTTCTGCTTTTGTCTACGGTCCGCGAGCAATTTCATTAAGAAAGGAAGAACTTGTTGAAAAAATATGTTTGGATTAGTTGTAAAATTAAAACTTTAATTCTTCTCCTTAATTTTTTGGATAAAACTAAAAACATTTTCATTTATTTTTAAGAAGTTCCTCAGCATGAAATAGCGATCTTTCTGTTATACGACCACTAAGCATGCGCGCAATCTCTTCTTTCCTTTTATTTTCAGTTAATACTTCAATTTTTACCACAGTCATACCTTCCTGAATAAATTTTTCAACCTTTAAATGGTTGCTTGCCAGGGCAGCTATCTGTGGAAGATGTGTTACACAGAGAACCTGATGATGCCTTGAAAGTTCCCTAAGTCTTTTACCTACATTTTCTGCAACAGCTCCTCCAATTCCTGCATCAATCTCATCAAATATTAAAGTCATTGATTTCACATCCTTTTCTGCCATTTTAAGCTCAACGCATTTAAGTGCAAGCATAAGTCTGGAAAGCTCCCCTCCTGATGCAACCTTGACTATGGGCTTTACTGGCTCACCTGGATTGGCAGAAAAATAAAACTCTACATCATCCTTTCCATCTGCACAGAGTTCTCTTTGACCAATCCTTATCTCAAACTGTGGATGGGAGAATCCCAGAAATTTAAGCTCTTCAGTGATAGCCTTTTCAATTCTTTGAGAAGCCTGTTTTCTTTTCAGTGAAAGCTCCTCTGTGAGCAAATTTAATTTCTGTGAGAGTTCATTCAGTTTTTCTTTCTTTTCTTTCAACTCCTCTTCAGAAACTGTAACAGTTGCAAGCTCCTTTTCAGCCTCCTCTGCATATTTTAAGATATCATTAACAGTCCCGCCATATTTTGATTTGAGTCTATTTATAAGTGTGAGCTTTTCCTCTATCTTCTCAAGTGTTACCGGATCAGGCTCATAGAACTCTTTAAGCTTTCTCAATGAATAAATAGCTTCTTCAATCTGTGTGTAGCCTGACTCAATGAGTGCTTCAGCCTCCTGAGCCCTCAGGTCAAATTTTGAAAGGTCTTTAAGAAGTGTCAAGACTTTTGAGAGGATCTCATAAACCGAGTTTTTATCATCATAAAGAAGACTAAAGCTTGTTTCAGCAAGCTCTTTCAGTTTTAAAACATTTCTTAAAATCTCCCTCTGTCTGAGAAGTTCTTCTTCCTCATTTTCTTTTAACTGCGCATTTTTAATCTCCTCCACATGAAAATGAAGCAACTCAATCTTCTGTTTTTTTAGTGAAAGCTCATTTTTTATTTTTTCAATCTCCTCCTTTAAAGATTGCACAGCATTGTAAAGTTCAGAAACTTTTATAGTATCTTGCTTTAATCCAGCGATTGTGTCAAAAAAATCAATATGATTTTCCTTTCTCAAAAGATATGTGTGCTCATGCTGTCCATGAATGTTTATAAGTTTTGATGCTATTTTTGCAAAGCCCTGAGATGTATAAACTGAATCATTTATATAAGACCTCGTTTTGCCCTGAAGGCTCAGAATTTTTTTTAAGATTATCACATCACCCGATTCAACTTCTTTAAGTTCTGTATCTGTAATCACAACCTCAATTACTGCCTCAGTTTTACCATGCTTTACAAAATCAGACGCAGAAATTTTCTCTTTAAGCAAAACTCCTATTGCATCAACAATTATTGATTTTCCAGCACCTGTTTCACCAGTAAGAACATTAAATCCCTTCACAAGAGGGATTGTAAGCTTATCAATTATTGCAAAATCTCTGATCCTCAATTCTTCAATCATTTAATAAGACCGGCGCTACGTAAAACCTCTGCAAGTTTTTGTTTATTTGCTTCAGACATCTCACATAGTGGAAGTCTGAACTCTTCTTTTATTTTGCCCATCATCGCAAGAGCGGTTTTAACAGGAATTGGATTTGTCTCAATAAACATGGCTTTATTTATTGGTTCAAGCTTGTAATGAATTTCTCTTGCGCGCGCTATATCTCCTCTTTCCCAAGCATTGAAAAGTTCTGCCATATCTCTGGGGCATATATTAGCTGTAACAGATATTGCTCCTCTGCCACCAAGAGCAAGCAATGTAAGATTTGTAAAATCATCTCCTGAAAGCACAGTAATTCTATCTCCACAAAGTCTTATAACCTCGCTTACCTGCTTCATGTCACCAGTTGCTTCCTTAATTCCTACAATTCTTGGAATTTCTGCAAGGCGGGCAACTGTTTGTGGCAGTAGATTCACAGAAGTTCTTCCGGGAACATTATAAAGAATAAGGGGCAAACCTGTTTTATCAGCAATTTCCTTAAAATGTCTGTAGAGACCCTCCTGAGTTGGTTTGTTATAATAAGGAGTTACTAAAAGTGCAGCATCTGCACCAAGTTTCTCAGCCTTCCGTGTTATCATTATTGCCTCATCTGTGGAGTTTGAACCTGTTCCAGCAATAACAGGAATCCGTTTGTTTGCTGTCTTTACAGTTATTTCAATAACTCTGTAATGCTCTTCATAATCAAGAGTGGATGCTTCACCTGTTGTGCCGCACGGAACAATTCCATGAGTTCCCTCTTTAATGTGCCACTCTATTAGCTTCTCAAAAGCCTTCTCATCAATCTTTCCCTTTTTAAATGGTGTAACAATTGCAACAATTGAACCTTTGAACATTTTTACCTCCCAGAGATTTTTAAGAAATTATACCATAAAAAGAAAATATTCAGGATTTTCCAGTTCAAGTTTTATTTATAAAATGATATAATTATTTATGCCTGATATATTTGAGATTATAAAAACTCGTAGAAGCATAAGAAAGTATAAAAAAGAAGCTCCACATGAAGAATTAATTAAACGATGTATTGAGGCTGCACTTTATGCTCCTTCTGCAAGAAACTCCCAGCCATGGCATTTTATTATTGTTAAGGATAAAGAAAAAATTAAAAACTTGAGCAAAACACAGCCATTTACAAAATTTCTTGAAGGTGCACCATATGTTATAGTTGCCCTTGCCGATGAAAAAAAGAGCAATCACTGGCTTGAAGACACAGGCTGTGCACTCATGGCTCTACTTCTTGAAGCTCACTCCTTAGGATTGGGAGCTTGCTGGGGAGCTGTTTATCATCCAGAACATAGAGACAGAGAAAATCATGTAAGAAGTGTGCTTGACATACCTGAAAACTTAAGAATTATTGCATGTATAGGCATAGGCTATCCAGATGAAACACCCTCTCCAAAAAAAATCAAAAGCCTTGATGAAGCCATAATAAAAGTAATCTAAAGGTCATACACTACTCTCACCAGTATTTTTTCTTATTTTCTCTTTTAAATGCATTAATTCATTTTTTAAGTCTTGCTTAAAAAAGTGCCACTATCATCTTGCCAATGTGCAATGCTTCTATTCCAATAGCATTTATTCCCATTAATGGAGCATCGGTAACTCTTTTAAAATGTTGACATATCTATTTTAAACTTTTCAAAGTCACATCTTGTTGGTTTAATGTAAAATAAAATTGTATGTATAAAAAAGTTCTCGCAGAGATTGATGAAACCATTACATCAGAGGCTTCTGCACGGTATGCCTTAAAATTTGCAAAGCTCAATAATGCCTCAATATACCTCTGTTTTATTTATAAAAAGGAAGCAAAGTTTGAAAAGGCTTCCACTATATTAAAAAGACTTTTCCTTGAAGCAGAAAAAAACAACCTCAAAACTGAATGCATTATAAAAAAAGGAGAAAGACTTAAAGAGTTAAAAGCTATCATACTAAAAGAAGAAATTGACATTGCTTTTTTGCCCTCAGAGGACTTTAAAAGAGCCTCAAAACTTCCATGCTCAGTGGCTATAATAAAAATCATCAATATGGGGAAAATATCTCCTAAAAGAATTCTTTTCATTCTGAAAGGTAAACTGGACTATCTAAAAGAAAAAACAGATTTATAATAAATCTTTCAAAGATTTTTCATGCAAAAGTCTTTATAAATTATTTTGGGAAAGACGAAAATATTGAGAAAATTTTTTCATCTTTAAAAAAGCATGAGATAAAGTTTGAAAGCAAAATTTTCCCAAAATTCTCTCATAAAACATTGATATTCCAGACTCTTTCAAAAAAAAATTGAGCTTCTTGTTGTTGAACAAAAAAGAGCAGGATTTTTAAAAATTTTCAAGCCTGATTCAGTCAGTAATTTAATTGAAAATCCACCTTGTAATTTAATTATTTTCAAGCTATATCATAGACAATGAGAATAATAGAGGCTACCAGAAAAGAAGTTTTTAAGCTCCTTAATACATCTGACTCAGGGCTTAAGGAAGAGGAAGCACAACAAACTCCTGAACCATTTCAGGGTGAGATAATTGAAAGTAAAAATGTTGCTTTTGCAGGTGCAACTGTTGTTTCAGGAAATGGCAAAGCAGTTGTTTTTGCAACAGGAATGACAACAGAGTTCGGAAGAATTGCCCATCTTACAGAAACTGTTCAAATTCAGGCAACTCCTCTTCAAAAGGAGATTGCAAGAACATCAAAGTTTGTAGCTACTTTTGCTACATTTATTGGCTTGATATTTTTCTTTGTGGGACATGCAATTGGAAGAAGCTTCTGGGAAAACTTTATTTTCGCAATCGGTGTAATTGTTGCTCTTGTTCCTGAGGGAATGCTTCCTACTGTTACCCTTTCACTTGCCATAGGAAGTCAGAGGATGCTTAAAAGAAATGCTCTTGTAAAAAACCTTACTTCTGTTGAAGCGCTCGGCTCAATCACAGTTATATGTACTGATAAAACTGGAACAATTACCCAGAACAAAATGGAAGTTAAAAAAATCTGGGCAATTGACTCTAAGGCAGTTGAGATGGTCATAAAAATAGCCTATCTTTGCAATAACGCAAAATTTGCTGATAATCAATACAGAGAAGATCCCACAGAAGTAGCACTTCTGAAATATGTAAGGGAAAATGCGGGAGATTTTGTATCGAAAAGAATCTTAGAAATTCCTTTTGATTTTGAGAGAAAAAGAATGACAACTGTGAATATCATAGATGGAGTTAAGATTTCTCTTACAAAGGGGGCAACTGAGACTGTTTTACCTTTATGTAAGTATGCAATGATAAATGGAAATAAAGTTGAACTGAATGAAGAGATAAAAGAAAAAATAAACAATGCAAATCATTCACTAATGGATGAAGGATTGAGAGTTCTTTGTTTTGCCTATTCAGAAGATGAACCTGAGAAAGATATGATATTCAGTGGACTCATTGGGCTTGAAGACCCTCCAAGACCTGAGGTAAAGGAAGCTATAAAAAAATGCCATGATGCAGGAGTAAGGATAATTCTAATTACAGGAGATGCAAGCAGAACAGCAGTTGCAATTGCAAAAGAAATAGGACTTGTGAAAAATCCTACTGTCGTTGAAGCAGAAGAGTTTCATAAAATGAACGATTCAGAGCTTAAGGAAAAGCTTAAGGACAGAGAACTTCTTTTTACAAGAATGGCACCAAAAGATAAACTGAGAATTGTTACACTTCTTCAGGAAACAGGAGAAAGAGTGGCAGTTACAGGAGATGGAGTTAATGACGCACCTGCTCTTAAAAAAGCAGACATAGGAGTTGCTATGGGAAGTGGAACAGATGTTGCAAAGGAATCTGCAGAAATAATACTACTTGATGACAACTTCGCAACAATTGTTAATGCAATTGAAGAAGGAAGAGCAATATATGAAAATATAAGAAAATTCATATCATACTTTTTCACATCAAACGTGGCTGAGCTTGTTCCTTATATTGCCTATGCAATTTTTAGAATTCCTTTGCCTCTCACAGTTATGCAGATTCTTGCAATTGACCTTGGAACAGATATCCTTCCCGGACTTGCTCTTGGAGCAGAAAAGCCAACAAGAGAAGTAATGAAAAAGCCACCAAGAAGCCATAAAGAAAGACTTTTAAATTTAAAGCTTCTTCTAAGGGTATTTTTACTTTTAGGACCAATTGAAGCATTTGCAGGGCTTTTTGGATTCTTTTATGTTTTACACTCAGGAGGATGGCAGTGGAGTTCTGCTCTTTCAGCAAAAAGCATTCTTTATATGCAGGCAACAACCGCATGCCTTACAGGAATAGTACTTGCACAGGTTGCAAATGGCTTTGCATCACGTTCTTTCAGAGAATCAGTCTTCAGTATAGGGATATTTTCAAATAAGTTCCTGCTTGTTGGAATAATCTTTGAAATTGTTTTACAGCTTTTTATTGTTTATCATCCAATTGGAAACAGCATATTTTCAACATATCCAATTTCATTAACTGTATGGTTTGTTTTGATACCCTTTGCACTGGCATTGTTTGCTGTTGAAGAGATAAGAAAACTGATTTTTAAGTTAAAATAATCAAAATGACCCTGAAAAATTTGAAAATTTTAATTTTTCTTTTATGTGAAATTAATGATAAAGCTATTACAGAATTAAAAAGCCATATTAAAAAGGTGTTTAACCTAAATGTTGAAATATCATCTCAAAAAGTTAATTTAACTTTTGCTTATAATGAAAAAAGAAAACAGTATCTGGGTGATAAAATCCTAAGGCAAGCTGAAAAAAGCAAGACAAATGATTATGAAAAATGGCTGCTCATTGTTGATGTTGATCTTTATTCCAATGGGCTAAACTTTATTTTTGGACTTGCTAATCCTTACTCAGGTGTTTCAATAATTTCCCTGACAAGATTAAGACAACGATTTTACGATATGCCCGAAAATGAAAGCTTGTTTATTGAAAGGATGAAAAAGGAAGCAACTCATGAATTGGGGCATCTTTTTTATTTAGGTCATTGTCCAGATAAAAGATGCGTGATGCACTTTTCAAACTCTCTTTATGATACAGACAAAAAATCAGCATATTTTTGCGAAAGATGCAGAAAAACTCTATTTTCCAATATAGAACATCACAAACACTGATTTTATGATAAAGAAAAGAAACCTAAAAAGAGATACTTTTGTTTTGCTGGTCATTTCATTTGTTTTTTCAGTATCACTTTTTTTATCAGGAAGTCTTAAAAATTTTGAATTCAAAGTCTATGACCTGCTTTCAAGAAACTTAAATCCTGCGAGGAAATCAGACAATATCTGTCTTATTTATGTAGATCAGTTCAGTATAGACGAATTAAGCAAACATGGAATAACATGGCCCTGGCCAAGACAGGTTTATGCTCCTGTTATGGAATTTCTTTCAGAGGCAGATGCAGTGTTTATGGATATTCTCTTTACAGAAAGTTCTTCTTATGGCATTGAGGACGATAAAATTTTTGCTGAATCAATTAAAAAGGCAGGAAATGTATACCTGCCTTTTGCAATTTCAAAAAAGAAATCTTTTATTTTTCCAATTGATGAACTAAAAAATAACGCCCAGGGACTTGGAAATGTCAGCATTCTTCCAGACGAAGACGGTATTTACAGAAAAGTCCCGCTTTTCTTTACAGTTGAAAATTTAACTGTTCCGAATTTTGTAATGAGTTATTTTATTAAAAATAACTTAGTTCAAATAAAAAACAATTCTTTTTTAATAGCTGGCAAAATCATTCCATTGCATGAAGGGAATCTGCTTTTAAAATACTCAAAAAATAAAAACCCTTTTATTCAATTTTCATTCGTAGAATTACTTGATGCAGCAATTAAAGATTCTACAGGGAAAAACTCAAATATCAAAAAAAGCTTTTTTAAAGGAAAAACAGTTTTTATAGGACTCTCAGCAGCAGGTCTTTTTGACCTTAAACCCACTCCTGTATCTTCAAAAACACCGGGTGTATTCATCCATGCTACTGCCTTTGAAAACTTGATTAATAAAGATTTTATTAAAGTTACACCAGATTTTTTCGTTTTTATAATGATTTTAATTATAACCATATTTATTCCTTATGCTTTTCTCAGGCAATATTCTCTAAAAATAAATATGCTTGTTTTTGTGTTTTCAGGGCTGTTTTTAATCTTTCTGGAATTAATTTTATTCAAATCATCAATATATTTGCAATTTTTGCCTTCCTTTGTATGTCTTATTTTCAGTTCTATAATTTCATTGCTTTATAGTTATGCGGTTGAAGGCAAGGAAAGAAGTTTTATAAAAAGAACTTTTACCCAGTATATGGACAAAAGAATTGTTGATTATCTGCTCAATAATCCTGAATTTATAACTCCCGGTGGACAGAAAAAAATAGTTACAGTATTCTTTGCAGATATAGCAGGTTTTACAACTATTTCTGAAAAACTCTCTCCTGAGAATACAGCTTTGATGCTTCATAAAGTACTTAATTCATTGACAGAGGTCATCATAAAAAATTCTGGAATTGTTGATAAATACATAGGTGATTGTATCATGGCTTTCTGGGGAGCACCTTTAAAAACAGACTCAGATGAGGTTAACGCCTGCAGGGCAGCTATAAAATGCATAGAATCTCTAAAGGAAATTAATAAAGAATTTTCTGAAAAAGGATTACCCTTTATCAAAATCAGAATAGGAATTCATACAGGAGATGCAATTGTAGGGAATATTGGAAGTGACAGGCTTTTTAACTATACTGTAATCGGTGATACGGTAAATATAGCATCCCGCCTTGAGTCTGTAAATAAACTCTTCAATACAAACATCATAATCAGCAAAGAAACTTATTCCAGAGTCTCGGATAATTTTATAGCAAGAGAACTTGGAGTTATAACAGTGAAGGGGAAAACCAGACCATTAACTATATTTGAAATTCTGAGTGAGAAAGATGATATCAATCCTGAAAAAATATCCCTTGTTAAAAGATTTAACACAGGATATTCCTTTTTTAAAGAAAAAAAGTGGACTGAGGCAAAAGATATATTTCACTCAATACTGAATGATTTCCCTGAAGATGGACCATCAAGGTTTTACTTAAAGAAAACAGAGGAGTTTGTCTCTGGAAAGCAATTGACAGAAGACTGGGTTATTGTTAAAATGGAAGAAAAATGAAAGTTAAATTCATAATAAATCTTATCGTTTTAATCTCTTTAATTTCCACCATATCATGGGCAGAAACAGTTACTGTCATTACAAAGGAAAATGCAATAAGAGAATTTCCGAGATTTTTTGCACCTGTAAAAGCCATTGTAAAATACACTGATGCACTTGATGTGATTACAAAAGAAGGAGACTGGTTTAAAGTAAAATTTAAAAATAAAATAGGATATATACACAGAACTGCAGTGGAAAAAAGAACAGTCAAAGCTTCGGTAATTTCATTACAGAAAAAATCAGGAACAACTGAGGATGAGATAACACTTGCTGGAAAGGGCTTTAATCCTCAGGTTGAAAAAGCTTATAGAAATAAATATCCTGAGATGAAATATGACCTTGTGGATAAAGTTGAGAAATACGATATTTCAGAAAAAGATTTAATATCTTTTATAAAAGCTGGAGGACTTTCAGAACCAAGATGAAAAAATTTATTTTTGCATTGGTATTATTGTTATGCATTTGTTCATGCAAAACAGTTGATATAAATAAAGCAATGGATATTACATTCACGGCACTTCAGGCAACTGAGAAGGCAGCAAGACCTGTATCAGATGAAGAAGAATATTATGTTGGAAGAGCTGTTGCCGCACGCCTTTTTTTATATTATCCAATTTATGAAAACCAAGAGTTGATCAATTATATTAATTCTGTAGGAAAATTTGTAGCATTAAATTCTGAAAGACCTTTTACATTCGGAGGATATCATTTTGCAATACTGAACAGTGAAGAAATTAATGCATTTGCCTGTCCTGGTGGCATAGTTTTAATCACAAAAGGAATGTTAAAACTTGCAAATAGTGAAGATGAACTGGCTGCAATACTTGCTCATGAAATTGCCCATGTAAATCATCGTGATGGAATAAATTCTATTAAGCAGGCAAGATGGATAGAAGCTCTCTCAATAATTGGAACCACAGCTGCAAAACAATATGGAGATGAGGATCTATTAAAGCTTGTGAATATTTTTGAGGGCTCAATAGATGATATTTTGAAAACTCTTATTGTGAATGGTTACAGCAGAACTCAGGAATATGCAGCAGATGAAAAAACTTTACAGTATCTTGCAAAAGCAGGATACAACCCTAATGCTCTGATTAATGTTCTTGAAAGGCTTAGCCTTATCGCAAAATCAGGTGGAGGAATTATAAAAACACATCCAGACACAGCTGACAGAATAATCAATCTCAAAGATAAAATGCCATCAGTTTCCATAGATATAAACGCTTTTAAAGAAAGAACAAAAAGATTTAATTCTTTCCTTAAATCTTAAAAACTCTTTACGGAATAATCTCTGGAATAACCATCCAGTTAAGTGACCATATGTTATTTTCTTTTTTAAGGCACACAACTCCAGCCATTTTAAATGAAACTATATTTTTTTCTTTGTCTCCGCAAAGAAACAATGAACACAGACGTGCAAGATGAGGCAGATGCCCAACAAGCATCACTGATCTGTCAATATTTTTAATTTTATCCGCCCATATTTCAGGAGGATCAAGAGGTGCAAGACCTTCTGTCTCAGAGAATTTAACTTTCAAAGCACTGGCAAGCACTTCTGCGGTCTGCTTTGCTCTTAACTTTCCACTATGCAGGATTTCATCAACTTGAATATTGAGTTTACTTATGAAAGAAGCAACCTTTCTGATGTCATTCATTCCCTTATCAGACAAGCCTCTTTGCGGATCTTCGCTTTCTGGTTTTGCCTCAGCATGTTGAACAAGATAAATAAACATTGCCTACCTCCTATGGTTTGCTGTCTATACATATAATATGTTGAACTTTGCATGAAATTCAACAACAAGACTTTTTCCCTTAAATACTCTGTTCGTATTTGTAATTAACTAAATTTTATATATTTTCTTCATCTCTTCAGTATATGTTCCATCCTCATTATAAACATAAAGTGGAGATTCAACTTTCAAACCCGACCTGCCTCCTCTCACTGCCTCAATGAGGACCATCTTTGCCTCTGTATTTAATCTTGAATGAACGAATCTGAGTCTCTTGATTTCAAGATTGTGTTTGCTCATTATTCTTACAATTTCTGTTAATCTTTCAGGAAGATGAATCATACAGAGTCTTCCTCTGTGCCTCAATAATCTCTGTCCAATTCTTGTAATATCTGCTATTGTAAGACTTAACTCATGCCTTGCAAGAGCTTTTTTCTCCATCGGACTTATTTTCCCAGTTCCCGGTCTTCTAAAAGGAGGATTTGTGATAGCAAGGTCAAAGCCTGTCTCATTGAATTCTTTAGCATCAATACAAATAATTCTTGCACGATCTTCAATATTATTCAAACTCAAGCTCTGCCTGGCAAGTTCTGCAAGTTCTGGTTGAATCTCAATCATTGTTATGGTTGCCTTAGGATATCTTTTTGCAAGAATGATTCCGATTATTCCTGTTCCGGCACCAATATCAACTGCTCTGTTAAGCACCTTTAAATTAACAAAGTTTGCAAGAATTAATGCATCAACACTGAAGCGATACCCTTCTTTTGGTTGACATATCTTTATGCCTCCAATGGTGTCTATTGTGTAGTCCATTTTATTTTTTGACATAGATTTCAAAAAAAATCAATACACGAAGTTTCATTTTTTCTGATATACTTAAAAAAAGATTCAGGAGGTGTAAAAATGATTGAAAGGGAAAAACTTGAAGAAGAGATAAGGCACATTGCCTATGAAATTTATATGCAGAGTGGATGTATACCTGGAAGAGACCTTGATAACTGGCTTGAAGCAGAAAGGATTGTGCTGGCAAAATATGGAATAAAAAAATCTGAAACCATGCCTCAGGACAAACCAAGCAGGGCTGAAAAACAAAAGAGAAAAGCAGGCAAAAAACTTACTTCAGCTAAAAAAAGTGCCGGCAGGGGTAAAGGCAGGGCAAAAGGTAAAAAATAATGAAAGAAGCTTTTTTTTATGAAAAACTTGAAGACAATAAAGTAAAATGTAATCTCTGCAACCATCACTGCGTTATATCAGAAGGTGCAAGAGGAGTGTGTGGAGTAAGAGAAAACAAAGATGGCAAACTTTATAGTCTTGTCTATGGCAAAATAGTTGCTTATCATATTGATCCGATTGAAAAAAAGCCACTTTTTCATTTTTATCCTGGCTCTACTTCTTATTCAATTGCTACGGTTGGATGCAACTTCCGGTGTCTTCATTGCCAGAACTATACAATCTCACAGTATCCAAAGCTTTATAAAGACATTCCAGGAGAGGATATTACTGCTGAAGATGTGGTAAAAGAAGCAAGAGCAAGCGGATGTAAGAGCATATCTTACACCTATACTGAGCCAACAATATTCTTTGAGCTTGCCTATGACTGCATGGTTTTGGCTCACAGAGAGGGAATTAAAAATGTATGGGTAAGCAATGGTTACATGTCAGAGGAAGCTTTACGATTTATCGCACCCTATCTTGATGCAATCAATGTTGACCTTAAAGGTGATGATGAGTTTTACAAAAAAATATGCGGAGCAAGGGTTGAACCTGTAATGAAAAACATCAGGCTGCTTAAAGAACTTGGAATATGGGTTGAGGTAACAACCTTGATTATCCCTGATCTTAATGATTCTGAAGAATTTTTAAGGAAAACCGCCCAGTTTCTTGTATCAATTGACCCCGGCATACCATGGCATGTAACTCAGTTTTATCCAACATACCAGCTCACTGATAAACCGAGAACACCTGTTGAGAGTTTGAAAAAGGCAAGAAACATTGGCTTTAAAGAGGGATTAAAATATGTTTACACTGGAAATGTCCCAGGAGAGGGAGGAGAAAACACATACTGCCCTAACTGCAAAACTCTTCTTATTGAAAGATTTGGTTTCTTTATTACAAAAATTAAAACAACAAAATCAAAATGTAATAACTGTGGAACTACAATTGAAGGAATTGGATTGCCCTGAAATATCTTGTATCTAAGATTTTACATAAGCTAAAATTAATTAAAATCGCATTGAGGGAGGAATAAAAAAATGACTCTTAAAGTGGAAGACATTATGAATCCGAATATTGAGACTATTATGCAGGATGCATCTGTTTTTGAAGCTATGCAAAGAATTGTTGAAAAAAGAATAAGATCATTGCTGGTGTTGCCAAAGGATGAAAATGATTTATACGGAGTTTTAACAATACGTGATGTAGTATATAATGTTCTTGGTAAGAATCTTGATCCACTTAAAACAAAGGTTGGAGATGTTGCTACAAAAAGAGTAGTCTGCATCAGTAAAGATGCAGAGATTAAGGATTTCATAAAGTTAATGGAAAGATTCAATATAGGAAGAGTTTTTGTCAATGAGGGTAAAAATATTATTGGTGTTGCATCTCTTTTTGATGCAGTAAAGTTTGCGGTAAAGGGTCAACAAAAATAAAGCAAAGAAATTTTTTTGACATAAAATTTTTATCCCTTCAATCTAAAATCTCATGATACCAGAAACAGAGTGGGATAAAATTTTGGAAAAAGCAAAGCAACTCAATAGAATAATGACTATTGGGGAGGTGGATACAGGAAAATCCACTTTCTGTAGATATCTAATAAAAAATATCATCAAAGAAAAACCTATATGTTTTATTGATTCTGATATAGGTCAAAGCAGTATAGGTTTGCCAACCACCATAGCTGTAAAAGTTTTTAAAGATAGCCTTTCTGCTCAGGAAAATGTTGATAAAGTCTTGATAGATTTTGACAAAATTTATTTTGTGGGGTTCACAACTCCTTCAATATCTCCTGAAGTTTTTATACAGGAATTTACTAATGCAGTAAAATTTGCTGAAAAACTGGATATCACAACAGTTGTGGACACTACAGGACTCATATCTGGAGAAATAGGGAAAAATCTGAAGCTTAAAAAAATCAGTTTTTTTAAGCCTGATCTGGTAGTTGCATTTAACAGAAAGGGAGAAATAAATCATATTGTAAACGAAATTACATCTGAGACTGTGGTAGTTGAACCATCCAAAAATATAGTTCCGAGAAATCCTTTGAAAAGAACTGAGTACAGGATGAAAAAATTTAAAAAATACTTTGAAAACGCTAAAAGTTTTGCTGTTGATAAAAAACTACTCAGAGGACAGATTCCGCATGGAAATCCTGAAGGAACCATTCTCGGAATCTTTAAAGATGAAGATTGCATAGCATTGGGAATAATAGAAGATATAAATAAAGAAAATGTGATATTTTCCAGCCCTCTTTTAGATATAAAAACTGTTAATAGAGTAAAAATCGGTCATCTAAAGTTTATACCCTATTTTTCTCAAAAATTCTTTTCTATGCTCTCTGTCCTCAGGTTTTTCAATTCCTTTGGGTGATTCTCCGTCAACGACACCAAGAATTCCTCTACCAAGCTCTGTTTCGGCAACTATCACTTCAAGAGGATTTGCTGTTGCGCAGTAAATACTGCATACTTCCTGACACATTTTAATAGCATTTAAAACACTCACTGGAAATGCACCTTTCATTAGAATGCAGAATACATGACCCGCGCCTATATTTTGGAGATTATTAATACAAGCTTCTCTTAGTTCTTCATCATTTCCTTCAGAACGGATAAGACAGGGACCTGAGGCTTCTGTAAAGGCAATGGCAAATTTTGCATGAGGTATGTGTGTTGCAAGTATTTCATAGAGGTCTTCAGCAGTTTTTATAAAATGAGTCTGACCAAGAATTATGTTACATCCTTCCGGAATTTCAACCTTTATTACCTTAAGTTCCATAAAACACCTCCAATTTTTATCAAATTATATCATAAATGTTTTTTCCTGCCAAGCCAGGTTTGGAGTTTATCCATGTAAAGATAAAATACAGGGGTTACAAAAAGGGTAAGCATCTGCGAGAAAAGTAATCCTCCAACAACAGCAAGTCCAAGGGGTTGACGAATTTCACCACCTGCACCAATTCCAAGAGCAATTGGAAGAGCACCAAAAAGAGCAGCAGCTGTTGTCATCATAATTGGACGAAATCTTATAAGACAGGCATTATAAATTGCTTCCTGTGAAGGCATTCCTTCATTCCTTTGGGCATGAAGGGCAAAGTCTATCATCATAATTCCATTTTTCTTAACAAGTCCAATTAGCATAATTATTCCAACAAAGGCATAAATGTTTAATTCAACTCCGAAAATTAGTAATGTCACTAAAGCTCCAAATCCTGCAAAAGGAAGAGCAGAGAGAATTGTAAGAGGATGAATAAAGCTTTCATAAAGAATTCCCAAAACTAAATAGACAACAAAAACTGCCACAATAAGCAAAAACCATAGTCCAGAGAAAGAGTCTTTAAATGCCTGAGCTGCACCCTGAAAACCTGTCATTATAGTATCTGGTAGAGTTGACTTTGCAATTTTCTGAATTTCTGTTACTGCTTCTCCAAGAGATACTCCTGGTTTAAGATTGAATGATATTGTTACAGAGGGAAGCTGACCTGTATGATTAACTGTGAGAGGACCCAAACTCTGAGTTATATTTGCAACAGTATTAAGTGGAACAAGCTCTCCTCTTGAAGAGCGGATATAAAGCATTGAAAGTGCTGATGGGTCTTTCTGATACTCTGGCTTTAACTCAAGTATAACCTGATACTGATTATTTGGAGCATAAATTGTAGAGACCCATTTACTTCCATAAGCTCCCCAGAGGGCATTTTCTATCTGCTCAGCTGTAACACCAAGAGATTCAGCTTTAGAGCGGTCTATTTCTATATTTATCTGCGGAGTTTTTATCTGCAAATTGGAGGAAACATCTTGAATCAGCGGAAGCTTTTTCATTTTTTCTTCCATGACTTGAGCATAATGATAAAGCTCCTTTAAGTCACTTCCTGAAAGAGTAAACTGATATAAAGCCTTTGTCAAAGTTCCACCAATTCGGATTGTTGGTGGGTTTTGTGGATAAACTTTAAGTCCCGGAATTGAATTAAGCTTTGGCCTTAGTTGTTCAATTAATTTATCAACATGAGGTCTTTCAGAAAGGGGTTTTAAATGCATAAACATTCTTCCATTGTTTGGAGCAGGATTAGCAGGTCCTGGTCCCACAGCAGTCATAAAATCTTGAACAGATTTCTCTTTTAAAACAAGTTCAGCTAATTGAAGCTGATGCCTTACCATTTCATCAAAGGATATGTCTTCTGAGGCTTCTGTTATTATAAAAATCTGATTTTTATCTTCACTTGGCAGAAAACCTGTTGGTATTTTTACAAAAATATAACCCGTAAGAAGCAAAACAACTAAAGAACCAATTATGATTAATCTATGATTTTTTAAAGCCCAGCTTAAACTTACTTTATATAAATTAAGCATCCACTCAAAACCCTTTTCTAAGGCAAGATAGAGCCTTCCATGTTTTTTCTCCTCAACCTTTAAAAATCTACTACACATCATTGGAGTAAGGGTCAAAGAAACTAATCCAGAAATTAATATGGCAACTGAGATAGTTACAGCAAACTCTTTAAAAAGTCTTCCAACAATTCCACCCATAAATAACACAGGAATGAAAACAGCAACGAGGGAAAGTGTCATTGAAAGTATTGTAAAGCCTATCTCCCTTGAACCATTTAAGGCTG
>Ga0136652_1000248_pt1 | contig 27808 bp, 26 predicted proteins | sample ConPoolayeEmetaG_FD_94864 | JGI IMG/M metagenome (GOLD analysis project Ga0136652, IMG submission 94864) | Hot spring microbial mat communities from California, USA to study Microbial Dark Matter (Phase II) - Cone Pool mat layer E metaG... ...
AGAAAGATTATTATACCTTGGAGGAGAAGTATTTCTATCATGTTTTCCACCACGGGGGTAAGAATACCCTTCCCTCCACTATAAGGGTATCCCTACCCCCAAAACTCATTTTCAAATACTGTTTTTACCGAAAGGTTTATATTTGAATCTAGTATATAGAGTTAACAATAATTAGTTAATAATATGTAGAGTTAACAATAATCGGTGTGATGAATATGATATGGCAGGGACGTGGCTTCGGTAGAAATGTTTGGGATAGACTTCAGAAAATAAGCCCCATGGAGTTTCTCATATTAGTGATGATTAAGGAGAGACCTTGTTATGGTTATGAGATTATAAACAGACTCAGTGAGAAGTTTAAGGGTTTTTGGGAGATCAAAGCTGGTGTGATATATCCCGCGTTGTCTCGACTTGAAGAAAGAGGGTTAATTCAAGGAACCAAGGAGGAGAGTGACAGAGGTCCTAGCAGAAAAAGGTATGAGATAACTCCCTCTGGTGAAGAGGCTTTGAAAGAAATCGTGGAGAAGTTTGATAGGGAAATTGACTTCTTCCAGAATTTTGTGGGCTTTGTTGACGATCATCTCTGTTCCAGTTTTGAGAAGTATGCTCTGAAAAGAACTCACTTCATGGCTAACAGGATTGAGCAATTGGCCAAGCTTGCAAAAGACTACGCAACATCTTTTCTGTCTCCTGAGGAGACTCTGAAAATTTTGAGGGCGTTAAAGGCTCAACTGGAATCAGAGTTGAAATCTATTGATGCCACTATCAATAGGCTGGAACAGGAGTCCTCCCCTGAATCACCGAAGAGGATAAAAGTTGAATAGGAGGTGAAAAAAGTTATGGATTGCGGTAAGTGGTACTGGCCGGAATTTTTCCCTCCTTGGGATCACAGGTTCAGACATCACATGAGAAATATTGGAAAATTGATGTCCCAGAGATTCCCAGAATTGTTTGAGAAAATGAGGGTTTTGGAGTCAACTTATATTGCCGAAGACCAAGAGCGTGTTATAGTGGAGATTGACATTCCTGGTTTTGAGAAGGACGATATTGACTTAAGAGTAGGCGACTATTACTTGGAAGTTAGCGCGGAGCGGGAACACAACGAAGAAGAAATAAAACTAAGGGGGACAGAGAAGAAAACATTCAAAGCAAACATCAGTCTACCAGCTAGAGTAAAAGGTGAAGATGCAAAAGCTGTCTATAAGAATGGAGTACTGAGAGTTGTTCTAAAGAAGGAACCCGAAAAAAATGTCAGCGTAAACTAACGACTTGTTCAAGGAAATGTGAACCATTTTAAACCACTTTTACCTTCCACTTTTTATTAAAAGTAGGCTTGGGTTAGGCGGCTGATGCTTGATTTTTAGGATTTTTGTGTTTTCATTATATTTGTTAGAGCTTTTATGAATAGTCTGTTATTTTCTGGTGTTGATGTTGACACTCGGAAAAATTTACTGTTTAAACCTCTTTGGTCCGCACAGTTTTTTATTAGAATCTTGTTTTCTAAAAGCTTTGCTGTTAATTTTCCTGCATCAAAATTATCTCTGGTGATTTCTACTAGTATGAAGTTGGTTTCTGAGGGGTAGGGTTTCAGTCCCTCGATTTTTGCTATTTCTTCTCTGATATACTCTCTTTCCTTTATGGTTTCTAGAACGTTTTTTTCGGCGTAATCAGTGTCTTCGAGGGCAGCTATAGCGGCTTGAATGGCAACCGCACTCATGGGGAAGACGGTGTCAAGTTTGCGCAGTTGCATTATTAGTTCGGGATTCGCGAGGCCGTATCCTATTCTTAGACCTGCAAGGCTGAAGGCTTTAGAGAAGGTTCTGGTAACAATTAGATTCTCATATTCTGAAACCAATGGCGCTACGGTCTTTTTACAGTATTCGTAATAGGCTTCGTCCACCACAACGATGGCATCTTCCTCCAAAATTTCTCTGACGGCTTCTATAGGTGTGTAGTTACCTACGGGGTTGTTGGGATTTATAATAATTATAAGCTTGGTTTTTTTAGTAACGCGCTCTGATACCATTTCTGGTTTTAGGACAAAATCTGGCTTTTCAAGTTGTATAAAAACGGGTTTTCCACCAACCATATTGCATAAGAATTCAAATTGCTCGAAGGAGGGAATAGGAATTATAACCTCATCGCCGAGTCCTACAAAAACATTATAAATTAATTCTATAACTCCAAGCGACCCTCTTCCCACGATTACGTTTTCAGGCTTGAGACCGACATATTCTGCTATCTTCTCATTCAGGTAGTAGCAAGTAGGGTCGGGGTATCTGCTTATCGATGTTAGGTGGTCTTCCACAACGTTAAAAACTTTGGGAGAGGGCGGGTAGGGGCTCTCATTATTAAACATTCTTATCATTTCCTCGCTACATATAGCGTCGCTAACTATTTTTGCTCCCAAAATGCCGGTTAAAACCTCATAGTTGGATTTAATCCCTATTAGGTGAGGCTTAACGAATCTCCTAACATCTTTAACCATAAAATCACCTGAACCAGCAACATCTTCTATCTTCCAATTTATGGATAAAAGAATTATAATACCTACGATGTATTTTAAGATATAGAGACTTTATGTAAGTTTTTTAATAAATTGGAAAGTTTATGGGTTACTTTTCTTGGCTTAAGCCAAACAATTTAAGGTCGTGAAGGGTCAAATGAAGATTAAAGTGCTGGGTTCTAGTTCTGGTTGGGCTCTTCCTCGACTCGGATGTGGTTGTAAAATCTGTTCATCTATAAATGAGAAGGACAAAAGAATGAGATCAGCTATTATTATTAATGATTCCATACTTGTTGATGCGGGGCCCGATATTTACCACCAGCTTATTAGATTTAATATTTCAAAGATAACTGCCATTTTGCTAACTCACAGCCATCCGGATCACATATTAGGCTTACACGATCTTATTCCCAAAAAATTTAGGGCTATGAGGGGAGTTCCTGTTTATGGATTGGAAGAAACTTGGATAGCTCTTAAGAAAATTTTTCCAAACGCTGGTTATAAAAAAGAGTTTTTCGAAAGTTACAAGTCATTTGATTTGGGTGGATTGAAGTTTACTCCGGTGCCCGTGGTTCATTCAAAAAATGCTTCAACCGTGGGATTCGTCATTAAGGACCGAAAAGTTTTAGGTTATTTTCCAGACTTTCGAAGCCTAGTCAGGGAGGATGATAAAAAATTTTTTGAGGAGTTAGACTGTCTGTTTTTGGACGGTTCAACGCTTAAACATCCCCTGCCCGTAGGAACAAGTAGATGGGGACACATAAGCATCATGGACGGGATTAGATTCGCAACTAGTTGCAAAGTTAAAAAAACAGTTTTCACACACATTGGGCACAGGACGCTGCCCCACGATGACTTATGCGAATTTATCAGAAATAAAGGCGAATTTCACGTAGCATTCGACGGTATGGAAATAATTTTGTAAATAAGGAGGTATGAACCCTCTTTCAAAGCTAGCTTTTTGGTTTTCCCCATTTTGCAATCGCTTTTTCTCAGGTACTATCTTTTTTATCTATTTATATGACAAACTTTTTTCTTAAATATTCAAATTAAACTACTCTTTTCTTGCGGCATCTAAAACTAGTTTTTAGGGTAGGCAATTTTTCGGTTGGTGGGACGTATTTTTAATCTTTAGGTTGGGTGTTGACAGTCACTTTTATTAGTGATTGTTTTTTTGCTAGATTACGAGATTGTATCTATATTGGTGGTTGCTTTGAATTTTGAGAAGGTTCTTAAAGGGATAGAAAATAAACGGGATGAAATGGTGAAACTGTGTTGCGAATTGATAGGTTTTAAAAGCGAGAATCCTCCAGCGAACGTTGCAGACATAGCTTACTTTATTCGAGATTATTTTAAAGAGAGGGGCTTTAGGGTTAATACTTATGAACCCGAAAGGGGGAAGATCAGTGTTTCTGCCAGACTTGATAAAGGAGAAGGAAAAAGGCTCTTGTGGAACGGACACATGGATGTGGTGCCGGCGGGTAGAAGGGAACTATGGTCTACCGATCCCTATGTGGGAGTGGTGCGCGATGGAAAGATTTTTGGTAGGGGCGCTTCGGATATGAAGGCAGGTTTGGCAGTCGCCATAGTTGTAGCATCTTACCTTTCTGAAATTGATGCAGATGTTAGGGGAGGAATTCAGTTAGATTTTGTTCCTGACGAAGAAACTGGTGGACATTATGGGACAAAGTATCTTGTAGAGAAGGGTATAAGTGCCGGTGACGCATGCATTGTGGGTGAGGGCACCTCTTCCAGAGTTTGGGGTTTTGCGGTGCGTATTGCTGAGAAGGGAATACTTGACCTATATGTTTCAGCACTGGGAAGAGCTTCCCATGCTAGTGTTCCATTTTTGGGAGAAAATGCTATTGAGAAGCTCATTAAGTTACTACTGATGATTAAAGAATTGGAAAACAAAAAAGTCCAGCCACCGCCCGTAGTTCAAAAAATAATAGAGCAGAGTGTTCCCTACTATGAGAGGATTGCTAAGACTTCTGGAGTTCCAGTCGAAAATTATAAGGAGCTTTTCAGTAGAATGACTGTTAACATTGGAGTAATTAAGGGAGGCGTGAAGACCAACGTAGTTCCCGATTATGCTGAGGCTAAGGTGGACATCAGGCTGCTTCCAGGCCAAGATCCTGAAGAGGTTTTCTCTGAGATTCAGAAAATTGTGGCTGATTCGGGTATCCGGGGGATAGGGTTAGACAAAGATGTGGCTTTACCTTCTTATGAGAATCCTGATCATCCCTTTGTTTCACTTGTGAAAAAATGTGTCGCAGAAATAACTGGAACACAACAAGTTAACACTATCATTGGCTCAGGGGCAACCGACGCGCGGTACATAAGAAGTTTAAAGGGTATACCTACCGTCATTTTGGGCCCCGGAAATGAGAGTAGCCACTCAGCAAACGAGTACGTTGACATAGAGGATATGGTTATAATGTCAAAAATTTATTCCCTTATTGCCCTCAATTTTCTATCTTGAAGATTTATTTTAGCATTAAGAACAAAAATTTTTATTTGTTTTTTAACTTGTCAGCGTCGCTGCAATGGCTTTTCATTCTATTTTATGTAGGAATTTATATATTTCGGTTTCTAACTTTATGGATTCCTCGGGTAGAGGGTTGGGCTTGCCGAGTAGTAGGCTGATAACATATATTTGCGACATTCTTTCTAGAAATTCTGTTACGTGAAATGCTTCTTTGAGGTCTTTTCCGCAACATAGAGTTCCATGGTTTGCTAGGAAGACTGCTGCCCTGTTTCCAAGTCCCTTTATTGCGCTTTGTGCTAATTCGAGGGTTCCAGCTAGCTTGTATTCGGCGACCTCTACCTGACCCCCCAGCCTAATGGCCATTTCGTCTATAAGGATGGGTAGAGGCTTGCCCACAACTCCTAGAATTGTGCCATATATGGGGTGTGCATGGATGACTGCACCTACATCCTTTCTCGCTTTATAGACTGCCAAATGCATAACTTTCTCTGTTGAAGGCACTGTTTTACCTTCTAAAACCTCGCCCTCCAAATTTACTAAAGGTATATCTTCTGGTTTTAATACTTGATATTCAATCATGCTGGGTGTAATTAGAACTAAATCTTCCCCAGGGACTCGTGCACTGAGATTTCCCGACTTGCCCACAACCAAGTTTCTCTCAGGCATGAGTCTTCCATACCTTACAAGTTCTTCTCTCAGCTTCTGCTTTACATCACTCATAGATAACACCACTGGAGAAATGTTTCATTTCTGTAGATTTAACATTTTTGAATATAGGTTTTTCCATTCAGAGTAATAATTCTCGTATTGATTATGGGTAGTGTCGTCGGGGTTAAATGTTTCATCCCAAACTATCATGGACTTTACCGCTTCATTAAAGTTCTTATAAACGCCTGTACCCACGGCCGCACACATTGCGCAACCCAAGGAGCTGCCTTCCTTAACCGTGGGTGTTCTCACTGGTACACCAAGGCAGTCTGCCAGAATTTTTAGTAATGTTTTGTTTCTTGAAACTCCTCCCGTAATCCTCATATTGTCAAATTTAATCTTTGAAACATCTGTTATCTGCTCACTATTCGCCCTTATTGCAAAAGCAAAATTTTCAAAAATCGCCCGTATCATATTTTTCAGCGACAAGGCATCACTAACCAGCAAGAGGGAGGGAGCGAAGATAACCGTTGGTGATACACTTAATTTCTCGCTGAAATCCATTATCTGGGGCCCCATAGTCACTCTCACTCCATTAGCACCCGGAAGCACCTCAGAAGCCCACTTGTTAAAAGCCTCGTAGATTTTAGACCTATTCTTAACAGCTTCTTCCACTCCCAAGTCTAATATCCAATTTTTAAACCATTCCAGGACTCTGCCCATTATACCGCTATTACTTTCTATAATCCACATTTTCGGAACTATGTGGCAACAAGTCCAGATTCTTCTCTCTGAGTCAATTATGGGCTTGGAAATGGTCATCTGGATTGGAGTAGTTGTTCCCGCAATGGTGCATATTTGTCCCTCATCTAAAGCTCCAGCCGCCACCAAAGCGCACTGGGTGTCCGCCCCGCCAGTAACCACTGGGGTACCCTTCTTCAGTCCCGTTAAGGCGCTTACCTCCGCAGTTATTTCACCCACCACTGTACCAGACGGATAAACGTCCGGTAAGATATCTGGAGATATCTGAAAGCCCTCAATTATTTCTTGTGACCATGTCCTGTTTCTTATGTCGAATAAAAATGATTCTGTGGCATTAGTGGGTTCTGAGGAGTACACTCCTGATAGCTTATATAAAACCCAGTCGTTAATCATTAGCATATGAGCAATCTTTTTGTACACGTTCGGTTTGTTTTCCCTAAACCAGAACATACGTGCAGGAGCAAACATGGATGGGGGCCAGTGTCCCGTGATTTTTTGAAATTCCAGTTTTACCAGTTTTTGGATTTTATCCTCTACGAGTATGCCTCTGATATCTATGTTTGGCCCGCCATAGAGTTCTCTTCCCTCCTTATCTAAGAAAATTACTCCCTCCCTCTGGCTTGTGGAACTCAGACCCAAAACGTTTTGTTTATCAATTTTGCCCCGCCTCATAGCCTCTTTTATGAGGCGGATTATTCTTTCCCAGAGCTGATCGCAGTTAAACTCTTTTCCGATGCCAAAGGTTTCAGGTGGACTTTCATAGTCCCAAGCTTCTTGAGCGAATGATATGATATTTCCCTTTGTGTCAAAGATTGCGCATCTTACAGAGCCAGTTCCCACATCTATGGCAATAAGACTTTCTTCACCCATACATTTCACTTCTTTGTTTTTAAGATCTCCTTGTTAAGGATATATTTAGGTTCTTTTCCGGATAAGTAATTAACAATGTCTTCTGAAATCATCTTTGATTGACGCTTGACAGTGTCAATTGTGTTTCCACCTATGTGGGGGGTGGCGATAACATTATCAAGGGTCAGGAAACGGTCACCTGATTCTATGGGGTCTTTTATGAAGACGTCTAAGCCGGCTCCCGCTATTTTTTTGTCCTTGAGGGCTTCAAATAGGGCATCTTCTTCTGTTATGGCGGCGCGTGCAGTGTTGATGAAGAATGCAGTTTTTTTCATCATTTCGAAATGCTTTTTCTTAATCATACCAGTGGTTTCAGGGGTTACTCTAGTGTGGACGGTTACAATATCAGACTCCCTCATAAGAGTTTCCAGATCTACCCTTTTACCTTCAACCTCTTTCAGGCGTTTCTCATCAACATAGGGGTCGAAGACTAAGATTTCTGCGCCGAAACCGTACCTCAGCCTTTTGGCTACTTGAAAGCCTATGGCGCCCAAACCTATTATTCCAATCTTTTTCCCTCCGAGTTCCATTCCCTTAAGTATGTTGTGGCAGGTTAAAAGGTCTGCTTCACTTTTATAGATAATTTTTCCCGCTCTCAGAAGACGATCCGCCTTCATAATGTTACGTGCCACACATAGCATGAGTCCCACTGTCAAATCTGCGACAGACTCAGTATTCCTGTGGGGAGCGGAAAAAACTGGAATTCCCTTTTCAGTAGCAGTCTTGATATCCACATTCCAAGGGTCGTCTCTGCACGAAGCAATTATTTTCAATTCACACTGTTCTATCACTTTTTTTGTAACGAAATCAGCTTCAACAATAAGAACATCCGCTTCCTTACTCTTAATTTTCCTAATGAACTCATTTTCATCATAGTATATCTTCTTGGTGTCACGCCAGCTTTCATATGCGTAATCCATGTGTCTTTTTAATAGACTAAGTCCATATTCGTCAAATTCTGCAGTTATGAACGCCTTCATTTTTAAAACCTTCAAGCGTTGACTTTTATTATTTCGAGAAATATACCGTTTGGTTTAATAACTCTTTGTATATCTAATTACTAATTCGTTACTGAGGATTTGAATATACTTAATTATAAATTTGTAATGAATGAGTATAGAATGGGTATATGTCCGCCGAAATAATAAAAGGGGTTTTTGAGATATGAATAAGGACAAAAACACTGAATCATACGAGGTTTCTTCTGAGCTTCTGAAAAGAGCAGTTGACTTTCATGGGCATCTTGGGCCCTTCCTTGTATTGGGCCTCAGGATGTCAAAAGCTGCACACAGGTTTTTAAAACAAATATCCAGTGTCAAAGTTAAAACCGCATTAATGCCTCCACGCAGCTGTGTTATAGATGGAATCCAGATAGCAACTAGATGCACTATAGGTAACACAAAATTGGCTGTGGTTGAATCTCCATCAGAAATAAGCGGTGAATTTATTGGAGAAGGAGGGAAGATAGTGATACGCTGTAAAAACAAATTTCTTAAAAATCTTGACAGTAGCATAAAAAGTAAGGAAAAAACTCTGGAAGAAATAGCTTTAAACATCAAGGAATTAGACGATAATGAAATTTTTGACATAGAGAAAACATAAAAAGACAACTTGAAGGACTCATATCCATAGTCTTCACCAAAAATTATCTGAAGGCATTGTTGTATTGGTAATAGTTTTTATCGTCTTAATTCCTTTGGAATTAGACGTACGTTTTTCATAAATTTTTGGCTTGGTGGTATTGTATGTTTGATGCGAAGGAATTTATCAGCAAAAAGGTGGAATGGATTAGGCAGGAGGTAGGTGATGAAAAGGCTATAGTGGCAGTCTCGGGTGGAGTAGACAGTTCGGTTACTGCGGTTCTCGGCTTTAAAGCTCTGAAGAACAAATTAACGGTTGTTTTCTTGGATGATGGATTGATGCGTGAAGGAGAGCCAGAGGCGGTAACTAAAATCTTCAAAGATATGGGAATTGAAACAAAGCTCTATGATGTTAAGAAAAACTTTCTCCAAGCCATGAAGAATCTAACTGATCCCGAAGAAAAGAGAAAAGCCTTCCGGCAAACATTCTATAAAGCTCTTGCCAACATTGCCCGGGAACTAGGCGTTAAAATTCTTCTCCAAGGAACAATAGCCGCTGATGTTGTTGAAACCGTAAGAGGTGTGAAATCACAGCACAACGTGCTCGAACAGATAGGAATAAACCCTCTAGAAAAATTCGGTCTCAAAATTATTGAGCCATTAAAGGAACTCTATAAGCCAGAGGTTCGAAAAGTGGCTAAGGAACTCAACCTTCCCGATAGCATTGTTAATCGTAAACCTTTCCCAGGACCAGGACTCTCTATTCGAGTGATTGGTGAAGTAACCCCTGAGAAGGTAGAGTTGGTCAGGAAAGCTACAAAAATCGTTGAGGAAGAATCTAAAAATCTCCCTTCATTCCAAGTTTTCGCGGTTCTACTCAACGATAAGGCTACAGGGATGACTGAGGAGGGAACGAGAGCTTATGGGAACATTGTAGTTATTCGCGCGGTGGATTCCAAAGACGCCATGACTGCTGAACCTACTAGAATTCCTTGGGAGCTGCTGTTTAAAATGAGGAACCGTATAGTTTCAGAAATTCCAGGGGTTTCAAGGGTTCTCTATGACATCACGTCTAAACCTCCTGCAACAATAGAATTCGAATAAAAATATGTTATACTTGATCAAACGCTTTAATATTTAGGAAAAATGTTTAAAGTGGAAGAGTATTCAACGTACACATAAAATTGTTTAATATAAAGAGCACTTTGAAGTTCTGAGGTGGTTTTTGATGAGATCTGCGGTTGTCCGTGTAGCAGAAGCTAAGCCCCGGGATGTAGGGCATGGAATCGTTAGGATAGATCCCTCAATTGCCGAAAAACTTAACATTACAACTGGAGACACTGTGGAGATTGTTGGTAGAAGGAGAACCGCAGCTCTTTCTTGGTATGGTTATCCCGAAGATAGGGGGACTCAGATTATTAGAATTGATAGTGCAACCCGAAAAAATGCTGGTGTAGGAATTGATGATAAGGCAAGTATCAGAAGAATTGAAGCATGTCCCGCCTCCAAAATTGAGCTGGCACCCACTGAACCTCTCAGCTTAGTTGAAGGTGAAGAATATTTTAAAAAAATTCTTGATGGGCGGGTCTTTACTGCAGGGGATTATATAGAGTTATCCTTGATGGGTAAAAAGATTCTCTTGGTTGTGGCATCATATAAGCCGAAGGGCGATGCGGTAATAGTAAATAAGGGAACCGAGATTAAGATAACTTCCAAACCGGTTAAAGAAATTAAAGATAGCAGGGTGCGTAAGGTTGCATATGAAGATATTGGTGGTTTGCATGAGGAGGTGAGGCGGGTTCGCGAGATGATTGAACTCCCTCTGCGTCACCCCGAGATATTTGAGAGGCTAGGTATCTCCGCGCCAAAGGGCGTCTTACTGCATGGGCCGCCGGGAACGGGAAAAACTCTTCTGGCGAGAGCGGTGGCAAATGAGACCGAGGCCTACTTTATTTCTATAAGTGGTCCCGAAATTATGAGCAAATTCTACGGAGAGAGTGAGGGGAGACTAAGAGAAATATTTCGAGAGGCAGAGAGGAACGCTCCTGCCATAATTTTTATAGATGAACTAGATAGTATAGCTCCTAAAAGAGAGGAAGTTACTGGGGAAGTGGAGCGGAGAGTCGTTGCCCAGCTTCTAGCACTAATGGACGGAATACAATCTAGAGGAGAACTTGTAGTTATAGGTGCTTCAAACCGGCCTAACGCTCTTGACCCTGCTCTGAGGCGTGGCGGGCGTTTTGATAGAGAAATTGAGTTTGGGATACCCAACAAGCAAGCGAGACTGGAAATATTGCAAATACACACAAGAGGGATGCCTCTTGCAGACGATGTGGACATAAGGTTCTTAGCAGAATATACTCACGGTTTCGTTGGGGCAGACATTGAAGCTTTATGTAAAGAGGCTGCAATGCTTGCTATTAGAAGAATTTTGCCCGAAATAGATTTAGAAACAGAGAGTCTACCCGCGGAAGTACTCAACAAAATAGAGGTGAATATGCAGGACTTTACCAATGCTCTTAGAAATATTGAACCTTCAGCAATGAGGGAAGTTCTAATAGAAGTCCCAAATGTGAGGTGGGATGATGTGGGTGGTCTCCAAGAGGCAAAACAGGAATTAATAGAAACTGTTGAGTGGCCACTTAAATACGGTAAATTCTTCAATTATATGGGCGCCAAACCTCCGAAGGGAATATTCCTCCATGGTGCACCCGGAACTGGCAAGACTCTGCTAGTAAAGGCTTTGGCAAATGAGAGCCAAGCAAACTTCATTTCAGTCAAGGGACCGGAGTTTTTCAGCAAGTATGTTGGTGAAAGCGAGAAAACAGTTAGGGAAACTTTCAGGAAAGCTAGGCAGTCTGCACCTTGCATCATATTCTTTGATGAAATTGATGCAATCGCCCCAATTCGTGGAGCTGGTTACGGTGATTCTCATGTCTCTGAAAGGGTGATAAGTCAGATTCTCACCGAGATGGACGGATTGGAAGAACTTCACGATGTAGTTGTTGTAGCTGCAACTAACAGGCCCGACATTGTGGACCCCGCGCTACTGCGTCCAGGCAGATTTGATCGCATAATTTATATTCCGGTTCCGGATAAAGAGGCCAGAAAGGAGATTTTAAGAATTCACACGGCTAAGAGTCCTCTGGATAAAAAGGTAGACTTAAATGAATTGGCAGAGAGAACGGAAGGTTATACTGGGGCAGATCTTGCCGCGGTCTGTAATGAAACTATTATGATAGCGATAAGAGAGTACATTATGAGTAACCAGATAGATGAAAAAACCGAGGACTTCAAAAAATATACAATTAAAAAGAGACACTTCGAAAAAGCCTTAGAGAGGGTTAAACCTCTACCTAGAGGGCAACTGGAGAAATACGAGGAAATAGCCAGAAATTTTGCCGCAGGAATAACATAATAGTAAGTCTTAGCTCATAAAGATCGAACCGGAGTTATCTGCTCCCCCTCTAAAAATGGATTTATTTTTAGCTGCTTTTCCCAGTCTATTTATTTAAGCAAAACCTACTTTAAAGGATATTAGTTATTTTTGGGAGTGAGTCCTTTTGCTTGCATCTACAGGCGTTTGTTCAATTTTTCTGTACACAAATATGTTAAAGAGATGGGAAATAGTCTGCAAACTTCAGCGGGCTCCCCAAAACTGGAACTGTTTTCAAAAATATAGGGGATGCACAACTAACTTAATTTGGATATTGTAATCTAGAAGAAATAAAAATAGAGGTAAGAATGGCTAGTGAGATTGTATTTTTTATGCAGTTTTTACATTTGTTTTAGTACATTTATTATACGGTCTCCGGCTCTTTTCATTTCTACGAGTAGAAGTCCTAGGTTAGCTCCTGGTTTGGTTATGGCTGATAAAACAGCTTCTGTTCCTACACCTCGGAGAATTATGTCTCCTTTAGTTCCACTCACTATTACTTTATCCATTTCTCCTCGGGCGAGCTCAGCTACTGCTCTGTTTCCTATGTTGAGGAGCGCGGCGCTCATGGCTGCAATTAAACCTTCGTCTGCATCTTTTGGTAGAGCCGAAGCCATTACTAGACCGTCGGTTCTCACTACTGCGGAGGCTTCTATATCTGGGTCAGCATCTTCCATGGCTTTTAATAAACCTTCGAGCTCACCTCTCCAGTTCTTTGGCATGTTTTCTCACCTACAAACATACTTTTAGGAAATTATTTTAAGGCTTCATTTTTGAAAAACATTTTGTCTATCATTAAATTTATTGGATTTTGAGTTGTTAAAGTTAGCTTATACTCTTGTGTTGGCCTAGGGAATCTTAAGAGGGTTCTAGTCCTTCTTTGTTTGAAATAGGGAAGTGGGGATGATATAAATTTTTTGAGAATGTTTCCATTTTTAAAAATATGGATAGAAAGTTAAAAAAGCATTGTATTTTTTGTAAGTAATATGGCATTAAACAAAATAATTTTCCAAATATTCTGGTGAAAAAGGTAGATGTTCTCAAGTATGCACATACCCAAGTAAGGGAAGTTTAAAGATGAGCCGTTTCTTGAAAAAAATTTTGGGATTAAGTGAATCTGAGACCTACAAGCTTTCAAGAGTGAGAATTAAAAAGGAGGTTGTGGAGGGTATTCTAGAAGCAAGTAGAAATGTTCATCCTCGGGAATTTATCGGGCTTCTCAGGGCTGAGAAGGGTATGATTACTGAGATTGTTTTAGCTCCGGCGAGTGTTTATGGTCAAGGATTATCACAGTTTTGCCCTCACATGTTACCATTTGATTTTTCGATTGTGGGGAGCATTCATTCACACCCTTCCGGTTCCAGTATGCCCTCAGCCGAGGATCTTAACTCTATGTTTAATTTCGGATTTGTACATATAATTGCGACATTTCCCTATCATGGTTTTCAGAGCTTATATGCTTATGACAAAAAAGGTAAACCTATTCAATTAGAAATTGTAGAATAATTTGATATTACTAGTCACATAAGCCTGGATTTTGGATCCATTAAATTGGGCTTCCCTTCTAGAAACTACACGCTCAAAGTTATCTATTATGTCCCATGTGTTTTTTGGCAGTCTCAATTTTACACTCAAATGGAGTATTCTACCTAAAAAACGCTGTTTCTAGGCTTTTGGTTGATGAATTTTCAGAGCATATTGAACCTGTATATGACAATTGGTGGTTGACAGGACTACCTTTGTAAATTTAATCGGCTCCTTTTTCTTGGAATGAGGCTTTAAATTGTAAAAGGAGCTTTATGAACGCTGCTTTTTTGAGGCTCTACTGCGCGTTGGTATATCACAAGGTTGCCTACCCTTCAATAAAAGTATTTAGAGTAATTTTTTGGGTATAAAGCGTAAATGCTATAAGACAAAAAAGAATTATTTGAGGAATTAATAATTATTGGGTTATATTTCAAAAACTTGCGTTAATTTATGAGGTGAAATCTTTGTGTAAGTTCTGTTATAAGCATGGGGAAGGTAAAAGATGGTATCTAAATGAAAGAAATCTTTCAGTAAAATTGGCAAAAGAGCTAGGATACGAACAGTGGGAATTGGATCACTGGAAACTAATAGACAAAGTTTATGGTGACGCTGCGAAAATGTTGGCAGATGTTATTAATGATCCCAGTTTACTAGAGCCGACCAAAAAGATGATTGAAAGTATGATACAAAAGGATGAAGGTCGAGATAGAGTGTTTCCTGAAGGCCACATGGGGCAGGTAATCACTTTGGAAGAAGCAAAAAAGATTGTTGAAATCGCTGGAGACGTTTACAGGGTTATGTGTCCCTGTCGCAGGATGAACAGGAACGAGAAAGTTTATACCTGCATGCCATTAGGGTTACATGGGGAGACTGTGGAGGGATACGTAGACCACGCACCAAGAGGCGTAGAAAGACTAACCGTGGAGGAGGCAAAAGAATTCTTAGATGAGTGTGACGAAAAAGGACTTGTTCACACAATTGCAGGAACACCACTACCACTGGCATTTGCTATGTGCAATTGTTCCTACCCTGAATGTATAGCTCTAAGACCAAGAATAGACTTCGACATAAAACACTTTTTGAAGGGGCACTATGTGGCAGACGTAGACATTGACAAGTGTATAGGATGCGGTAAATGTGTTGTCCGTTGCCAATTTGGGGCAATAAACCTTCGAGTCACATTGGGTAAAGCCTACATTAACCAGTTCAAATGTTTCGGTTGCGGTGTATGTAGAGCAGGATGTCCGGAGAACGCAATAACACTGATACCAAGAGAAAGTATCCCAGCATTGAGGGAGGTATGGTAAATGGCGGCCAAAGTAAAAGTCCAATGGATTAAAGATAAATGTCCCAAACCACAGGATTGTGGAAAATGCTTAGAAGTTTGTCCCAGTACAGTTTTCGTCCTAGTGGCAACCGACAGAGAACGCTATAAAGAACCAGAAAATTGGGTAATCATCCCTTCATTTGAACTTTTCTGTACCTCATGCAACAGATGTATCAATATCTGCCCCAACGACGCAATCAAAATAGAAATAAAAGAAGCCTAGTAAAAAAGAAATTCCCTCAAATTTAAACTCTTCACTTATTCCCTATTTTTGCGTATGGTTCTACTTTTGCAAATTAAACTTTCATATTGTACGCCAACTGTATTAACTCATTAAATTTTATCGATGCAACCTCTATTTTATTTTGGTAACAGAAAATAAAATAAAGGAGAAAAACGCAAAAAAGAGAATAAAACTTGAAAAGAGGGATGAAAATGGCTATAGAGAAATACCAGGTATACCGGTACCGCTGGGTATCACTGTTGGCATATATGCTAGTTTTTTTCATTGGTGGACCGCTTTGGATTTGCTTTGGGGCGATCTCTTCTACTGTAAGGCAAGCCTACTTTCTCAGCGGTGTTAGCGATATGACTATTACCCTTCTGGTTATCGGGCCTCTTGCCACGGAAATTTTTGCTTCGTTCCCGATGGGTATTTTAGTTGATAGAAAAGGTTGGAAATTCGCTACGGGTCTTGGAGCAATAATTATGAGTGCTGTAGCTGTGCTCAGAACATTCTCGCCGGATGTAACTTGGCTTCTCATCTTTCAATTTTTCTTGGGAATAGCGTTTGCGTTAATGTATGTTAGCCTCGCAAAACTAGCGGTTACTTGGTTCCCCAGAAGGGAGGGTGCATTCGCCCAAGGCTTAGGTCTAATAGCAAGCAACGGTGGAAACATGACAGGGCTTATCCTAACACCTCTCCTTATAGCCTTTTTCGGTGCATATAATGCTCAGTCTAGCTTGCAAAACACCATGTTCCTATACGCAGTTGTTACGGTGATTATAACTATCGTATTCTTCCTGATCGCCAGAGATAAACCGCCAACTCCTCCCGAACCTGTTGAGGAAACCAAACAGGTACCGCTAAAAGAAGGGCTTTCAAGGATTGTAAGATCAAGAGATTTCTGGCTGCTTGGCATAGCTTTTGCAGTAGGTTTTGGGGTGTACCTCAGCGTTGTTGACTATATTGAGCGGGCTGCTTGGTCTAATGTACCTCTATTCCAGAAATTTACTGAGTTGTATGTTGCTCTATATAATCCGCAGTTGTTTTTTGTCTTTGTAAACATGGAACAGTCCTTCGGCGGTTTGGCTTCAGGACTTGTTCTTCTATTCGGTATTATGGGCACTATTGTCATAACTAGATTGTCGGACAAAATTGGTCGCAGAAAGATCTTCCTCTTCATTGCTGTATTGATCTGTACTCCGATGCTTTACATAATGGGGACAGTTCATGGTGAGATTTTACTTGTTGCGGCGGCGCTTTTTGGTTTCTTCCTGATTTCTGTTCAGCCGCTTGTCTTTGAATCTATAGTTGAGATTAAGTCTATCGGGCCGATGATAACAGGGTTGGCTCTAGGCATTATTTTGACTCTGGGTCACACAGGTAGTGTTATCTGGCCCTTAATATACGGTATGCTCCAGGCTAGCTCCAGCTCTTATCTTCTTGCTGAGTGGTTCTACTATTTGTCGATTCTTCCAAGCTACTGGGCTAATGTTTTGGAGTTTCCTCTTTACTTCTACTTCTTCACAGCTCCACCTTTGATTCAGTTGCCTGGCACATTTTTTGGACCCACATTGTTCTTGGTTCTTAGTGCGGCGTTAGCTGTCGTACTGCTGGTGTCATTAAAAGAAGTACACTAGACCTAAGTAATTTCCCCCTTTTTATTTTTATTAAGCTGTAAATGGTGTTTTTAACTTATGTATTCGGGCTTTTTCTCGTCTTTATGTCTCATCTTCTTATCTGTAATTTTTCCGGTGGTTTCCCACTGGAGTTTTGCTTCCCTTTCCAGGGCGGATAAATCAATGTCCAAGCCGGGGTTTGCCTTTAAAACTTTTATGAGGGCGTAGGATGCTGCAATGTCGTGATTTAGCATTTTGCAAGACTCGGAGAGTAGGATTATCCCATCTATGTTGTGAATGCTGTTAGATAGAACGGGAACTATACCATTCATACCTATAACAATTCCATCCGTAAGAACATTAACATTTTCCAATTGGCTGAATGATTCCACTAATTTTTGTGAGGTGGCTGTGACATACACTTTTGGGCTTCTTTTTAGGGAGGTTATGGGTCTGGCAGCTAAGGAAATAATCATCGTTACGCCCAAGTCTTTCAGAGTGTTGGCGATGTATTTTGATAGAACGTTCATGCCGATGTTTGATGTTGGCTGACTATCTGATGTCAATAGTATTACGTCCCTTTTTAGTGACTTATCTCTACAATGGAGTAATTCGATTTTAGAGGCGTCAAGGCATCCATCTGGGGTTATCTTTACATGTGAAGGGAAATCCGAGAAAAAAATTTCCATTACCTTTTTTGCACCGAGTTGTTTTGATATGTAATCTAGGGCGCCTTTTCCAGCGTTGGCTATTCCCGGCATTCCTTGAATGCATAGTGGTTTGATTAAGACGTTCTTATCAATAGGCTGTATTACTTTTAGTGTTATATTGAACTTGTCTTCTTGTATTGCCAATTCGTATCATCCACTTTACATGGATTTGGTTTTTCCGATTGTTTAATAAAGTTAATTTGTATTGTATGGTTTAGAAATTTTAATGTTTTGTAACCATAAGAGGCGGTCTTGTGAAAAAGGGAAGATTCATTGTTTTAGAAGGCATTGATGGCTCCGGAACCACCACCCACTCTAATAAATTGGCGGATTACCTAAAGAGTAAAAATTATGAGGTTATTGTAACCCAAGAACCATCTGAAGGGCCGATCGGTAAGACTATTCGGGATTACCTTTTCCATGGTTGGGGTTCACCGGCGGTTCATGCGCTTCTTTTTGCAGCGGACCGGGTGGAACATACAGAGAAAGTTATTAAACCTCTCCTTGAGCGGGGCGTGATTGTTATTTCGGATCGTTATATTGAATCTTCAATTGTTTATCAAACGGCTGAGGGGTTGGATACATATTGGATAGAAGAGATTAACAAATTTATTGTTGAACCAGATTTAACAATTTATTTGGATGTGGATCCAGAGGTAGCTTTAGATAGAAAAAAGAGCGTGAGAGACATGTTTGAAAGGGTTGAATTTTTAAAAAAAGTGCGTAGAATCTACTTGGAAAGGGCAAAAAATAAAGATTACCCAATTATGAACACAGATCGGCCCATTGAAGTTGTTCATGAAGAAATAGTGAGGTGCGTCGAATCCTATCTTTCAAGGTGAGCGTATTTCATCGAACTCTGCCTGTTACCTTTTGTTCTAAATTATAAAAGGACCCATAGTCTTCCTTTCTGGTCGAAATTGAATGAAACCACGTCGGTTTCATTTTGAAAGCGTAGAATTTATAGCCTCAAAGGAGTTAATATATAGCAGGCGATGAAGATGAGTCCGTCTGACTTGTGGATGAAGAACGATTCGGGCGGTCTGAGCCTCTAATTTATACCTAATTTTCTTGAAAAGAATTTATTCCAGTAGAAAATCAATTCTAGCTCCTTCTCCTCGGGTTTGAGATGCCCCCGTCATCTCTTCTTTTTCATAGAACATCCTGTAGGAGCCGCTAAAAATTCAACAACATAACCTAAAATGCTAATAGCATTATTCGAATACTCTCGCAGAATATCCGAGATGTGGATTCAAGTGTTTTGCTCTACTCTTCTGATAGGAGTTCGCTTATTCTGTTTGAAATTTTTTTAAGAACCATCATTATTAATCCTAGATTGGCGTCGCTTTTAGCAAGAACTGTGATGATGGCGCTCATACCCGCCCCCTTAATAATTATGTATCCATAATCTCCTTGTAGTGTTATTTGTTGTAGGTTGCCGCGTGCCAGTTCTTGTGCTGCGCGTTCACCCACACTAAGCATAGCGGCAGTCATAGCTGCCACAACGCTTTCATCCACTTCCGTCGGCATTGCAGAGGCTATAGGTAATCCCTGTATACTGACCACAGCACTGGCTTCTATTCCTGGTGTGTTTGCTTCCATGTCTCTGATTAAACTCATGATCTCATCAATTTTTGACAATCTTGATCACTACAGAACTTAAATTATTGGACAATAATAATTTTTGTCCCTAGAGTGGCTATAAATTTAACCTATATTTCCGTTTTTCGGTCTCCTATCTTTGGTAAAGCTCAGGTGGTTATATGTGAATTTATATGTAAAAATTTGTTTATAATTATACTGCATTTGTCACTCATTAACCTTTTGTTCTTATATTTATTCGGCTTGTTGAATTAAAAGGGAATGATTTAATAATTTCTATTAATTATAGACTTAGTATCAGGAGGAAAAGTTTTGAGCGCTAATAAGGTAAAAAATCAATCTTCAGAGAAACAGGAGCAAAAACAGCAACAAGAAGAGGAAGAAAAATTTGAAAAGTACCGGAAGGCTGGAAAAGCTGCGAAGGAAGTGCGTGAAATTGCAAGGAAAATTGTACAGCCCGGTACCCCTGTTATTGACATCTGTGAAAGGGTTGAAAGCGAACTACTAAGTAGGGGTGTGGGTTTGTCATTTCCCTGTAATGTTTCTATAAATAATGTTGCGGCGCATTACACATCCCCTCCGGATGATAAAACGGTTATAAATGAGAGAGATGTGGTAAAAATCGATTTCGGAGCACATGTAGATGGATACATTGCGGATACAGCGTTCACTGTAAGTTTTAATCCTGAGCATAATAAGTTAATTGAGGCTTCGGAAAGGGCTCTTGAAGTTGCTATAGGGTTGATTAAACCAGGAGTGGAAACAAAGCTGATAGGAGAGAAGATCGAAGAAACGATTAAAGGATATGGCTTTAGGCCTATAAAGGATCTCTCTGGTCATTTGCTTGATCAGTATTTTCTTCATAGCTCAAAGATTATCCCAAATATCTCTGTTCCTCACGGTACCAAGATAGAGGAGGGCGAGGTATATGCTCTTGAGACTTTTGCCTCTACAGGTTCTGGAAGTGTAACTGAGGCGCCTTACGCTTACATCTATAGTTTGATGCCCTTCAGAGTGCCTTTAAGATTTAAGGGCTCACGTCAAGTTTTAGGTCTAATTCAAAAAGATTTCAAAACTCTACCATTTGCTGAGAGATGGTTAGCAAAGAAGATTTCTAAGGCTGGTCTAAAATTTGCCATAAGGGAGTTGACAGAAAAGGGTATACTTCGCGCATATAACGTGTTGTCAGACAAGAAAGGCAGTTTGGTGTCTCAAGCTGAACATACCCTAATCGTTCTCAAAGATGGATGTGAAGTAATCACAAGATAACCAAAAAGCAGATTATGAGATCTAGGATTATTATAAGTTGAAGGGAGTAGATGTTCAGCATTTAAGTTTTAGCTGGTGATAGATTATTGGCAAGGATTGAATTATCTTTTCTTGGGGGAGCTAGGGAAGTCGGGCGGTCATGTGTCTCCATTAGAAAAGGAGATGAGTGTATTCTGATGGATACAGGAATTAATTTGGGCAAAGTCAGTGAGGAAGAGTACCCTCTAGAGCCAACTATTCCTCCAAAAACTGTTTTCATTACTCATGCTCATCTGGATCACTCAGGCTATCTCCCTGCAATAATTTCGAGGTATGGATGTCAAGAAATTGCTACACCGCCAACTCAAGATTTGGGTGAACTTTTGCATATAGATTTTTTAAAATTGCAAAAAGAGTGGGGTATGAAGTTACCCTACACCCCCCAAGACGTTATGGCTGTCCGAAGCCACGCATATGATGTTAACTATAATGTGGAAATGAATCTACGTGGGGGGATTAAGGCTATGCTTCTCTCGTCAGGCCACATATTAGGGGCGGCGATGGTTCGCTTAAAAATTAATGATCGCATTATTCTATATACTGGGGATCTATCTACTCGGAATACTCGAACTCAAGATATGGCGGAAACCTCTGTAGGCAAGGTTGACACATTAATAATTGAATCAACTTACGCTGCCCATAATGATCGCCACCCCAGTTTTCAGAGGGTTGAGCGAGAATTCAAGGAAGCTATAAACAAGGCCCTTGATCGTGGTGGGAGGGTATTGATACCCGTATTTTCAGTGGGGAGGGCTCAAGAGGTGATGTTGTCTCTGGAAGCCTTCGTGAGGAGTGGTGTTCTGGTGCGGGTGCCTATATACATTGATGGAATGATTAAAAAGATAAATGAGATTTACCGGTTGTACTGGTACTATCTGCGTCCACAGATTAAAAGGCAAATAAGATACACTCGGCAAAGCCCTCTAGAGTCGGATATTTTTGTTGAGGTATACCAAAGGAAAAACGTTAACTTAGATGAACCTTGCATCATTATAAGCACTTCAGGAATGCTTGAGGGTGGGCCAATAGTTGGTTATCTGAAGCAGATAGCGGAGGATTCCAAAAACCTCATTTGTCTTACAGGTTATCAGGTTCCTGGTACAAGGGGGCGTAGGCTCCAAGATGGAGAAAGGGAAATAAAGCTCTCTCCGGACGAAGAGCCATTCAAAGTTCTCTCAGAAGTTAAGAGTTTTGAATTCAGCGCTCACGCAGATCAGTCTGGACTTTTCAGATTCATATCCAAAATTAAGGGGCTTGAAAGAGTCTACTGTGTGCACGGAGAAGAGTGGAAAACCATAGAGTTCGCTGACCGAATAGAAGAACTCAAAAAAATTTCCGCCTACTCCCCCATAAATGGAGAAACCTACCCTCTCTAAAAGATTTTATAATAAAGTATTAAATTCTATGTTTCCGCAAATCAGTTTGAAGAGAATTTCGACTAAATTATCCCTTTTCACAACAGCCTGTTTTCTGGAATCTCTATCCCTTATGGTAACTGTATTAGCTTTAACTGTGTCATAATCTATAGTTATACAGTAGGGGATGCCTATCTCATCGCCTCTAGCGTATCTTTTACCTACAGATCCGCGGTCATCAAACTCTACCTCTAATCCGTTTTTCTTAAGGGTTTCATAAGTCTTAAAGGCAATATCCGTCAAGGGCTCTCTTCGAACGAGGGGTAGTACCAAAGCCTTTACAGGAGCAATTTTTGGGGGGAATTGGAACCATGTCCACCCTCTTCCATCGTCTTCCCGAAAGCAGTGTTCCAAGATGCAGTAAATAGCCCTCTCCACACCGAATGAAGGCTCCACAACCTCGGGAATAATTTTTTCCCCGTCAATGCTTATGGACAAATCCTTACCGCTCTTCTTCATGTGGTTAGATAAATCGTAGTTGGTTCTGTATGCGTTACCGACAATTTCCTTTCTTCCAATGCTCAGCTCAACCTCCAGATCAAAATTGCCACCGGAATAGAAGGGTGTTTCCTCAGGCATCATGTGTCTGAAATGAAACTTTTCGTAGGGGATACCCAAACTCTGATAAAAAATCGTCTCCTTTGCAAGGTAATATGCCATATATGGGTTGGGAAGAATATTCCTTTCCAGGAACTCTGATGCTGTCATCTCCAATGGCTCCTTCTCCCCCCTCTTCTGTTGCTCCCTCGTTAAAATTCTAATCTTAGTATCTTTCACCGTATAAAAACTGGGATGGTTCCCGATCTCCTTGGGATGAATAAACATTTCAATCTCCATCTGTGTAAACTCACGAATCCTAATCAAACCTTGCCTTGGAGAAATCTCATTTCGATAAGACTTACCAACCTGAGCAATTCCAAAAGGAAGCTTCGCCCTCATCGACTGCTGAACCCGCTTAAAATCCATAAATATATCTTGAGCAGTTTCTGGTCTCAAAAAAGCGGTCTGCCCACCCGCCGGACCAACTTTTACTCCCAACATTAAATTAAAAACGTAAACATCACTTAAATCACCGTTACACTCAGGACAAACCAACTTATTTTCTCTTATAATTCTCGTAAGTTGCTCCGGAGTCATTCCCTCCACATATAAACCCAAACTGTCCTCAATTAAATGATCTGCGCGCATAACTTTCTTACACTTCAAACAATTAACTGTAGGATCTGTAAAGCTATCTAGATGTCCGGAGGCCTTCAAAGCCTCATAGGGAAGAATTGTGGAACCGTCTAACTCATACACTGGTGGATTAACCTCTTTCAAGACAAAAAATTCTCGCCAGGCCTGTACCAAATTATTCTTCATCTTAGCGCCCAGGGGGCCTAAATCGTAGATTCCTGCAATACCACCATAAATCTCTGCACTGGGAAAAACAAAACCTCTATGATAAGCCAAGGTCCAAATTCTATCGAACAAGCTTTTCTCGGAACTCCGTTTAGCAACGCTTTCTTTAGAGTTACTCTCACCTGACATGACAACCAACACCCACGACAGCAAGTACCTCTAATTACTTAGATTTTAGAACTTAATTCTAAATTTCCTAAAATAACTTTCCCCGCGATACCAAAAAGACGCAAAAACCCTAAAAATTATCTAGCCTTTACGCGTTTGATAACCGGCGGCCGAGCTTTGTACAACACTCTATAACCACACTGGGGACACTTAATGCCGCCGAGAAGATCTAAACCCTCCACAGTAACTTCTCTATTACATTTGCCGCACACGTACACCATTCTATTATCCCTTCTTGATAGTGTTTGCCGATTTGGACTATCAATTAGAGTTTAATAAATATTTCCCGCTTGTACCACAGAGTTGAAACAGAACTTTTTGAGAGCCTAAATAAACCCAAAAACTATGCTATCCGAAGTGTTACCTCTAATTTTGACTCTAAAAACTTCCCTCGCTATCCTCTTCTTTATCTACTTCAACAATGAAGTATCCGGAGTAATGACAATTCCGACAGAAATAGTAGGGAGGTGTGATGAAGCCGGATATGGAATTCCACGGTCTAATTTTCTTGCTTCCACACCTCGGACAAACTAGGATACCTCTTTTATTGATGGGGCGTCTAGTAAGGTTTCCGAGCAAGTCTCTAATTCTCTGAAACATTTCTACACGCCAAAAGAAAATAAGCGTGTTAAGAAACGTCGATATTCTTCTCAGGATAACCCCACTCCACCAAAAGATCCTTAGTCCGATACCTGTGGTCGCCCTGAAGCTCGATGCGATCGTCTTTGGAGGTACCACCACATGCAAGAGCGCTCTTTAACTTTGTGGCTAACTTGCCCAAATCAACATCTTTGCTATTGATGCCCTCAATAATGGTTACCTCACGCCCGAACTTCCTTTTTTCTATTCTAACCTTTATTCTCTGTTCTTCTTTTACTATTTCTTGGCAGACACAGAGGTCTTTAGGTAAACCACATATTGGACATATTTGTTGTGCCATTACACACCATTCCAACTTTTTTGGATATTTAGAAATGTTTTTGTCACGTTTAAGAACGCAATATACTTATTTAAAGTTAGTGTCTTTCTAAATGTAAGCTTAAGAGATTTATGAGTTAGCATAAAAATGGACAGAGCGCGTTTTATAATTGTGGATGCCTTGGCTACAGGGCGAGGGTTTAAAAAGTTTACCCGAGATGTTATCGGTGCGGGGCCGAGGACGGTGGCTGGAGTACTTGAACAGCTGAAGTTTAAATGTAGAATATATACTGCTGAGCAGATTTTAAGGAATCAAAAGATTTTGTTGGATTTTGAAGTTCTTCTATGTAGTGGTATGACCATGGATATCCCCTCTATGAGAAAAATAGTGAGTCTGTGGAAAGAGGCGCACCAAGATAAGGTTGCAGTTGCAGGCGGTCCAGCTGCAGCTGATCCCTACCAAATATTGGGAAAAGCAGATTATGATTTGGTAGTTATAGGAGAAGGCGAGGCAACACTGAAGGAGCTACTTACCACGGCTCTTTCTGAGGGGCAGATGCCTGATGATGAGACTCTAAGGGGTATCAAAGGGCTGGCTTTCCGGACTCCTAGTGGTGTTGAATTAACACCGCTACGTCCGCCCTCCTTCGAGTTTAAGTTCGAGCCTTCTATTGAAAGGGTTGCTGATTATCCCTATTTTCGGGTTTCCCGTGTCTACGTTACTTGTGTGATTGGCTGCTCCAATTATCGCAGGGCGCTTCTACCCCTGCCCGATGGAAGAAAATGTAACCAGTGTGGCTTATGCGTTGGAGACAATTTGACGGAGAGATATTACTGTCCGCAGGGAATTCCGCCCGGATGTGGTTTCTGCTCTGTACCTAGCCTCTTTGGTCCCTCAAGGAGTAGAAATAAAAGAAGTATACTAAGAGAGGTACGTGGTCTTCTAAAACTAGGAGTTACTCGAATTGTTCTGGGTGGGAGTGACTTTCTAGATTATCAAAGGGAAAAACTGGTGAGCCCGCATCCTCTTACTGATCCCTGCCTTCCGGAGGCTAACTATTCGGAGATTGAATCACTGCTATCTGAAATCTCAAAAATTCGGAGTGAGATCAGTGAAAAAACTTATATCTCTATTGAGAATGTGAAGCCCTGCCTTTTCACCGAGTCGGCAGCTAGAATTATAAGCACTTATCTGCCTCACACAACAATACATATCGGATGCGAAACCGGTTCTGAGACTCATTCGAGGAAGGTGGGGCGTCCCTCAACTCCAAGGCAGAGTTTGGCTGCTGTAAAACGCGCAATAGTCTATGGGTTAAGGCCTTACGTTTACTTTATTCATGGCTTACCCGGACAAACTATGGATACAGCTAAACAAACCGTAGACCTAATGGACAAAATGGCAAAAATTGGAGCTGAGAAAATCACAATTTATAGGTTCAAACCTCTACCCATGTCCGCGTTTGGGGATTTTGAGTCACCACCTCCTGCAACAAAAAACGAAGCAAGCAAAACCATACTCGAAAAGGCAAAGCAAATCAATTTAGAAAAAAAGAAATTATTAATAGGCAAAACTTTGGAAGTAGGAGTGGCGGAGAAAATCAAAGCCGGGAAATACATAGCATACCCTCTAGAGGAAGGCCCCACAATAGTTTTAAAGACAGAGAGGGCGCCAATAAACGAACTGGTAAAAGTAAAAATCACAAGAATTATAAACGAAAAAGTAGTTGAGGCAGAACTCATATAATGGTTATAGAGTGTGTATTAGGCTTCTGAAGGTCAATCTGGTGTTATACGCTCCCTTTTCCTGAAAAGGTGGGGATAATTAGTGTTTCTTTTCCGGAAGAGAAGCCTTAGCTGAAAGAGCCTAAAATAAGCCTTCTTTTCTGGGCTTGAGATCTATTATCCGCCATTCGATAACAACAAATAAATACACATGTTATAGATATTCGGTTTTCTAGGACATAATTGGTTTTTTTATGGTTATAAGTGGAACAAAAGGAAATTGCATACACACAGGGAAAAAAGAGAAAAAATTGGGAAAAGAAAGAAGAGGGGAAATATGGGAGTTTTTAAACAACGCTGCTTTTTTATTTTTATATTAGATTTCGACTTCTAGTTTTAGCTTTTTGATTAACTCTTTGTATCTGTTTCTCACGGTGACTTCGGTGACATGCGCAACTTCAGCTATTTCTCTTTGTGTTCGGCGTTCCCCTATCATTATGGCTGCGATGTACATGGAGGCTGCTGCGAGTCCGGTTGGATCTTTGCCGGCAGTTATTCCCATTTCTTTTGCCTTTTCGATGATTTGAGCTGCCACTCTTTGAGCCTTGCCTGAGAGGTGCAATTCGTTGCCGAATCGGGGTACGAAGTCTATGGGGTTGGCGATAGGTATTTCGATGTCGAGCTCTCTGAGAACTAGGCGGTAGCATCTTCCCAACTCTTTACGTCCGACCCTGGACTGTTTAGCGATTTCATCGAGGGTTCGAGGAACCTTGCGCATGCGGCAGGCTCCGTAAACGGATGCCGCCACCATAGCTTCTATTGAGCGTCCTCTAATGAGGCTTTTTTCGATGGCTTTTCGATAAATGACTGCTGAAGATTCCTTTACTCCATGGGGGATTCCTAGCTGGCTGGAAAGTCTGTCGAGTTCTGACATGGCGTAAGCCAAGTTTCTGTCCATAGAGCTGTGGACTCGGGTTCGAATTTGCCACTTTCTTAGACGGTAAATTTGTGCTCTACGTCGGGGAGTTAACTTTTTACCGTAGGCGTCGCAGTTTCGCCAATCAATCATGGTGCTTAATCCCTTATCGTGGACTGTGTATGAAGTAGGGGACCCCACACGACTGCGTCTTGAGCGCTCTTCGGAGGTAAAAGCCCTCCATTCCGGACCTTGATCAATCATATGCTCATCGATTACAAGGCCACAACGGCTACAAATTAATTCTCCTCGGGTTACATCACGGATTATATCTGCGGCTCCACATTCCGAGCACCTATAGGGTGTTTTCGCCTTCTCTTCACTGTCAGCTTCTTCAACCATGAAGTGACCACCCATGACACCTTTCTCCGGAAATTTGTATAAAAATTCTGAGTATTGCTTTTCGCATATTGCCGCTTATCTGGAGCTGGAATGACATTAGTTATTTATAAATCTTTCGTTAAATTTATATGGCATAATGTTACAGGTATGTGTTTTTGTTTGCTGGCTGCCTGTAAAGGAGGCGTTATTAAGCCTTCTTTTCCAAATCTAAGCCCTAT
>Ga0136652_1000258_pt1 | contig 27230 bp, 23 predicted proteins | sample ConPoolayeEmetaG_FD_94864 | JGI IMG/M metagenome (GOLD analysis project Ga0136652, IMG submission 94864) | Hot spring microbial mat communities from California, USA to study Microbial Dark Matter (Phase II) - Cone Pool mat layer E metaG... ...
CAAATCCGCCGCTACGATCCTCATGGGCGTGTCCTCCTTGTCTGTTAATTCAATATGGGCCAGAGGATACGCCCTTCCTACGCCTCGGCAACGAGATTACACACGAAAGGATACGCCACCCGGCGCAGCCGTCAGCTTGAGCGGGTCGCTGAGGGCCGTAGAATAGGGCTGGTTAGGCATCCGCACCGGTCACGGCGGCGCAAGCGTCGCATGAAGGGCAACACATTCCAGCCGCCGGGCTCTGGGATCATACCGCTGCCGCGGTGCCGGCCAGGAAGGACCATATGTTCGTCTGGGTACTTCGGATCGCTTTCATCATCCTGATCTGGGCGGTCGCTCTGTTGGCCGCCGGCAAGAGCAACGAGCTGGTGGGCTTTCAGACCGCATATTGGATGGGGGGCTCGTTCGCGGTCGCCGTGCTGCTGGTGGTAGTGGACGCGTTCCTGCCCCGCAAGTCCCTGGCGGCCCTCTCCGGAGTATTCCTTGGAGTGGTGGCCGGCATGGTGTTCGCCTACGGGCTCAGCCTGATCTTGGACCTGATGCTGGAAGTCTACTGTCCCACCCTGGTCGGCGGCTCACTGGTCAAGTCGGTCAAGCTCATGCTGGGCGTGATCTGCTGTTACCTCACCATCAGCTTCATCCTTCAGACCAAGGATGACATCCGCTTCGTGATTCCCTATGTGGAGTTCTCCCGGCAGAGCCGCGGTTCCCGTCCGCTGATTCTGGACACCTCGGTCATCATCGACGGCCGCATCGCCGACATCTGCGACACCCGCATCATCGACTCGCCCCTATTCATCCCGCGCTTCGTGCTTCAGGAATTGCAGGCCATAGCCGACAGTCCCGACAAGCTCAAGCGCAATCGCGGCCGTCGCGGCCTGGACATGCTCAACAAGCTGCAAACCAACGACAAGGTGGAGATCCGGATTTCGGACGCTCGTCTGCCCAGCATTGAAGAGGCCGGCGATGTGGACCAGAAGCTGGTCGCGCTGGCCAAGCGCCTGGACGGGCGGATCGTGACCAACGATTACAACCTCAACAAGATCTCGCAGCTCCGCGGCGTGGACGTGATCAACATCAACGACCTGGCCAACGCCCTCAAACCGGTCGTCCTCCCGGGTGAGACTCTGGCGGTCAAGATCATCAAGCCCGGCGAAGAACCCGGACAGGGCGTGGGCTACCTCGAAGATGGCACCATGGTGGTAGCCGAAAGCTGCCGCGACAAGATCAACGAGGAAGTCACGCTGGTTGTGACCAGTGTGTTGCAGACTTCGGCGGGCCGGATGATTTTCGGACGCCCGGAAGGAATGCCGCCTCCCCCACGCCGGTCTCGAACCCATCCCTGAAAGCGGTCCCGAAAGTAAACCACACGCCCTTCCTCGACCGATGCTTGGAACAGTGCCGCAAAAGGCTCGACCGCAACCTCATAGAATAAGATAGACGCGCGGCGGCCGGCGACCATCGGCGGCCGCGAGGGTGCCCCCATGACCCTCGGACCAGAACACGACAACCCATTACGCCGCCTCTTCGGCGGGCTGGTCGAGCAGGTCTTCATGGTCGACCTGGGGATCTGTGACACGGGCCTGACCGACTACCTCGGCGAACTGCTGACCGAGTTCGTGCACATCGACCGCATCTACCCCCTGCGGACGGTCGACAACCAGGTGATTCGCGAGATTTCCCGAATGGAGGCCGAGGCCGCCGTCGGCCCGGGCCTGAGCGCCACCCGCCGGCGACGCCTGATCAACAAATACATCGGAGACTTCACCCTCTTCTGGACCGGCGTCTACCCCGAACACCTCCGCCCTCGCAAACTCGGCACCGTCGACCGCTTCGACGCCTACCTCCGGCAGGGCAAGCTCTCCTACGGCATCGCCAGCGAACTCACCGCCCCACGCGAGCACCCCCCGGCTGAAGTGCTACAGCAGCTCAGCGAGCAGTTCGAATACTGCGTCCACGGATTGCGACTGGTCCGCGCAAGCTGGGAGCGGCTGGCCCGCGGCTCACGCCGCAACTGATCCCCACTCCATCCGGCCGCCGCCTTCCTACACGCCGGCGCGAGCCGGGCGCGACCGGCCCTCCTGGATGCCCGGCCCTCAACCTGGCTGACCCTCCCGGATGCCATACAGCTCCAGCACTTCCGGCCACCGGCCCGAGCTGCGCAGCAGGTACTCGACTACCTCGCGAACCGCACCGTGTCCCCCGGCGGCCTCCGTGACGAGCTTGGCCGCCTGTTTGACCTCCTCGGCCGCGTCCCGGACCGCGATCGGCAGGCCGCAGTGCCGTAGCAGCGGGACATCCGGCAAGTCGTCCCCAATGACTGCGGTTTGCTCCAGGCTCAGCTTCAGCTCGTCCAGCCGGGCCCGCAGGTCGCTCAGCTTGTCCCGGCTGCCCTGGATGACATGCTGCACCCCCAGTTCGCGAGCCCGGGCCGAAACAGCCTGGGACGTCTTGCCCGAGCAGATCACCACTGTGCCCCCCAGCTTCTGAAACCACTCGATCGCGATGCCGTCGCGGACGTGAAACCGGCGTGCCACACCGCCGCCATCGTCCATCAGCAGCCGCCCGTCGGTCAGCACCCCGTCAACGTCCAAGCACAAACAGCGGATGTCCAGCATCGCCCAGGCTCCCGGATTCATTTCCCAACCTCGCTATCATAGCGGCTCCGGGCTGCCACCGGCCGGCAGCCGGCCGGCGAGTTCCTCCAGCCAGTAAAGCCAGCTTGCCCGCGGCCGAGTGCACCAGCCCGGCTCCACACGCCAGGCGGCCGGGCTCGAAAGCTCCCTCCTCCGGTTGACGTGCTGAAAACTCACGCCTACCATGCCCCGGCAACGCGGAGGGTCGAATGAGGTCTTCGCAGAAAAGAACTGAAACTTTGGCTTGCAAGCTCAACAGTCCCTTGGGCCCGCTTCTGGCCGCAGCCACCCCCCGGGGGGTCTGTTGGCTGTCCTTTGCCGATTGCAGCTCGTTGAGCCAGCAGGCGGCACGGTTGGCAAGACGGCTCGGCTGTCCGGTCCGGTCCGGCGTCAACCGACACATCCGGCAGTTGCGGAAGGAGCTTGGGCAATACTTCGCGGGCCGGCTCCGCAAGTTTCGCGTTCGGCTCGACTACCAGGGTACCGCATTTCAGAAGGCGGTTTGGCGCCAGCTTCGGGCGGTCCCCTACGGCCAGACGATCTCCTACCGCGAGCTGGCTGACCGACTCGGGCGGCCCGGTGCAATGCGGGCCGTCGGACGGGCCAACGCCCAGAATTGCATCGGCATCCTGATCCCCTGTCACCGTGTGATCCGGCACGATGGCCAGCTCGGCGGCTATGCCGCCGGCCTGTGGCGGAAACGGCTCCTGCTGAGACTTGAGCAGGCACCCCTCCGCGCGGCTCGCTGCCCCCTGGCCGACAGGCCCGGCCCGAGCAGGATCAACCCGACAGCAGTTGGACGAAAGGATTGATGTCTGCGAAACCGACCGTCCCGTCCTGATTGATATCCCCGTTGGAGTCCGGGCAGTTCGGGAATTGCGCCTGATACTCGACCGGATTCGTCAGACGAAGCGCGAACCAGTTTATGTCGCCGAAGCCCACCTGTCCGTCGCAGTTCAGGTCGCCCGCCAGCCCCACGACCTGCAAATAAAAGTGCTCTTCGGCGTAGAACAGCTCGTCGCTGTCGAAGTACTTGCCCGCCACCGCCAGCACCAGGTCATAGTAGTCATATCCGCTGGCCGGCTCGATTTGGACCTCGTAGGAGAACACCGTCGGCCCGCTTCCCCAGCGGTAGCAACCCGCCGGCTGCGTGTAGTAGTTAGCGGGTTCTCCCCACTCCGGCCAGTCGCAGTCCGCTCCGTAGACCAAGTGCCCACCGCTTTCGACCCCCGCAAAGCGGAGTCGCCTGAGCTGTACCGCGTACGTATCGCCGACTTCGAGGCTCAACACCTCCACCTGAAGGCTCTTGCTCGCTCCCACGTGCGACTGGAAAACCTTGAGCGTGCCACGGTCGGGGGCCCCGGTCGCACTCTCGTCCGGGTCGGCCAGGGTGTCATGCCCGAACACCCAGATCGCGTTGGACTGCACCAGGTTATGGCAGCTCAAGCAGCTCGCCCCCCAGGCCGGCTCGGCGGAAGCCCGAATTGGCAGCACCGCGGCCGCCAGCACCGCAATTGAAAGCAGTGGTCTGATACTCATCGATCTACCTCTTCCCTCCGACGAGATTTCCGGGACGCCGACCGCCCGGCGCCAGTTCCAGCCCCGGGCCAGGCATCCGAAGCCGCCCGTCGCGGCTGCCGACTGGCGTACCTGCCGGTCGGCGACCGACGACCGTTTCCATCCCCCTCCAGCTCCCGCAGCACCAGACCTGCAATCCGCGGAAGCTGCCGCTCGATCTCGGCTGACAGTTCGACTCCGTACTCGATCGCCGCCGGCTTGACGCCCAGAATGACGACCTCTTCCGGCGCAACCCCCAGAAGCTCGGTCATGCTCAGAGCTTCGAGCAACCCGAATTGGTGTACCGACCAATGCTGGTTCGATTGCCGGACCAGGTCCTCGGGCCGTAGTCGCAGCACGGTCCCGGGGGGGCAGTCGGCGTCGGCGGCGTCCACCACCACCACTTTCCGCCGGCCGGCCAGCAGGTCCACCAGCCCCAGCCCCGCAGTGCCGCCGTCCACGACTTCCACCTCCGCCGGCAGCGGCAATCGCTCGACGGCCTGAATGCCCCGCACGCCAACGCCTTCATCGCGCAGCAAAATGTTCCCCAGCCCCAACACCAGAACCGGCCGGGCTCGCCCGGGCACCGTGTCCACCGCCGAAGCGGGCCCGGCCCACCCGCGGCTCTTCCGCCTCCCAGTGCTTCGATGATTCACGTCAGGCACGTCTCGCTCGCCCAGGCTGCCGAACCCTGGCCCGCACCACCGCCTCGCCCGGCCGAACCAGATGAACGCTGCACGCCAGACAGGGATCAAACGAATGCACGACCCGCAACACCTCGACCGGCTGATTCACGTCCCCCACCGGCGTGCCCACCAATGCCGCCTCGATCGGACCGCTCTGACCCAGATCGTCCCGCGGCGAACCGTTCCAACTGGTCGGCGTTACGACCTGGTAACAACTGATCACCGAGTCGCTTATCTGTATCCAGTGGCCCAGCCCGCCGCGGGGGGCCTCGGTCAGCCCGACCCCGGTCGCCTGCCCCGGGATACTGCTGGGCTGGTAGGCCGGCGCGCCCGGAACCAGCTCGTCCAGCCAGCCGTTCATCGCGTCGGCGATCTTCTTGGCTTCCTGGGCCCGGGCCACGATCCGGTCCATGGCCGAGATGCCGCGGTTGTACTGGTTGTTCACCCACATGCGGGCCAGCGGCCCCAGCTCGTAAACCTGGCTCGCGTACCGCGGGGCCTTGGTCCACGAATACGCACCCAGTTTGTCCGCCTCCGGCTCGGTCAGCCCCTGACTAGGATGCTTGTTGCCGCAGGCCGCCGTGTACCATGAGTATGCCACGTATTCGGTGATCTGAGCGGGATCGAACGGAGCCACCGCCCCGTCGACGTATCGCCCCGGTGCAAACAGCTTGCTGCTGCCGCTGGCATTCAGATCGAAAGCCCCGAACGCCAGCAGATTCCCGTACCCACGCCCGAGCTGATAGTACCCCGGAAACCGATCCGCCAGCGTCGACGCGTCGGCCAGATATACGTTGTCAATGAACGAGCGAACTTCGCTCAGCAGGCCTCGGAAATCGGCGATCTTCTCGGACGTCACCTGCTCGGTGCACCCCCCGACCACGAACGACCCCACGCAGGGCAGCTTCCCGCCGAAAATGGCCCCCATCTGATGCGCCTTGCGCCGCATTTCCAGGGCCGTCACATAATGGCTGATCAATGTGGCCGCGGCCGAACCGCTGACCATGTCCGCCGTGGTGTAGCGCGGAATCCACGGCGACTGATCCAGCAGCCCGGTCGTGTTCACGTAGTCCAGTATCGACAGGTGATAAAAGTGCAGCAGGTGCGAGTCGATGAAGTTGGCGCCCAGCACCAGGTTGCGCAGAATCCGGCCATTATCCGGCGGCGTGATGCCGAAAGCGCTCTCCAGGGTCAGACAGGCGGCCATCGCGTGCGGCACCGGGCAAACGCCGCAAATCCGCTGCGTGTAGGGGACGGCGTCACGCGGATCACGCCCGATCAAGATGATCTCGAACCCCCGAAACATCGTCCCCGCACTCCTGGCCCCCACTACCTGGAGCTGGCCCCCCACCTGATCGACGGTCACCTCAATCTGGAGATGCCCCTCGATCCGCGTCACTGGATCGATGACTATCGTGGTCCGCATCACGACCTCCCGCCCGGCCCGGGCAAAGGCGTCTGCTCCGCCCAGGCTAAGGCCCGCTGTTTTTCCGCCCCGCGCCGGGCGCCGCCCCGTCCTTTTCGCCCTGCCACGCGAGCCGGAGCCCGCGGCTCTTCACCGCGCCTGGCGGAATAGACATAGAACGGCGACATGCCGTCCGGAAAACCCGGCTCGCAGCAGCCCAGACACGGGCTCCCGGCCCCGACGCACCAGTTCACCCCGTAGCGACCCCCACCGCCCGCATTCCACTTCCGCACCGGACAATCCGAATAAGCCTTCTTGCCCTTGCACCCCACATGCTCCAGGCAGCCCCCCTGCCCAAGCTGCTGGGCGAAGACCATCTGCCCGCAAAGCTTGTGCCGCCTGAAGCACTTGTCGTGCACGCGCTGCCCGAAGTACTGGAGCGGACGCCGATGGGCGTCCAGCGGCGGCAGGCGACCATGATTGATCAGATAAGTCAGCGTGCCGACCAGCCAATCCGGATGCGCCGGGCAGCCCGGCACGTTCACCAGCCGCGAGTCGTTGCCCAGCACCTGACCGACCGAACGGGCATCGGTCGGATTGGGAGCCCCGGCCACCACCCCGCCGAAGCAGGCGCAACTACCCAGGGCCAGAATGTAGCCCGCATTAACGCTGAATTGCTGCACCGCCTGCTGCATGGTCGTCCCCGGCCACAACCCGCAGTACTTTCCCGCGGCCCCGATCGGAATCGCACCCTCGATGATCAGGATGTAGCCGGGCTGGGCACCGGCCGCCTGGGCCGCCGATACAGCCAGGTCCCCGGCCGCCGCCATCACGTTGCTCTGAAACTTCACGTCCAACGTGTTGAGTAGCAGGCTGTCGAAGCTGGCATAGTGGATGCTGTTCAGAGTGGAGACCGCGCAGCCGTCGCAGCCGGCACCTTGCAGCCAGATCACCCGCGGAGCGTCCCGCGACAGCAGCACCTCCGCCAGCCTGGCCAGGGCGGCCGGAGCCAGCTTGCCGGCCGCCACCGCACCCGCCGCCAACTTCAGAAAATCGCGCCGTCCGATCCTCATCGTCCTGCCTCCGCGGGGTAAACCCCCAGCCCACGGCCTGGCGCCGCCAGAAGTCGCTCGATCCCGCCTCCTCGCCGCAGCCAGGGCGGAATGCCGAAGAAGCTCTCCGCCTCGCTGAGCGCGGCCCGCGCGTAGCCCGCATTGTGCGACCCATACGACCGGTCGGCCACCACCATCTCATAGTTGAACTTGGCGATCAGATATCGCCCCAACTGCTCCGGTGGCAGCGTGTCCGGATCGACATACAGCGGATCGCCCGGGTCGAATCGACGGGCGATCTCACCCAGCCGGGCTTCCATCTCCTCCCGCGTGATGATCACCAGCAGCGTCGCGCTCGCCTGGGAGTGGCATGGCTGGCAAGCTCGCATGCTGGCCTGGAAGGTGTGCCCGCTGGTCACCGGCTGCTGCGGCCCGCCGTAGGGCTCGAAATGCACATGACAGGTCACGCATTCATCCCAGATGCCCCACCAGTGCATGGTGTACGGGCCGTTCAGCGGGCTGCCGTCCACCCGGTAGGCCCCGGTCCCGTGCAGCGTCTCGGCCTGCGGCCGCTGCGGCGTCTGCCCCGGCATCGCCCCGCTCATGGTGTGACAGTCGGCACACAACTGCCATGGTGGAAGCCGGAGCTGCCCGAGGTGGGGGGTGCCGTGCGGCCCATGACAGGCCACGCATTCAATGTTGTACCACGCCTCCCACAAGCCCGGCTTCTGGCCCTCCGGGGCCAGCCGGTAGTCAGTCGAATGACATTGCAGACATTCGGCCTGGGCATCCGGCGAACCGTACAGATCCCACAACGCCTGGGAGTGCTTCGACTCCATCCACTCCTCATGCTGCGGATGGTGGTTCTCGCCGCAGAGGCCGTGGCAGGATTGGTGGCACATTCCGCACCGCCCGGCCCCGTAATCCACCTCCATCGCCACGCCGGAGGGATCCGACACGTGGTTGCTCCCCGGCCCGTGGCAGTTCTCGCACTGCACATTGGCCAGGTGTGGGGTGGTTTGCAGATCAATAAAACCGCTGGCCGCGCCGTACCCCACCGCGTGACACGGGAAGCACAGGGGATCGTTGCCGTGGCCGCCGTCGATCAGCGTCTGAAACGCGGTGGCGTGGATGGTCCCGCTCCAGCTCGCGTGCTGGGTGACGTGACAACTCAGGCAGGTCTGGACGCCGACGTAGTTGGCCGGGCTGACCAGCGGCCCGGTGAAGTTCCCCTGGAAACCGGGCGCGTCAGCCAAGTCCACGTCGCCATCGCCGTCCAGGTCGGCCCGGGCGAACTGCTCCGGGGTGCAGCCGGGCGGGGGCCCGGTCACGCCCGGACCGGCCAGGCACGCCCCAAGCAGATCAAAGTCCATCCCATCCACGTCGCAATCCAGGTCGATGCATCCCCGCGGACGGCCGAACTGATCGACCCCACCCGGGGCCGGAACCTCCGGGCAAACATCGCATGGGTTGCCCAACCCGTCTCCGTCGCTGTCGGTCTGCTCCAGCGCGTGCATGTTGGGGCAGTTGTCGCATGAGTTGCCGAACGTGTCCTCGTCGTTATCCACCTGGTCCGGGTTGAAGCCAGGGCAGTTGTCGCACAGGTCGCCCACCCCGTCGCCGTCCCCGTCGGCCTGCTCGGGGTTGTAGCGCTTCGGGCAATTGTCGCCTTCGTCCGGCACGCCGTCGCCGTCGCCATCGCCCGGGTACGAAATCAGCGGCCAAAGCCGCGTCGCCGCCTGGTAAACCTGGGCCGGAAAGCTCCCCGCCGGGTCTTGGGCCCAAACGATGATCTTGATGTCCTGCTGGCTGGCCCAACTCTCCGCGTCGAAGGTGAAGTCCTGCTGCACAAGCTGAGACTGCCCGGGGCCCAGCGTGATCTCTTGCGTGGGGGCCGCCTGCTTGAACCCATTACGGTGGTATGGACGGTCGGACGGCCAGTGATCCAGCACCTGGACCATGTACACGCGCATCGTCTTGGCGGTCCCGCCCGGCTCGATCGCGACCGATGCCCAGATTCGATAGGTCTGCCCGCCCAGGTACTCGCCGCCGACCGTGATGGTCACGTCGGTACGCATCGCCCGCGCGGGTAGGAAATGGTTAGTCCGATAAATCGTATATTGCTGGTTGAAGTCCGGAACCGAGCCGACCGTGCGATCAATCCCGTCGAAGATGGCGGTCGGCGTGTACTGACACCCGTAATATGACCACCGCTGGTCACCCCAGGGCAGGGCGTATTCGTCGCCGTGGTGATATTGAACGAACGCGAACGAGTCGGCGTAGACATCCAATAGCAGGTCGAGCGCGGGACCCGCGCTGGCGCAGGCCCCGCACCAGATGTCGGTGAACTCTTCGCCCAGCACGGTCCGCTCGGCCGCCGCCGCCGGCATGGCCAGCAGCATGATGGTCAGACCCGCGGTCCACCTCCCGGCAGCCGGCATACCGCGCCCAACTCCACTCCAGACCTTGTCCATCGGCCACACCTCGATCGGCCAGCTACCTGGAAAAATCGGGCACGCTGAGCTTCTTTCCCGCTCCGCCGCTCGCCGAGGCGGGTCCTGTCGACCTGCCTGATGCTCTCTTCCTCATTACGCCCGAAATCGGCGGCCTAGTCAAGGATATTGTCTTACTGCCGGCCACCCATATGGGCCCAAAAGCAGACCGTATCTCGGCTCGCGCACCGCGCGCGAACTACGCTCCGCAACGCGCCCGCGCGTATCACGCCTCCGCAGACCGCAGCCCGTACACTCCGATCACGTCCAGCAGCGTGGCCGGCACCACCCATTCCCGGACGCGGTCCACCCGCAAGACTTTCAGCAGTCGATCAACCAGCCGGCCCGGCCGGCCGCAGGACTTGCCAAGCCGTTCCAGGATGTACTCGACCGGCACCCAGTTCACCTCCCTCACTACTCGGACCACTTTGCAGCCGGCCCGGCCGAAAAGCCGCCTTATCGCTGTCGGCGAGAAGAAGTACAGGTGCTCGGGCAAGGTGAACAGATGCCACGCGGCACCGCTGAGTCGGGCGCACAGCGATGTCACGTCCCCGGTGGAAAGCGCCAAAACGCCGCCCGCCCGAAGCGCGCCGGCCGCCTTTCGCAAGACTTCAAGCGGATCCGGGAGGTGCTCGATGACGTCCCATAACGTCACACAATCGTACGTGGCCCGCTCGAGCGCCACGTCTCCAATCGCCTGACAGATCACGTGCAGTCCACGCTGCCGCGCTTGGCGGGCCGCGTACTCGCTGACCTCCACGCCCTCCGCCTGCCAGCCGGCTCGGCCGGCTACCTCCAGGAATATCCCCGTCCCGCAGCCGATATCCAGCAGTCTGGGCCGACCGACCGCGTCCCTTGGGTGGCCCGCCGAACCCGCCAGCAGCCGGGCGATCCGTCGCAGCCTCTGGGCGGCGGTCTGGCGCAGTCCGGCCTCCAGGGCGGCGTAGTTGTTATAACCCTTCCGCTGACTGGCGGAATCGAAGTAATCGCGATCGTAGAACTCCACCGGATTCAGCGCCGGCCAGTCCCACCAGGCCAGCAGACACCGCGGACATTGTTTCAGCGGCACCCGGTCGCCCAGCTTCAAGCGCCGGCACGGGTGCCCGGCGCACGCCGGACAGATGTGCGGCGGGGCCACCTCCCCCCTCACGGCGCCGGTTCCCCGGCCGGACGGCGCATCCGATACACGTGTTCCGGGCCCGGGTAGCTGCCGTTGACCACCTCTTGCACGTACCGGCGCATGGCTTCCTGACAAACCTTGCCGACCTGGGCCAGCACTGGGACGAATCGCGGTGGGCGGGTGGTGCCGAAGCCCAGCAGGTCATGAGTGACCACCACATGCCCGTCGCAGGCCGGTCCCGCACCGCAACCAATCACCGGAACATCCACCGCCTCGACCACCGCCTGAGCGGCTTCGTTGGGCACTGCCTCCAGCAGAATCATGACCGCCCCGGCCGCAACCATCCGCCGAGCGTCCGCCACCAGCCGAGCGATCCCATCCGCGTCGCGGGCCTGGGCCCGGTAACCTTCCGGAAAGAGTATCTCCTGTGGCCGCAGTCCCAGGTGAGCGATGGTGTCGATTCCGGCCTGGGTGAATCGGGCCACCAGTTGGTCGTGGTCAGAGCGGGCCTCGAACTTGACGGCATCGCACCCGGCCCGGTCCCGAAACTCCCGGGCAGCAGCAAGGGCCGCGTCGCTCCCGCCGACCATCGCTTCGTAGGGCAGATCGCCGACCAGGTAAACATTAGGGGCCCCTCGCCGAACCGCCTCGGCCAGCACGATCATCACTGAAAGCGGGGCCGGACGCGTGCTGGGATGGCCCAGCACGACCGTCGCCATCGAGTCGCCGACCAGCAGAGCATGCACCCCCGCCGCCTGAGCCCAAACCGCGGTCGGATAATCGTAGGCGGTCAGCATCGCGAACTTGTGACCGGCCGCTTTCATCTGTCGCAAATACGCAAGATCGATAGTCGGCGAGCTGTTGGTCGAACTGCCCATAGGACGCTTTCCGTGCCCCGTGCCTGCAATCTGTATCAGACCCTCGCCGCGGCGCCAACTGCCGACTTCAGCCGCCAGCGCTTTTATCGCCCGCTCTCCAGGGCCTGAAGCGGCCAACCGGGCCCCCGGGCATGCAGCTCAACAATACCGGTTCGCAATCGGCCCGAACAATTGACATCCTTCCTATAGCGATGCAGGCGGCACGGGCCGCCGGCGCAGTAGGACCGTCCCGAGGGCACGCGGCTTCCTACAGCGGTCGCGGTTGCCACGCTTCAGCCCGGCAGTCGTCGTCGCAAGCGAATGGGCCGGCTCTCGGGGCATAGCCCAAGCCAGTGGCGGAGACGGCATGCGGGCCAGCCCACCGGTCGATGTCTGCATCATCGAAGACGACCCGGCTCAGCGGGCCCTCCTCTTTCATCAACTGCTGGCCAGTCACTTCAGCGTGGTCGAGGCGGAGGACGCCGAACGTGGTTTGTTTCAGATCCGGGAGCACCGCCCGCGAGTGGTGATCTGCGACCTGGTGCTGCCCGGCATGGGCGGCGTCGAACTGTGCCGACAGGTGCGATCCGATCCGTTGATCGACGGCACCTATCTCGTCATGGTCAGCGCCTGCAACGACCAGCAGACCAAGAACCTGGTCCTGAACTGCGGCGCCGACGACTACCTGTTCAAACCCTACGAATTCGAGGAACTGGCAGCCCGAATCAGAAACGGGCTCCGCATCAGCCGTTTGCAGGAACGGCTACGCCACGCCGCCCTGACCGACGGCCTGACCGGCCTGTGGAACCACGTCCAGTTCCGCGAGCTTCTGGACCGCGAGTTCGCCCGCACCCGGCGTTATGGCGGGGTCGCCTCGCTGATGATGTTGGACCTGGACCACTTCAAGGCGGTCAACGACACCTACGGCCACGAGATGGGGAACCTGGTCCTGGCGGCCACCGCCAGGCACCTGCTGAAAATGGTCCGCGACACGGACATCGTGGCCCGCTACGGGGGCGAGGAATTCACGGTGATCTGCCCCCAGACCGGACTGGATGACGCCGCCCGGCTGGCCCAACGGGTCGGACAGACCCTCTCGCAGCGGCTGCGGATCCCCAATTGCCCCCAGCTCCGAATCACCGCCTCGATCGGGGTGTCCGCCACCAGCGACCCCCAGGTCACTTCGGTCCGCGACCTGATCGACCGGGCCGACCAGGCTCTATATGTGGCCAAACGCCGCGGGCGAAATCAGGTCGTCCGGTGCGACGACATCGGATGCGACCTGCCCGCCCCCCAGGTCGAGCAGGCCGAAGTCAACCGATTGCAGAAACAGGTGGTCTCCCTGAGCATGCAGGCCAAGGAACTGTGCCTGCAAAGCGTCTGGGCCCTGGTGCAGGCCCTGGAGGCGCGCGACCACTTCACCGTCTGGCATTCCCGTAATACGACCTTCTACGCCGCCAGTCTGGCTCAGGCGGCCGGCCTGGTCGAACCCATGCAGGTCGTCATCGCCAATGCCGCCATGCTGCACGACTTGGGCAAGATCGGCGTGCCCGACGAGATCCTCCAGAGCGTGACCCCGCTGACCGAAGAGCAGGCCGCCGTGCTCCGCCAGGTCCCGCTGCTGACTTGCAAAATTCTGGAACCCCTGCGGGTGTTCGAGACCGAAATCACCATCATCCGACACCTGCGCGAAAGATACGACGGCACCGGGTACCCCCAGGGTTTGCGCGGTGCCAATATCCCGATCGGCTCACGCCTGCTGGCGGTCGCCGAGACCTTCGACGCTCTCACCAGCGACCGGGTCCATCGCCCCGCCCGCAGCGTCCAGGAAGCACTCGCGGTAATCGAATCCGAGGCCGGCAAGCAGTTCGACCCGAAATGCACCACCCTCCTGCGCGAGGTCATCAATACCCAGAGCGACCGGTGGACCGCTCGCATCCAGCGGGCCCGAGCCGAGCTTCAGCGCATCCGCAGCCAGCCCTCGCCGGTCCTGAACCTGCCCCGCTGACCAGGGTGGTGAGCCAAGCCTGCCAAATCGAACCCGAAGCGGGCTTCCCCGGGCCGTTCTTTCCAGCATACAGTTTATGTAGAGTTTGCGCCGACGAAGGCGGACCAGCATGCGATTTTGGCAAGCCGAAAGCCGTATCCCAAGTTCGCCTTGGCCGGCCGGGTCTGGGACGTGCTGGCCGCCAGGCTTGGGGCAAGCGGCTACTGGGCGACTGGCCCCGCGACCCCAGATGGCCCTGCTGGTCGTTGCGGGTTGCCTCTGGGCCTTGGGTCCGGCTTGCCGGCGTGCGGAAGACGGCCAGGCCAACCCGGGCCCGGCCACCGTCAGTACCCAGCCCAGCCCGACAGAGTTGGCCAATCTCCGTCAGTTCCTGCGCGAATCCGACCGGCCGGCACACATGCCCTTGACCACCACCAAGCGATCCGCGACCACCCTCACTTACCAGGCTGCACCGGATTGGCAGAAGCAGTTGGTCCGGACCCCGCCCCGCGTCGACCAGTACCGCCTGCCGCGGGCCGAGGGCGACCCGGAGGATGGAGAACTGACCGTCAGCACCGGGGTGGGGGGCAGCGTCGAGGCCAACCTGGCTCGCTGGCGTTCCCAGTTCACCGGGCCGGACGGTCAGCCGCTGCCGGATGACGCGTTTCACGTGAAACCGCTGATAGTCCATGATCTCAGGGTGACGCTGGTGGACGTCGCCGGGCGCTATAAAGGTGCCGACCTGCTGCCCGGGATGCCGCCGTCGATTCCAAAAGACAATTACCGGATGCTGGGCGCGATCGTCGAAACCCCCGACGGACTGTGGTATTTCAAGGCCCTGGGCCCGGCCGCGACCATCGCCAGGCACCAGGAAGCTTTTCTGGGGATGCTGCACTCGATGGGGCTCAGGCAAGTCACGGATTGAGCTTGTTCGAATGACAAGTTCGACCGGCCGATAATTCCAACCGGCCGGCAGCCTTCGGGTCCGAACTGGCCGGGGCGGGAAGCGGCGCCTATACTCCATTCGAGGCGTCAAGCTGCGCACGAGCGGCAAACTGCGGCAACCCGGCACCGCCCGACTCAACGCGGCACGACGTGCCGGAGCCGATCGCGACGCCCGGTAGCAAAGACGGGGGCTTTTTGGCCCGGCCGGGGAGGCCCGGGTCGAGCAGCAAGACCACCGATGGAACGCGGCGAAATCCTCCGCTGGCTGCGCGAACCCGACCAGCGCCGACTCCAGCCACTATGGCGACAGGCTGACGCGGTCCGAAAGGCCCGGGTCGGAGATGCCGTCTATCTGCGAGCCGTGGTCGAGATCTCCAACTTCTGCGTGCGACATTGCGAGTACTGCGGCTGGCGGGCCCCCAATCGCCAGATCGTGCGATATCGGATGAGCCAGGCGGAGATCCTGGCTTGCGCCCGGCAGGCAGCCTCCTGCGGCTGCGGTTCGATCACGCTCCAGGCCGGCGAGGATCCCGAAATCACCCCCGACTGGATGGCCGGCCTGATCCGCCAGATCAGAAGCGCGACCCCGCTTACCGTGGGCCTCAGCCTCGGTGAGGTGGACCGGGAACCCCTCCGCGCCTGGCGAATGGCGGGAGCCGAACGCTACCTGCTGCGGTTCGAAACCTCCAATCCTGCCCTTTACCAGCGCATCCATCCTCAACGGGTCGGACAGACCACCGACCGACTCAAGATTCTCGGTTGCCTGAGGGCGCTGGGCTATCAGGTCGGCAGCGGGGTAATGGTCGGGATCCCGGGCCAAACCTACGAAGACCTGGCCAATGACATCGAGCTGTTCGGACTACTCGACCTGGATTGGATCGGCGTCAGCCCGTACGAGCCACATCCGGACACACCGCTGGGCCAGGCGGCTGCTGCCGGGCAAGCCACCGGCAACGGCAGTTACCATTCGTCGAGCCTGGGCTCGGCCAGCGAATCCCAGGTGCCGAACACGGACCTGATGACCTACAAGGTGATCGCTCTAGCCCGGCTGGTCTGTCCGCGTGCCAGCATTTCCAGCACGACTCCGCTGGCCCATTCGAGCCGCAACGGGCACGAGCTGGGGCTGATGCGGGGTGCAAATGTGATCGTGCCGGACCTGACGCCGGCCCATTACCGGGCCAAATCCGAAGTCGGCGGCCATGCCGTCGGGCCCGGCCAGTCGGCCGCCCGGCTGCACGCCCTGCTGAGACGCCAAATCGTCGGCCTGGGACGAGTGGTGGGGACCGAGCCTGGCCGGGGTGGCAACCTTTACCGTCGCGGGCAAGCTGGCGGACCGGCCGGGTGGGGTGATTACAGATACCTGTTCTGATCCGGCCGGCAGGTTGGGCTGTTGGTGAGGGTGGAGCCGCTCCTTATACTCCGGGCCGTGAACTGGGACGCATTTCTAAAGCAACTGCAAGCTTGGCTGGAAGTTCGCAAGCTTCTGAGCCGGGAAGCGAGCTGGGTGGTCGGCGTTTCAGGCGGGCCGGACTCGGCATTGCTGCTGCACGCCCTGAAATCGCTGTCCGACCGGCAGGGCCTGCAATGGCGGATCTTCGCGGCCCACTTTCACCACGGCCTGCGGGGCGCGGAGGCCGATGCGGACGCCGCCTATGTCGCCCGGCTTTGCGAGACGCTCGGCTTGCCCCTCGAAACTCAGCGGGAAGACATCCGGGCCGCAGTCGAGCGGGAGGGCGGGTCCACCGAGGAGGTCGCTCGCCGACACCGCTACGACTTTCTGGAGCGGGTGGCTCTCAAACTGGGAAGCGATCTGGTCGCGGTCGGCCACCATGCGGACGATAACGCCGAGACGCTGCTGCACCGCATCTGCCGCGGGACCGGATTGCGTGGGCTGGCCGGGATTCGGGACGTTCGACCGATCCGGCCGGACAGTCACATCCGGCTGGTCCGGCCGCTGCTGGGGCAACGGCGGAGAACCATCGAGCAGATGTGCCGCCTGCGCGGGCTGGAGCTGCGCCTGGATAGCACGAATCGCTCGCCGGAATTCACCCGCGGTCGGATTCGGCACATGATCATGCCGCTGCTGGCCGAGCAGCTCAATCCCAACGTGGTCGAGGCGCTTTTGCGTTTGGGGGAACAGGCTCGCCTGTTGGGGACTTATCTGGAGGACGCCGCCGCTCGAACCTTCGAGTCGCTGGTGATCTCGCAGCGGCCGGGTCAGGTGGTGCTGAACGTCCGGGCTCTGCTGGGCAAACAGCGGATCATCCAGGCGGAGGTGGTTCGTCGAGCGGTCTCGCTGGCCCTGGGACGCGAGCAGGACCTGAGTTTTGTGCATGTGGAGGCGATTCTGCGGCTGGCTGAAGACCCGGCCAGCGGCAAGGAAGTACATGTGCCGGGGCCAGCCGCGGTTCGCAAGCAATACGATCGGCTGGAGTTTTGTCCACTGGGGGAAGATGAGCCGCCGCCGGAGCTGGGGATCGTGTTCGTGTCCTGTCCGGGCCGGACGCTGCTGCCGGCTTTGGGGCTGGCGCTGAATGTGGAGATTCGCGAGCTTACCCGGGAGCAGATGGAACCCCTGTTTCAGAACCGCAATCCGCTGGAGGAATGGCTGGACTATGAAGCGGTGCAGCCGCCGCTGCTGGTACGCGGGCGACGGGACGGCGACCGGTTCCACCCGCTGGGCACGCCGGGGCTCAAGACGGTCGGTGACTTTTTCACCGAACAGAAGATTGATCCGCGGGTCCGGGCCCGGACCGGCATTCTCTGCGACCAGCAGGGTCCGCTCTGGGTCATGCCGTTCCGCATCGACCAGCGAGCCAGGCTTCGGCCGGAGACCCGAAAGGCGCTGCACCTGGTGTTGACTCCTTACTCGATCCGGCCTCCGGCGCCAGCATGAAAATCGCATCTCGGACCGCGGTCGTCCTGTTGTGCGCGGCATTGGCCCTGCGTGCCGGATGGGTGGTCTATTGTTGGGCGAGCCAGGGGCCGGCGCTGGAGTACCCCGACGAACAGCTTCACTGGCAACTGGCCGCCAACCTGGTCCGTCACGGCACGCTGATCACCGACGACGGCCGGATGGCCCCGCGTATGCCGGCGTATCCGCTTTTTCTGGCCGTTTTTGCCGGCCTGGGTCAGACCGGTATTCTGGCAGCCCGGCTGGCTCAAGCCGGGTTGGGGACGGGGACCGTGGGGCTGGTCTACTGGCTGGCAAGGTCGGCTCTCGGCCGCCGGGCGGCTCTGGTGTGCGGTCTGCTGGCCTGCTGCGACCCGTTCGCGATCTTCTTCTCGAACCTGATCCTCACCGAGGTGCTCTTCACCCTGATAGCGACCGGTCTGACCGCTTGCGCGTGGCGCTGGCTGGTCAGCCGCGGCGAGAGTCTGGCGGCGCTGTTGGGGCTGGCGGTGCTGGGTCCGCTGGCAGTGCTGACTCGAGCCTCCGCGGCGGGGTGGATTCCACTGCTTTGGCTGCTGCTGGTCTGGATGGGCAGGCATTCGCGGCAGAGGCTGCTTTGCTTGGCGGTGTGTCCGGCAGTGCTAGTCGCCTGCCTCCTGCCCTGGGGCGTGCGGAACAAGATCGCACTGGATTCGTTCGCCTGGCTGTCCACCAATGGCGGCGCCAGCCTCTACGATGGCCAGGGACCGCAGGCGGACGGCAGCGGCAACCAAGCGTTCCTGCATGAGCTACCGGAGTTGCAGGACCTGGACGAAGTCGGCCTGGATCAGACCCTGACGCGCATGGCTTTTACGCAGATGCGACTGGACCCGCAGCGTGTCTTACGTCTGGCTGGACGGAAGCTGCTGCGGACCTGGAACCCGCTCCCCAACGTGGCCGAGTATCGCAGCGGCTGGCCGGCGGCGATCGGCGCGGGCTATACGATCGTCTTGCTGCTGACCGCGGCCGCCGGGTCGCTGCGCGGCATCGCGGGCTGGGCTAGACAGCCGGCTGGATGCCGAAGTTGGCTGACGCTGCTTTGGCTTCCGGTTGTGTACTTCACGCTGGTGCACTGCGTGTACGTTGGGAGCGTCCGATATCGAGTTCCATTGCACCCGCTGCTGGGGCTGGCAGCGGGGGGGCTCTTTCGTCCGATAACCGGGCTAGACCAACCCGGCAGCGGACGAAGTTAGTTGGTTGATTCGGATACCAGCGGGGGCCCAGATCGTGGTACAATGCGCGCAATAAGCCCGGAGAGTCGGTCCCAAGCGGAACGGGACGACCGCCGGCCCCGGAGACCGTTAACGCAACAGGCCGGATGACAGCCCAGGCGGCAGGCTACCGGTGGCCGGTCGATAACGGCTTCAACTGCCGAGCACTAAGGTCGTTCCGGACAAGCGGACGCGAAGCTGACGGCATCGTTCACCCTGCAATGGCCGGGTCACGGGCGAGAAGCGGCACTTCTGCCGTGGAGTCGGCGGATACGTGGAGGTGTGTTTCGGCAGCGGCTTCATGTACAGGAGAAACAGACCAATGAGGACAAGACAATTTGTACTGCGGACCTGGCTGGTGCCGGCCCTGTTGCTGGTCGGCGTGCTCAGCTTGCCGGCAGCGGGAGCCGATCGTGTGGTGCTGTGCGAGGAATTCACCAACACGGGCTGTGGCTACTGCTCCTACGCCGGTCAGGCGTTGAACATGATGCTCAACAACTTCCCGAACACGTTCACGCTGGTGCAGATCCACATCGGCGACAGCTACGCGACCCCCTGGGGGAACGCCAGGCAGACTTTTTATGGCGTGACCGGGACGCCCACCGCGTGGTTTGATGGGATGCTGGAGTGCGTGGGGGCGTACACCAACGTGACGCAGCAGTACAACTGGTACCTCAGCAAGTACAACGCACGCCGAGCGGTCCCCACGGACGTCACGATCACGGCCACGGGGGTCCAGCAAATCGGTCAGACGTTCCTGATCCGGACCCGGATATGCATCGAGCCGGGCGGGACGGCCAAGACCATGCGCATCTACATGGTCCAGGTGTTGGATCATTGGCCCTCGTCACCGACCTACCACCGGAACGGGTTCAAGCAGGCTGCCGCGACCCAGGATATCACCTTGTCGCCGGGCAGTTGCCAGACGATCAGCCGGACCTTCACTTTCGACGCCGGCAGTTGGGCTGACCCCAACAACATCAAGATTATCGTCTGGGCCCAGGTTCCCAACGCCGCCGCTCCGGCCAACGTGTATCAGGCCCACAATATGAACTGGCCGTTCCCGGGCGACTGTAACGCCAATGGCCAGCCGGACCCGTTGGATATTTCCAGCGGCTTAGCTGAGGACTGCAATTCCAACGGCGTCCCGGACGAGTGCGACATTGCCGGCAGCTACTCCAAAGACTGCAACGAGAATAACGTGCCGGACGAGTGCGACCTGGCGGAAGGAACGTCCGAGGATTGCAACGACAACGATGTGCCCGATGAGTGCGACATCGCCGAGGGGACCTCGCAGGACAACAATGGCAACGGCATCCCCGATGAATGCGAGATACTCCGCGGGGATGTTAACTGCGACGGGACGGTCGGGTTCGGCGACATCAACGCCTTCGTGCTGATGATGACCGACCCGGCAGCCTGGCAGGCGACGTACACCTGCCCGTTCCTCAATGGTGACATCAATGAGGACGGGACGGTGGGCTTTGGGGACATCAACCCGTTCGTAGCTCTGCTGACCTCGGGTACGCCCTGACCGGGGGCCGACCCGCTCAGCGATCGGAGGCAGCCCCGGCCGAAACCGGCCGGGGCTGCCGTATGCGCCGACCGGCCGCGAGGAGTGGAAAGCCCCGGCGGTCGGGGGTCGCAAAGATCAAGACCGGTCGGCGGGGGCCGCGGCCGGGAGGGTCCGTGGCGCGCAGCAGGGCTTTCCGGCGGCGGAATACCGCTCGGGTCACCAGAACGACCAGTCTCCAACGCGCAGGACGAGCAGGTACAGGACGAAGTTGGTATAGGCGTGGAGCAGGACCAGGCAGAGGATGCTTCGTGTCCAGTAGAAGACTCCGTTGAAGGCCATCCAGCACAGGATGCTCACACCCCAGTTGCCGGGGTGTTGCAGGGTGGAGATCAGCGAAGTGCCCAGGAAAGACAGCCAAGTGAAGGTGCCCAGCGGGACCCGCTCGAAGTTGTGCCAGTCGATCAGTGCCCGCAACAAGAATGCCCGCCAGAACAGCTCTTCGACGACCGGGACCGCGGTGCAGGCCACGAGCCAGCGGAGTGTCCAGGTGGCCCAGAACAGTCCACCGGCGCCCAGTTGCTGGCGGGGGTCGATCACCACTTTCTCGCCCGGGATGATGGGCAGCCATCCACCCAGTCCGATCCGGTCGAGCAAGCCCTGCCCCACCACCCAGCCCCAGGCCACCAATGATCCGCCCGCGATGACGATCGGCCAATGGGCCTGGCCCCAGGGCGGCAGGTGCCGGCGGAAGAGCCAGACCACCGCCAGGGAGGCTACGCCGCGGAGCAGAATCGCCGCCGGCTGCCAGACCGGCGGCACCAGGTAGGTGACGCCCAACAGGGCCAGGAAGACCCCCAGGGGCGCGACCAGTACCAAATCGGGCCGGGCGGTGGCCAGACGGTCCAGGTGCCCGGCAGCGACAGATCGGGTATGCTGGTTATCGGCCATTGTCGGACTAACCATGGTATCAGACTGCTGTCCAAAGTGTATATGTCTCTGGCCCGGCGTTTGGCCAGGGCTCGGAACGCATGCTTTGTTGAGGACGGAATGATGTTCAAGCCGCATGGCGCTGCTCTTGGGAGTTTCCTGCTGGGCTGGGCGGCCCTGGCCGCGGCCCAGGACGTGTCGGTCGAACAAAACAAGCTGTTGGCGAGGCGGTCGGCCGAAGCGGACGCCTACCGCAAGCTGGCCGAGGCGGTCTATGGGCTGCAAATCAACTCGCGGACATATGTCAGGGACTTCGTCACCGAGTCGGACGACATCCGCAGCGAAGTAGACACGTTCATCAAAGGCGTCCGGCTGGGGACGCCCACCTGGTACGAGGACGGGTCATGCGAGGTGCCGGCGGAAGTCACGGTGGCCAAAGTGATCGAGACGCTGCGGACGGCGCATGACCGGTACTACAAGGGCGAGGACATCAAGACCGCGGACTTCGAGTCGATGGCCAGCCGCATCGAAAAAAAGGTCATCAAGGTGGTCGGCAACGGGGCGCCGCGGCCGGACCTGCCGCCGGACCTGCCAAGCGGGGTGGCCGAAATCCTCGGGCCGGCACCGCCCGCCCCCGGCCGGCCGCCAATCCCGGAAATCTGGCTGAGCCTGGGGCCGCAGAGCGCCCAGGCCCGGTTGATGGCCCTGCGAGCCGCCCGGCTGGACGCGATCCGAAGGCTGGCTGAGCGGATCAAGGGGTTGCGACTAACCTCGCGGACCTTCGTTCGGGACTTCGTACCCGAAAGCGATGAAATCCGCACGGAATTGGACACCCGACTGGCCTCGGCGGGCGAGGAGGTCAGCAGCTATCTGCATCATGATGAGCTGATTGCCGAAGTGACCATGCGGCTGTCGACCGAGCAGGTCATAACCACGATCAAGGAGCTGCACAGCCGACGTTACACGGATGACCCGGACGACCTCCGCGGGCACGACATCGTGGATATCGTCAAGACGGTGGTCAAGAAGGACTTCGAAGCGACCGGGTACGGGATACCGCCGCCGCAGTACCTGCGGAGGTATAACGAGGTCGCGGCCATGCCGGTGCCGGACTGGGCCATGGGGCAGATCGAGGCCACCGGTGCGGGAACTGATCCCGAAATAAACACTCCGCAGGGGCGACTCCGGGCCGCCCGGGCCGCGGAGCTGGACGCCAAGCGCAAGTTGGCTGAGCAAATCGCCGGTCTGAGAATCGAGAGCAGCACGACAGTCCGGGATTTCGTAACCGAGCACGACAACCTGCAAGTTCTGGTGGATGCGATCCTACTAGACGCCCGCGTCACCCGTACCAGTTTCACCGACGGGGAGGCTCAGGTGACCGTCTCGGTTCCGGGCATGCGAGTGTGGGACGTGCTCAACGATGAGTTGGGCCGGCGGTCGAAGCGGCCCGCGTCGCAGTAGCGGGCTTGAGGCCCCGCGCCAGTCAAGGAAGTATCGGTGTCGGAGCGTGGCCGTCTGAGCGGGGCGTCGAGGAGTGCAACATGTTCAAGTGGTGTGGCCGGCTGATGATGCTGATTTGCGGGTTGCTGGTGCTGACCACGCTGGTAGGGTGCCATAAACGCGAGCACCGCACCATGCGGGTGCATGAAGAGCGACACGAAGGGCCGGTCGAAGAACAAAGCCCGGGCGAGATGATCGTCGAATAGTCGCGACCTTGAGCGACCGCATGCGGCCAAGCGCTGGCATGGTGCCGAATCTGCTGATGCGGGCGGCTTTGCTGGGGGCGGCGACCGCGGAGCTGGTGGCCCAACCGGCGGCCTCGCCCACGCCTGGGCAGCAGAAAGAAATGGAGCAAGTCGCTCTGGCCCGGGCCCGGACCGAGCTGCTGGAGCAGGCGGCCTCGCTTCCGGTTTTTGCCGGCCTCACCTTATCAAGCTGGCTGCGGCAGGACGCCGAGGTCGAACGGGCACTGCGATTGTGGGTCCGCACGCTGCCCCGACAGGGGAAGTTTCGCTTCTACTCCTGCGACGCAGTATGCGAAGCCGATGTGCGACTGGAACCGGGCGAGCTGTGCGAGAAACTGGCGGCTCTGCTTGAGGATCACCCGACGGTCGGTCAGTCGCTGGGGATCGACGGGAGCAAGCTCAAGGCGGCGGCCGCCAACTGGCCGATCTTGTGGGCCACCGGTCGATGCGCTGCGGCCGCAGTCAGCGATACCCGACGGCCACCCGGCTGGCGTGACGTGACCAACGAGGGGCTGGAGCTGGCCCGGGCGGCCGCGATTGCCGACGCTTATCAGGTGCTGCTGAGCGAACTGGGTCAGTTGCCGCTGGCGCAGGGCCGCCACTTGCGGGATTTCCTGGATTCCAGCGCCCAGGTCCGGGAGGCGGTGCAAGCGGAATTGAGCCGGGCTGCCAAGGTGCGGGTCGAGTTCGCTCCGGATCAGGTGGCAGTGGGGGAAGTGCGAATCGAGATGCGGGACCTGTTGCGGATTTTGACCCGCGTATGTCAGGAGCAGTATCGCGGCTCGGAGTTCGAGGCGGCGGATTTCCGGCAGATGGCTCTTTCAGTGCAGAAAACGGAGCTGATCGGGACCGGTCTGGGAGTGCCCCCGGTCCGGTCGCTGCTGCGCGGGCGATATCAGCCGGTGGAGTACGACCGGCCGGCCTGGACGCGGGAATGCCTGGTCGCCACCGGCCGGTATGAGCCGGTGGATGAGGAAGCGCCCGAGCCGGCCGCCCGGACGGAGGCGGCCCGCCTGGACGGGATCGACCAGCTATATCAGCGGATCAGTCGACTGGAACTCGGAAACGGCATCACGGTGGCCGATTTCCTCAGCTACCACCAGGATCTGAAGGATGATGTGGTTTTGTTTTTGAGCGGAACCAGGGTAATCTCGCCGGCGACGGTGGATCCGGCCGGCGGAGTCGAGGTGAAGGTCGAGCTGCCGCTGGGCCGACTATGGGAGATCCTGCGGACCCGGATGAAACTGGAAGAGGTGGAGCCGCCGGCGAGCAGTCCGGCGCCGCAATGAAGGAGGCTGGGACATGCGAGCGGTGATACTGACGGTCCTGCTGCTACTGCCCCCTCGGTTGCTGGGGCAGTCCGAGCCGCCGGCCGGGGAGCCTCAGTCGCAGGAGGCCAAGACCGTGAAGGTCACCGCCGAGGGGTACAATCGCGAGGATGCCCTCAAGCAAGCCCTGCGCAAAGCTCTTGAACAGGGGGCCGGGCTGCAAATTGCCGGCTACTCGCAGGTCGAAAACTTCGCTTTAGTCCGCGACACGATCTACAGTCGGGCGGCCGGGATCGTCCGCGAATACCGGATACTCCGGGAGGCGGAGGTCGCCGCCGGCGGCTGGCAGGTAACCATCGAGGCGACCGTGCGCCCCAGCGCGGTGGCCGAGACCTGGGGGGAGGTCCAGAATCTGCTCGACCAGATCGGCCGGCCGAAGATCATGGTCTGGATCGACGAGAAGATCGACGGACAAATCGAGGCGCAGTCGGTGGTGGAGAGCCGCATCGAGGAGATGTTCGTCAAAGCCGGGTTCGATCTGGTGGCGCGGGAGGCGGTTGAGGACCTTCGGCGGCGTGAAGCGGCCGAGGCGCAGGACGAGAAGAACGCGGCCAAGCTGGCCCGGCTGGCCAAGGAGGCCGGCGCCCACATCCTCATTCGCGGCTCAGCCAACGCCGATCGAGCCGGGATCGAAAACCTGTATGGCACGCCGGCCGCGTTCTACAACTGCGACGTACAGGCCAAGGTCTATTACACCGACACCGGCAAGCTGCTGGCCAGCGAGAGCATCCCCGTGACGCGGCGGGGCGCCCGCTCGCGACATGAATTCAGCCCGCAGGCTGCCCGGGCCGCGCTGGTCGCGGCCACCTTCCCGCACTCGGAGGAGCATCGTGAGCCGGCCTTGGCCATTCGGCTGTTCGAGGCGGTGATGGAACAGTGGTCGACCCAGATCACCGCCGCCGGCGACATCGAGCTGGAGGTCGAGAACCTGGACTTCAAGACCTTCGTGGCCCTCAAGAAAAGCCTGGCCGAACTGGAACGGATCCGGTCGGTGGATGCCGACTTCACGATGAACACCGGCAAGTTCCGGATCAAGGCCCAAGTTCAGGCTTCCACGCTAGCCGAGCTGCTGGCCAACAAGCCCTTCGACGCCTGGTTGGAAATTGTTGACCTCAAGCCCAACCGGATCCAGGCCAAGGCGGTCGCCAAGCCCTGAGCAGGTTTTGAGCGAACCGGTCAGCGAGCAATGACCTAGCGGCGGTTCACTTCGTCAATCGCGGCCTTTAGGGCGGGCAAACCCCGCTCGATGGTCCGGCGGTCCACGCAGAAGCTCAGCCGCATGTGCCCCGGGCGACCGAAACCACGGCCGGGGACCGCCAGTACGCGATGCCGCAACAGAAGGTCGACGAATGCCGCGTCATCGTCGATCGGGGTTTTGGGGAAAGCGTAGAAAGCCCCCTGCGGCATGACCAGCTCGTAACCATACTCCCGCAGAGCGGTGCAGAGCAGGTCCCGGTTCTGCCGGTAGAAGCTGACATCGCAGAGGGCGTCGGCGCAGCGCGCGACCACCCGCTGCATGAAGGCCGGGGCGTTCACGTAGCCCAGGGTGCGGTTCAGCATGGTCATCGCCCCCAACAGTAAAGCGCGCTCCGGAACCCGCGGCGGCACCGCGATGTATCCCATCCGTTCGCCGGCAATGCTCAAGTCCTTGGAGTAGCTGGAAACGATCAGCGTCCGCGGATAGTGGTGAGCGATCGTCGGGCACCAATCCAGATCGAAGATGATCCGCCGATATGGGTCGTCGCAGAGCACATAGATGGGGCGTTCCGGCTGGTCGTGCCGGTTCAGCAACTGGGCCAGGGCGGCGCACTTCTCGTCCGAGTATACGGCTCCGCTGGGATTGTTCGGGCTGTTCAGGATGATCGCCCGGGTGCGGTCCTTGATCGCCGCCGATATCGCATCCAGGTCGGGCTGAAAGTCGCGATCGGTATGCACCATGACCATTCGGGCACCGGCCTGCTCGATGTAGAAGCGGTACTCGGGGAAAAACGGCGAGAGGGTGATGACTTCGTCGCCCGGATCGCAGATGGCGCGCAGGGCGACGTTCATTCCGCCGGCCGCACCGGTGGTCAGGATGACCGAATCCGGGTCCAGGCGGATCCGATACTCGCTGCTGATGAACCGGGCGACCGCGGCCCGGGTTTCGTCGAATCCGGCGTTCGGCATGTAGCGGTGCAAGGCGGCGCGGTGTTCGGCAGCGACCACTTCCAGGGCGTCAAAGAAGACCGCCGGGGGCGGCGCGTTCGGGTTGCCCAGCGAGAAGTCGAACACGTGGTCGTCGCCCAGCTCGGCCTTCAGTCGCCGCCCCTTCTCGAACATCTCGCGGATGAAAGAGGCCGACCCCATGTCGGCGGCAACCTTCCTGGCAATCGGGCTTGACATGAGCGCTTCCTGTACCGGCCTTGCGACGCGGTCCTAACCCTCGCGTCGCGCGCCTGATCTGAGTCAGCCTACCGGCTGGTCGGCCGAAGTGCCAGTCCGGCAGCCGCCCAGAGGCTGGGTTGCCGCATACGGACCGATTCGGGCCCGCAAGGTCGCCGTCGGCCGGGCAGCCGCCGGGCCGGCTGTGCACACACCGAATGATGGTCGGCAAAACTGCGGCCGGGTCACAGCGGGCAGGGCCGGCGGGGGCGGATCGCCAGGACCCACGCCCGGTGGCGCTCGGGGTTGTGGCCAGCGCCGCAGGCGTCGGCCGCCCGATAAGCGCAAAGCACAGGCCGCGTTTCGGAGTTGTAGACCGAAACGCGGCCTGATCGTCGTTGGACTATGCCGATCGGCGACCGGTTCGATCGCCGACCCGGGTCCCGACTAGCGCCGCCGCAGCAGCAACAGGC
>Ga0136652_1000264_pt1 | contig 26965 bp, 20 predicted proteins | sample ConPoolayeEmetaG_FD_94864 | JGI IMG/M metagenome (GOLD analysis project Ga0136652, IMG submission 94864) | Hot spring microbial mat communities from California, USA to study Microbial Dark Matter (Phase II) - Cone Pool mat layer E metaG... ...
TACAAGTCTTAATAATGTTTTTTTGCCGCTTTTAGGAAATTATCAGCCATTAAACTTTTCTTTATCTGCAGCTGTTTCAGATCTTTATTTAAACTACAAAAGCAAGATTTTAAATGAAAAAAGGGTAAAAAAAGCATTAGCTTCTATTAATATAAAGGGTAGGTTTGAAATACTAAATAAGAGGCCTTTGGTTATTGCAGATACATCGCATAATCCAGAAGGTGTGCAAAATTTTATTAGCAATTTAAATGAAATCTTTAATGAAAAGGACTATGTTGCAAAAGATAGTGTTGCAAAAAAAATAATTATATTTTCAGTACTGAAAGATAAAGATTATAAAAAAATGTTAAACTCGGTTATACCTGCCGCTGATATATTAATATTGACTTCAAGCAATACTAAAAGAAGCCTGCCTGTCTCTGAACTTGAAAACAAATTTAAATTTTTTGCTGAGAAACTAAAAAGTAAGCCTTCACAAGTTTATACGATAAATAATATAAAAGATTCTTTAGATTTTGCTTTAAAAATTGCAGCTAGTAGTGATATTATATGCATTACTGGTTCTATAACAAATTTAGAAACAATTATTTAATTAATTGAAAAATTTAATATTTTTAATATTTTAAATGATATATTGGGGGATAAATGGATTTTTTAAAGTATTTTGAAAATATACTTTTATTTTTTAAACTTCCTATATGGAGATATTTAATTTATGGAGTTGTTTTTGTTTTAATTATTATATGGCTTTCATTTGTTTACTGGACATACAGGGATGCAAAACTAAGAAATACAAGTGCTCTTTTTTGGGCTTTAATTGTATTTTTATTTAATTACTTAGGTCTGATTATTTATTTAATTCTTAGACCGCCTGAATATATAGAAGATGTTATGGAAAGGGACCTTGAAATAAAAAGAATGGAAATGCTTTTAGCATCAAGCATAATTAGATGCCCATCTTGCGGAAAAGAGGTAAAAGAAGATTTTATAATCTGTCCTAACTGTAGAAAAAAACTAAAAAAGAGCTGCATTTCTTGTGAAAAGCCATTAAAATTGGATTGGAAAATTTGCCCTTATTGTAAAACAGAACAATAAATAACACTAACAACAATAATTATAATAATATATAATAATAAATAATAATAAAATTAGTAAAAATTAATAAACAAAGTAATATAAAAAAATAAAATAAATTTAAAAAATTAAGCGAGTAATCAAGTAATTAAATTAACTTAACTATTTACAAGATGGGTTTACACCCAGTAAAGTTTTTTAATTAAAATTATTATTATGAATAAAATAAGAGGAATAATTACATTTTTTATAGTGTTAGCTGGTGGAGTAATTGGCGCTATTGTTGGCCATGTGTTACGTGATATTATCCCAATTCTTGACAGAGGTTTAAAAGTAGGAACTGACCAGTTAAGCTTTAATCTTTATTTAATTGATGCAAGTTTTAGTATTCATGTAAATATAACATTAGCCGCTGTTTTAGGAATTTTAATAGCTTTTTTAATTGCTGACCTTGGAAGAAGAAGGAAATAATTTAAGCATAAAAAAAAATAATATAAAACAAAATAACAATTTTAAAATTATACTTGCTACAGCCTCTCCAAGAAGAAAAGCAATAATTGAGAAATTAAAACTGGATTTTTTTATTGTAACCCCTGAAAATGTTTCTGAAAAAAAATTTAAAAGCCCATATACAACTGTTTTATTTAATGCAAATCTAAAAGCACAAAATGTTTACAATCGTGTTATAATTAATAATTTAAATAAAATAAAATATAAAAAAGCTGTTATTGCTGGTTTTGACACTGTGGTTTATTTAGATAGGGAAATATTAGGAAAACCAAAGAATAAGTATGAGGCTGAAGAAATTTTAAAAAAATTATCGGATAAATATCATTTTGTAATAACAGGTGTAGCTTTAATCGATGTTTACACCAACAAAATTGTTAGAGATTATGAAAAAACAAAGGTAAAATTTAAAAATTTAAATGATGATGAAATAAATAATTATTTAAAAATAGAAAACGTTTTTGATAAAGCAGGCGCTTACGATATAAGTGGTTTTGGGAGTATTTTAGTTGAAAAAATTTGTGGATGTTTTTACAATATTGCAGGTTTTCCTGTTTCTAAATTTTTAAAGTTACTAGAAGAACTTGGTTATAAAATAATATAAAATGTAATAAATAGAGAAATAAGCTTGAAAATGAGCTTATAATATAAGTTAAAAGTAATAATAAGACATATTTTATTTTATTATTATTAAGAATAATATAAGAATAATATAAGAAGAATAATATAAGAATAATAAAAGGTTATCATAAGTAAGTAATTATATAGCCTTTAAAAAATAAGCACATAATAAGCATACAATATTGTTATATATTATTATATTATTATATATTTATAAAAACAGAAGGCAACCAAAGGAGTTTTTATGTTCGAGTTTTTTTTAAATGTAATAGGTAGAGATATGGGTATAGACCTTGGAACCGCCAATACCCTTGTTTTTGTTAAAAATAAAGGAATAGTTTTAAACGAACCATCAATTGTAGCAATAGATAAGGAAAACAAAAAAATTCTTGCAGTTGGCATAGAAGCAAAGAAAATGGTTGGGAGAACTCCAGGAAATATAGTAGCAATAAGACCTCTTAAAGATGGAGTAATTGCAGATTTTGATACCACAGAAAAAATGTTAAGGTATTTTATTCAAAAAGTTCATAAAAATATGGTTATTGCAAGACCAAGAATAGTAATTTGTGTTCCTTCTGGTATAACTGCTGTTGAAAAAAAAGCTGTAGTTGAAGCAACTGAGCAGGCAGGCGCAAGGGCAGCATATATTATAGAGGAGCCTTTAGCAGCAGCAATTGGAGCTGGCTTGCCTATTGATGAACCCACAGGAAGCATGATTGTTGATATTGGTGGTGGAACTTCTGAGGTTGCAATAATTTCATTAGGTGGAATAGTAGCTTATCAGTCTTTAAGAATTGGCGGTGACGAAATGGATGAAGCTATTATCTATTATTTAAAAAAGGAGAATAATTTATTGATAGGTGAGAGCACAGCAGAAAAAATAAAAATGGAAATAGGTTCTGCATTTCCATTAGAAAATGAAGGAAAAATGGAAGTAAATGGTAGGGACTTGGTTACCGGACTTCCAAAAACAATTATAATAACAAGTCAGCAAATAAGACAAGCACTTGAAAAGACTATTAGCGATATAATAAATGCAATCTTAGAGGTACTTGATAACACCCCACCTGAGTTAGCTTCGGATATTATGAAGCGAGGAATTGTATTAAGCGGTGGAGGTGCATTGCTTAAAGGATTGGCAGAAAGAATAAGCAGAGAAACCCATTGCCCTGTTTATTTAGCTGAAGATCCTTTAGGAGCAGTTGCACTTGGAGCAGGAAAATGTGCGGAGGATTTTAATTCTTTAAAAAAATACCTTAGGTATTCTAAGCAGTAATATTCTAATCAGTAATTTAAGGTAATATATATATTTAGCTATTTAATATATTTTAGCTATTAATATTTTATTTAAATGGCTTTTAAAAATGGAAATTTTAAGAATTTAATAGTTTTATTGGTAATAGTAGTTTTATGTGTAATAATTATTACAATTAGTTTTAAGCAGTCCAATATTTTTCAAAGTTTAAGAACAGTCTCTCTTGATTTTTTAAATCCAATTCAGGAAAAAGTTTATAGTTTTTTTAACCCTCTTTTAAAGTTTTTTTTAAGTATTAAAAATTATATTGATTTAAATCAAAAAATAGAACTATTAGAAAAAGAAAATGCTAGTCTTTTGAAAGATTATGCAGAAAATATAAATTTAAAAATAGAAAACAATGCTTTAAGAAAATTAATTGGCCTTGAAATAAGAAAAGATTATGATACAGTGCCAGCTAAAGTTATTGGTTATTATGATTCAAAATGGCAATCAGAAATTATAATTAATGTTGGTAAGACAAGTGGAGTTTATGAAGGTATGGCTGTTGTAAACGAAAAAGGCTTAATTGGTATTATAATTGCTTCTGCAGAGAAAAGCTCGCAAGTGAGGCTATTAACTGATCCTCAAAGTAGCATTGGGGCAAGGATACTTTCATCAAGAAAACTTGGTGTTGTTGAAGGCGGTATTGATAAATTAGCCTATTTAAATTATATAAAAATAAGTGAGGATGTATTTAAAGGTGATGTATTAATTACAGCTGGATTAAATGATTTAATACCAGAAGGTATTTTAATTGGAAGAGTGAGTAAAATTAGTATTATTCCAACAAGTCCTTATAAAAAAATTGTTGTTGACTTATTTGCAGACTTTAAGGAAGTCGAGTATGTTTTAGTAATTAAAGGTTTAAAGAAATAAATTTTTAAAATGAAAAAATGAAAAGTTTTTTAAAATTTGCCCACTTTTTATTTGTTTTAATATGCGTAATAATACAAATATCTTTTATTGAACATTTAAGAATATTTTTTATAAGTATTGATTTAATACTTGTTGTAGTTATAGCTGTTGCTTTATTTGATGGTGGAGTTTATGGAATTTTTTATGGATTTTTGGCAGGATTACTTCTTGACTTAGTTACTTCAAAAATAGTTGGTGTAAATGCTCTTATTTATTCTTTAATAGGCTATTTAACCTTTAAAATAAAAGAACTGGGTTTAAAGAAAACAATCTTAAATTATATAATACTTATATTCTTTTTTTCTGAAATTGATATTTTACTTTATTCAGGGATTTACTATTTGTTTAGTTTACAGTCAAGTTCAGCAAAACTTGCACTTGAAATGATTATAAATCCTGTTTGCAATATTTTAATTATGTTTTTAGTATTTCCATTAATTAAAGCAGGAACAGTTAAAAAGGAGGAAATAGGTTTTGTCTATAAAGATTAGGGTTAGGATAATATCATATATTGTCTTTATTGCTATTATAGTGTTGGTTGGAAGACTTTACTTTTTACAAGTAATGAGTGGTGAGCTATTTGCAAAGCAAGCTTCTGAAAATATTTTAAGGACAAAAACAATCCCTGCTCAGAGAGGTGATATTTATGACAGAAACGGCAAGCTTCTTGTAAAAAGTATACCTGCGCCTTCAGTTGCTGTTGAGCCAAAAGTAGTTTTAGAAAATGAAGATACTATTGGTATATTAAGTAGAGTACTTGGCATACCAAAGCAAGAAATAATAAGTAAGCTTCAAAAAAGCAATGTTTCTTATATTGATCGTGTAATATTAAAGAAAAATATAGATTATAATACTTTAATTTATTTAAAAGAGAATGCAGGAAGTCTTGCAGGTGTGGAAATAATAGATATTTTTTTTCGAGAATATGAATATGGGAATGTAGCTGCACATATACTTGGCTATACAGGTGAAATAGATGAACAACGTTTAAAAAGCAACAGATACAGCGTTGGTTATGAAGGTGGAGACCAAATTGGTCTTACTGGAATAGAGGATACATATGAGGATGTTTTAAGAGGAATTAAAGGTAAAGTTGTTTATGAAGTTGATCCAATTGGAAGACCAAAACAAGTTATTGAAAGCACACCTTACACTCCTGGAAATGATTTATATTTAACCTTAGATATAGATTTGCAAAAAGCAGTAGAGGAAATACTTGCAAATTCAATTTTAGAGATAAAACAGAAAAAAGTCCCAAAATCTGATGAATATTACAAAGTTCCTGGTGGTGCAGTTGTTGTTTTAAACCCCCAAAATGGTGAAATTTTAGCAATGGCTAGTTATCCTACATATGATCCTTCAGTTTTTATTGGTGGTATTTCAACTTCTGACTGGAATTATTTAAATGACCCTCAAAATCAATTTCCATTAAACAACAGAGCAATAATGGGCTACCCATCAGGTTCAGTTTTTAAGATTGTTACAGCTTATGCAGGTCTTAATGAGAATATAATAAATACAAACAGATATATAAGCTGTGGTGGTGTTTGGTATGGACTTGGAAGAGATTTTCCAAAATGGTGCTGGGCAAAAAGCGGGCATGGCAGTTTAAATATTTACGGTGCAATTCAAAATTCTTGTGATATATTTTTTTATCAGGTTGGTTTTGAGTTATTTTTAAAAAACAATAATGCTGATGAGTTGCTGCAAAAATATGCTCACATTTTTGGTTTTGGGCTACCTACAGGGGTTGATTTGCCTCATGAAGACCCAGGAATTGTTCCTGATAAGGCTTGGAAAAAAGAATATTTTAAGGGACAAATTGGAAAAACCATTTGGTTTCCTGGTGATACTGTAAATATGGCAATTGGCCAAGGAGATGTACTTACCTCACCATTACAAATGGCGTTTGCATACTCAATACTAATCAATAGAGGCCTAAAGTATATACCTCATTTAGGTTTGTTGACAAGGGACTCTGAAGATAATATTGTTGGGGACATTTCCGCCTTAAGTGTACAAAACAATACTTTAAACCTTGACTTGAATAAAAATTACTGCGATATAATTGAAAAAGGGCTACAGCAGGTAGTAATGCAGGGAACTGCATCAGGAAGGTTTGCGGATTTTCCTTTAAAACAGATTTCTGTGGCAGGTAAAACAGGCACAGCTGAGGTTATCGGAAAGCAGGATTTTGCCTGGTTTGTGTGCTATGCACCAGTGGAAAATCCTCAATACCTTATAGTAGTGATGCTTGAACAAGCCGGTGGAGGTTCAGCATCGGCTGCGCCAGTGGCAAGAAAAATTCTGGAGTATTTATTTGGGCTACAACAGCAAGGTTTTCAGCATTAGTAGTGTCTTAAGCATCCTTATTATGATTAAGCAGGATTAGGATTAAAAATAATAATTTTAAGAATAATTAAGGGTAATAAATAATTTTAAAGATAAATATAAAAGTAAAAAACAAAAGTAAAACTAAATATGAAGATAAAAATAAAGATAAAAAAAATAAAAAATAAGAGATATAAGATAAAAGAAAAAGGTAAAGGTAAAAGGTAAAGGTAAAAGGTAAAGGAACATAAGGGATAAAAATATAAATTATATAAAGTAACGAATAAAAATATAAATAATATAAACAATGAAAAATATAAATAATATAAACAAATCAAATAATTTAAATAATGTAAAAAAATTAAATAATCTAAATATTGGTTTTTTATTCAAAGAACCGTTGCTGGCTGAAGATGAAAAGCCTAAAAAAAGAATTCTTTATTTTGACTTTTTGCTTTTAGCAGCAGTCTTGCTTGTTTCAGGGTTTGGTGTATTGATAATTTACAGTGCTACTAAGTATAGCCTTCCAAATAATGTAACAGACCCAATGTTTTATTTAAAAAAACAGGGTTTTGCTTTAGCTATAGCTGTAGTTGTATTAGCAGCTATTCAGTTTTTAAATTATAGGTTTCTTTCAAAGTATTGGTGGGCTTTATTTATAATATCAATAATTATACTTATAAGTGTTCTTTTCTTTGGTTATGAAGTTCACGGTTCAAAAAGCTGGATTGACCTTAAATTTACTTCTGCTCAACCTTCTGAATTTGCTAGAATTTTTATGGTTCTTATTAACGCTGCTGTCTTATCTAAATGGCCGCGTGAAAAAACAAATTTAGTTGGATTTAAAAAAGTAGCAATTTCATTTGTTATTACATTAATTTTTATTGTACTTGTAATTCTTGAGCCTGATTATGGCACAGCTCTTATTTTTTATACTACCTATTTAGGAATGCTTTTTATATCTGGTGCAAACCTACTTTATTTTTTTGGCCTTCTGGCCTTATCAATTGGTGGTATTATCGGTGCAGTAAAACTTGAAATAATTAAACAATATCAGCTTGACAGGATACTTGTTTTTTTAAAGCCAGAAGCTGATAAGCAAGGTATTGGTTATAATTTATTTCAATCTAAACTTGCAATAGGCTCAGGCGGTCTTTGGGGAAAAGGCTTGTTTTTAGGAAAACAAACAAATTTAAACTATGTTCCTGAACATCATACAGATTTTATTTTCTCAGTAATTGGCGAAGAAATAGGGTTTTTTGGGGCTGTTGCAATTATTTTGATTTTAGGCTTTATAATTTGGCGATGTTTTTTTATAGCTAACCGTGCAGGTAACAGCCTTGGAACTTTAATTGCAAGCGGGATAGGATTTATACTTCTTTCTCAAGTTTTAATTAACATAGGCATGACTATGGGTATCATGCCTATAATTGGGATACCTCTTCCTTTTTTAAGCTATGGGGGCTCAAATTTATTAGCTATTTTTATTGGAATTGCTTTTGTAGAAAATGTTTACTTAAGAAGAGAATTAAGAAAAGATTATGAGATAGCTTATGAAGAATTTGATTAATTTGAATATTAATTTGAATAATAATTTGAATTATATTAAAACGTTGTCATTTTCAAAGTTAGAAAAATTACTTGTAGGTGTTGAAAAACCTGGCAGGTACATAGGACATGAATATGGTATTAAAAGTAAAAGCTTAGAGTTTTTATCAAGTCTTAAAGCACCTGTTATTGCAGCACTTGTTTTTCCTGATATTTATGAAGTAGGAATGTCTAACCTTGGAATTCAAATTTTATATGATGTAATAAACAGAAATCCTGACTTTTCAGCAGAAAGAGTTTTTTCTCCATGGATTGACTTTGAAAATAACTTAAGAAAAGAAAAGATAAAACTTTTTTCTTTAGAAAATCGGATTTTTTTAGATTGCTTTGACTTAATTGGTTTTAATGCTGCACATGAAATGCTGTACACAAATATATTAAACATATTAAACCTTTCAGAAATTGAAACCAGTTCATCTAAAAGAAACAGCATTTTTCCCCTTATATGTTCTGGAGGAGCAAGCTGTGTAAATCCATGGCCTATGTCAAAATTTATGGATTTTTTTGTAATTGGTGATGGCGAAGAGGTAATTATTTCTATATTAAAAGAAATTAAGGAATTTAAATTAATTTTATCTGATTTTATTCTGTCTAAAGGAAAAAAGAAAAAGACTTTTGATTTTAGTGGAATTTCAAAAAATAAAAAAAATTACATTTTAAAAAAAATTAGCTTAATTGATGGTGTTTTTGTTCCAGCATATTACAAAACAATTTATAACTTTGATTCCACAATAAAAGAATTTAAAGTATGTCAAAAAGATGCTAAACAAATTCCAGTAAAAAAAGCAGTGTTAAAAAATTTAGATAGTTTTCAAAATCTTACCGATATTGTAGTTCCAAACATAAAAACAATTCATGACAGGTTAAATGTTGAAATAATGCGGGGTTGTTTTAGGGGATGCAGGTTTTGCCAGGCTGGATTTCTTTACAGACCAGTTAGGCAAAAAAAGATTGATAATTTAATTTTACAGAGTGTAAGCGGACTAAGAAATACTGGATATGATGAAATTTCATTTACATCACTATCTTCGACTGATTATAAGAGTCTTGCAGATTTAATAATTTCAATCACTTCACAGCCAGAATTTAGAAAAATTTCGGTATCACTTCCTTCAATAAGGCTCGATAGTCTTAATATAGAAATTATTGAAAAACTAATTTCTGGAAGAAAAACAGGATTAACTTTTGCGCCAGAAGCAGGAAGTCAGAGATTAAGAGAGGTTATTAAAAAAGATTTACATGAAGAAGACCTGCTTGGAAGCATTAAGCTTGCTTTTTTGAAAGGATGGACAAAAATAAAACTATATTTTATGATTGGCCTTCCTACAGAGACAGAAGATGATATTAAGTCTATTGTCTTTCTTTTAAATAAAATCATTACTTTAGCAAAACAAGTTTTACCAAAAGAAAAATTTTCCAGGATTCAGATAAATGTTAGTATTAATGCTTTTTGCCCTAAACCTTTTACTCCTTTTCAATGGGTAAGTCAAGATAGTATACAAGGAATAAAAAGAAAAATTTCTCTCATAAATTCTTTAATTAATGAAGATTTCAGACCAATGAAGAAGTATGTAAAGATTAACTGGACATCTCCTTACAAAAGTCATATTGAGTGTATCCTTTCTCGAGGAGATGACAAAATATGTAACGTTATTGAAATCCTGCATAAGAAAGGTGCAAAATTTGAAAATTGGACTGATTTTTTTAATTATGAGCTTTGGGCAGAGAGTTTTAAAGAACTAAAAATAGATCCTTTTTTTTACAGTGAAAGGCAGTATTTATTAAATGAGATACTTCCTTGGGATGTAATTGATATTGGAATTAAAAAAGAATTTTTTTTAAAAGAGTATGAATTGGCTAATAAAGCGGCAAATAATAAAGTCTTAACTAATAAGGCAGCAGCAGATATAGCGGCAACAAAAGAAGATATGAAAGTGGATATTATTAAAAATATCGTAAAGCTTAAAGGTAGAAAAGAAACTAAAAGCAATGCTGAAAAATTCCACTCTGACAATCATTTTAAAAATCACTCTGACAGTCATTTTACTAATCATTTTACCAGTCATTTTACCAATCATTCTAGCAATAATACCAACAATCATACTAATAATCATACTTGCGATAATACTAGCAATCATTCTAGCAATAATACTAGTAATAATACTTACAATAGTAAACAATATAATAAATATAATATTTTAGGTTATGGTAACTCTAATTATTATTCTAGTTATTATATAAGATTTAAATTTTTTAAAGTGAAGGAGTTTAAATATCTATCGCATTTAGATGTTTTAAACATTTTGATAAAAGCATTACTACGGGCAGGTTTAAAATTAAAATACAGTAAGGGTTTTAACCCAAAACCGAAAATAATTCTTTCTAATCCTATTCCACTTGGTTTTGAAAGTTTTGCAGAATATTGTGACATTGAGCTTGAAGAAGATATAGATATTGGTGAATTTAAAGACCTCTTAAATTCTAAATTGCCTGATAGAATTATTGTTGATAAAGCTGTAAAACAAAGCAGTAATAATAAATATTTAAGTGTAATGTCTCAGGCAGATTTGATATTATATGATTTGGGTATTTTAAATATAAATGATATTAATATAGAAAATGATAATAATGATAATAATAAGCATGATTTAAAATATGCTGTAAAATATGATTTAAAAAATTATTTAAAAGAGGATTTTGAAAAATTTTTTGCTGTATTTCTGGAAAATAATAGTGACATTAAAGAGTCAATATATAAAATTGAAATAGATACTAGTCTAAAAGTCTATGGGTTTTTAAAAATAATTCAAAATGAAGATAAAAAAAAGTCTAATAAAATATTTAAATTAAAGGAATTTTTAGAGAAATTAAGTGATTTTTTAAATTTAAAAAATTTAAAAATTTTTGATGTAAAAAAGATTGAGATGTTTATTATAAGAAATGGAAAACTTTTAACACCACTGGAGTGTTTTTAATTTTTTAAATTTTTATAACATTGTGAGGTAAAAATTGAGTATAGAAATGTTAGTCAGTTCAGATAAAAATGAGACTAGAGTTGCTATTTTGGAATCAAAACAAGTAACTCAACTTTTTTTTGATAGAAAAAGGAATAAGTCTTTAGTAGGTAATATTTATCTTGGGAGAATTGAAAATGTTCTTTCAGGCCTTGATGCAGCATTTGTTGATATTGGTGAAGAAAAAAATGCATTTCTTTATATAAATGAGGTTGCTTATGATTATGAATTAGAAGAGAGAGAGGAAATAACAAGAAAAATTCAACACATATTAAAACCTAATCAAATGATTATTGTTCAGGTAACTAAAGATCCTATGAAGGGGAAAGGTGCAAGGTTAACAACATTTATTTCAATTCCTGGGCGTTATCTCGTGCTTGCTCCTTTTAATGATGGGATAGGTGTTTCAAGAAAAATTGACCCTGAACAGCGCCAAGCAATTAAAGATGTTTTAAAGGAAATTAAACCAAAAGATTGTGGGTTAATTGCAAGAACGGCATCTAAAAATGCTTCAAAATCTAAGCTGAAAAAAGAATTAAATAATCTTTTAAAAATTCTAAATTATGTAAAAAAGAAAGCATCAACTTTAAGAGAACCTGGGCTGATATATGAAGAGCAGCCGCTTGTTATAAGACTTTTAAGGGATATATTTTCTGAGGATTTTGACGCAATTTATGTTGATAAAAAAGATATTAAAAAAGAAATTTTAAGATATTTAAAAAGTATCGGCTTGAACTTCAATAATATAATTGTTCATCATGGTGAAAATGATCTTTTTGAGGAATTTAGTGTAAATGAAGTAATAGATAGCGCACTTGAAAAGAAGGTCTGGTTAAAATCTGGAGGTTTTATTGTTATTGATTATGGTGAAGCTTTAACAGCAATAGATGTAAATACTGGAAAATTTACTTCAGGTAGGTCTTCTGCACAAACTATTTTAAAGACTAATTTAGAAGCAGCAGAAATTATTACTGCCCAGCTTCGCTTAAGAGATATTGGAGGGATAATAGTTATAGATTTTATTGACATGAGCAGTGAAGATGACAGGCAAAGAGTTCTATCAAGATTTAAACAGCTCTTAGAGAAAGATAAAACAAAAACAGAAGTATTAAATTTTTCAAAATTTGGTCTTATTGAAATGACAAGAAAAAATGTCTCTGATGGAATAGTTGGGACTTTATGTAAAACATGCCCATGTTGTAACGGTTCAGGGTTTGTGAAATCTGAGGAAACTATAAGGCTGGAAATTGAAAGAAAAATTAAGAAATTAGCAAGAAGCTCTAGTTCAAAAGCTTTCTTAATAAGGCTTCATCCGAGTGTTGCATCTTTAACTATAGGTAAAGGCGGAAAGAATTTAAAAAACTTAGAAGCAGCAACAAAAAAATTTATTGCTATTAAAAGTGATGATAGTCTTGCTATGGATGCATTTGTTGTTGAAGCAGAAGGTTCAATTCAGGAAATAACTGAAGCTTCAAAGCCTTTTAAAGTAGGTGATATAATTGATTTAATAATTGAAGAACCTTATTCTCATAATAGAGTTGATGCAATTTCTAGGATTAATGGCAATTTAATACATATTTTGGACGGCAGAAAATATTTAGGCCAGCGGGTAAGAGTTGAAATTATTACAATGGCAAAGACAAGTGCAGTTGCTAGGATTTTGCAAAAGCAATAAAATAGTTTTTAAGTATTTATTGTGAAAATATATGAAAATATTAATTTTTTTAAAAACTTGTAGTTTACAAAGTGTTGCTTTTTCTTTAAGTGTGTGATAAATTACACATTTGCAATTTAAAAGTAATAATTTGACAATGGAATAATTAAGAGTTTAAATCTAAATTTCAAGCTTAACATATATATTTGGATAATAAATATAGATATTTGGATAATAAAGATAATAAATAAAGATAATAAATATAGAGATTTAGATAAATTTATAAAGGAGGCCCAAAATTTACGCTGTAATTACTAGTGGTGGAAAACAATATAAAGTTAAAGAAAATGAAAATATTGTAATTGAGGCAATAGAGGGAAAAGAAGGAGATAAAATTCAATTTTCTGAAGTTGTTCTTTTTAGTGATGGTGAAAAAGTCGAAGTTGGAAGTCCCTTGCTTGAAAAAGTAGTTGTTGAAGCAACAATAAAAAAACAGTTTAAAGGTGATAAGGTTATTGCTTTTAAATATAAGCCAAAAAAAAGGTATAGGAGAAAAGTTGGCTACAGGATGCCTTTAACACTGCTTCATCTAGATAAAATTGTTGTAAAGTAATATAAAGTTTTTTTAGGGTTTTTGACTAATTAATTTTTAAATTTTTAGGGGGAATTGACATGTCAAGTAAAAAAGGTGTTGGAAGTTCCAGAAATGGACGTGACAGCAATGCTCAATACCTTGGAATAAAAGTATTTGGAGGTCAAAAAGTTGTTGCTGGAAATATAATAGTAAGACAAAGAGGTACAAAATTTAAACCAGGCAAAAATGTAGGGCTTGGTAAAGATTATACTATTTTTGCAACAGCTAATGGTATTGTGGAGTTTGTTGGTAAAAGCAAAAAGGGGAAATTAGTAAACGTAATACCTGAAAACTAATTAAAACTGAAAACTAATTAAAATCAATTTATAGAAGATCATTATAAAGTAACTTATATAATTTATATAATTATTGTAATTTATATTAAATTTATATAATTTACTTAAAAAATCCTACAAGGAAACTTATTATAAGAAGCAATATTACAATTATTGTAATTGTGGTTATTTTTAGATTTCTTTTTCTTAAATAATAAAACAAAGTATAGAATACCCCGATAACAGGAATTAAAATTAAAATTGTAATTCCTAAAAAACTAAGAAAATCTGCTAAATTGTTTAAATAATATATGTGTTTAAAATTATTGTTATTAAGTTTAAGTTCGCCAAATTTTTTGAAAAGTTTGATTAACTGCTTAAAGCTTAGCGAATTTTCTTTTAAAAATTCTTCACTAGTTACATTGTAGCTAAAATTATAACTATAATTAAAGTTTGTAGTATTATCTGATTGATAATTATTTAGTTTTAATGTAATTGTTTTAAGCAGTATTGCACTAACTAAGATAGCAAGCGAAATTAAAAGACCAATAAAAAATATTTTAGAAAGTAAATTTTTGTTAATTTTTTTATTATTGGTTTTTATTTTTATATTGTTTTTTACCATTTTCTTTTATAGTTTTGCTATTTATACTTTTTATAGATTTATTTTTATAATTTTAATGAGATATTTAATAAGATATTTAATAGGATAAAATCCCAAATGCCCTTAAAAACATTGTTATAGAAATTAAAATAAATATTAATAGTATTATTATTGAAATATAAATGTTTTTTAATTTGACTGCTAAATATGAACCTATAGTTGCACCTCCTACAACTCCAACTAATACAGGGATTGTTAAACCTGTATTTATATAACCATTAAAAAAATAAATAATACTTGAGACAACTGCAGTAATACCTATCATATAGTTGCTCGTTGCAGTTGCTACCTTAAGAGGAACACCCATAATAATATTCATAGCAGGAACCTTTAAAACACCTCCGCCTATTCCTAATAAGCCGGAAAATATACCTGCAAAAAAAGAAACAATTCCACCGTAAAATGTGTGTCCAACTTTATAATTCATCTCGTTTCTTAAATTTTCATCATAGTATTTTGAAGAAAACATTGATAGCCCTGTTTTATTATTAGCATTAATATTATTATTTTTATTGTTATAATTATTGCTACTACTGTTGTAGTTATTGTTATTGTTGTTATTGTTGCTATTGTTGTCTTTTAAGTTAACAGGGAATTTTTTTTGTAGTAATGATAATCTGTTTTTAACATAGACAAAAATTCCTGCAGCTGCAGTAAAACTTGCAAAAATTATAAATAAAATTTTGTTATTTAAAAATGCTACAGAAAAACTTCCTATTATACCACCAATAGTTGTTGGTATTTCTAAGGTTAAACCAAGCGGTATATTTACTAAGTTTTTTCTAAGGAATCGAGATGAGGTAGAAAGGGAAGTTACCATTACACAAATTATACTTGTGCCAAGAGCATATTTAATAGGAACTTTTAATATCAGTGTTAATGCAGGAACAATTAATACACCGCCGCCTATTCCTATAATGGAGCCAACCAGTCCTGCTAGTATTCCAATAATTATTAAGTATAATAATATAAGCATTTAAATTATTTTAATTTGTTATTTTTTATTTTATAACCTTTTTATTTTATTTTCTTATTAACTTTTTTTTATAATTATTTCTATTTTTTCTAATTTTTAATTTATTTTGTTATATTATTTAATTTTATTTATTTTATTTTATTTTGTTTATAAATTTCACACTTTAGTTTGTTAGACAATTTTTGAAAATTATAATATAAATAGATAAAAAATGAAAAACGATACAAGTTTATTTTTAGACGAAGCAAAAATTAATATAAAAGCAGGGGATGGCGGAGCAGGAATTGTAAGCTTTTTTGTTTTAAAAGGGAGCCATAAAAAGATTGCCAGTGGCGGAAGTGGCGGCAAGGGCGGTGATGTTGTTTTTAAGGCTACAAGCAGTATGTCGACACTTTACAGCTTTAAGAAAAAAATTCATTTTAAAGCTGAAAATGGCCAGCAGGGAATGCCAAATAACAGGCAAGGAAGAAGAGGCAAAGACTGCATCATCTATGTTCCAGTAGGCACAATTATTAGATATGAGGGAATAATATGTGCAGATTTAAATTATGAGGGAGCAGAGTATGTGGCCGCAATTGGTGGCATAGGTGGTAGAGGAAATGCTAGTTTTGTTTCTCAACAAAGAAGATTTCCAGGTTTTGCTGAAAAAGGTGAAAAAGTATCAGATAAGTGGGTTGAACTTGAACTTCGAGTATTGGCTGATATTGCCTTAGTAGGCTTCCCTAATGTAGGTAAATCAACAATTATAAGTAAAATCTCAGCATCAAAGCCAAAAATTGCTGATTATCCATTTACAACACTAGTTCCTAATTTAGGTGTGGTTACTTTTAATGAAGATTCTTTTGTTGTAGCTGATGTTCCTGGGCTCATTGAAGGTGCTCACAAAGGAGTTGGTCTGGGTGATAAGTTCTTAAGACATGTTTTACGTTCTAAATTAATTGTTTTTGTCTTAGATGCTTCTATATTGTTAATTAAAGGAAAGGATGAGTTTCTAAATACTTTTAATATCTTAAGAAGCGAGCTTAAGCTTTATAATGAATCATTGTATAAAAAGCCTTTTTTTATAGTAATAAATAAAACGGATTTAATTTCCATGCAAGATTTGAAACTTAATAATGAATTAGAGAAAGCTATTAAAAAATTAAAGTCTAAAAGCACAAATGAAGTTTTGCTTATTTCTGCTGTTACAGGTAAAGGAGTTGTAGAGCTTGTAAAACTTATGCATGAAAAGCTGTCAGCTGTTAGAGAAAGTCAAATTAGAACTGAAGAAGTGAAAGAAGATTACTCATCTTTTAAAGTTTACTCAGTGGATAATATAGAAGATTTTGTTAAAAGCGGTTTTAATTTGAAAAATAAATTTAATTTAAAAGAACTTCAGATTGTAAAAAGTGAAAATGAATATATTGTAAAAGACAAAGAACTTGAAAGACTTGTTTCAATGACTGATTTAGAAAATGAAGAGGCACTTGATTATTTAAAGGATAGGCTTAAAAAAATGGGAATCGGTGATAAGCTAAAGAAAATGGGTGTGCCAATTGGAAGTACTGTAATAATAGGTGATTTGGTTTTTGAACTATATGATGATAACATTAATTAACAAAAGATATTATAATAATATAAAACTACTTAATAATATAAAAAGATATAAAATTAAATAATATAAAATTAACTATAAAAAAACTTAATGGAAAGAAAAAAATATTTAAAAGAAATAAAAAAAGCTGTTATAAAAATTGGAACAAGCAGTTTAGCTGGCTCAAATGGAATGCTTGATAAAGAAAAAATAAAGAAATTTGCTAAAGAAATTTATCTAATTGTTTTGAGTGGAGTAAAGCCGATTATTGTAACAAGCGGTGCAATTGCTGCAGGTTTGGGAGTTTTAGGTTTTGATAAAAGACCCACTGAGATTTCAATTCTACAAGCTTCAGCATCAGTTGGACAAGTTGAGCTTATGAGGCTTTATAAAAATATTTTTGAAGATTTTAATTTAAAAGTTGGCCAAATTTTGCTTACAAGGGAAGATATGATTAAAAGAGTTCAGTATTTAAATATTAAGAATACAATTGAAAAATTAATTGATTTAAAAGTGATTCCTATTATAAATGAAAATGATAGCGTAGCTGTAGAAGAAATTAAGTTTGGTGATAATGACAGGCTTGCAGCAATGGTTTCTACTTTAATTGAGGCTGATATATTAATAATTCTTTCAGATATAGAGGGTTTATATAAGCAGGATCCGCAAAAAAATAAAAATTCTGAACTTGTTTCCTTTGTGGATAAAATTACCCCTGCTATAGAAAATCTTGCTGGTAAGGCGGGATCCATATATAGCCTTGGTGGCATGGCTTCAAAAATAAAAGCAGCAAAAATCTGTTCATTTTCGGGCATACCTATGGTAATAGCAAATAGTCAGAAAGAGAATGTTCTAGAAAAAATCATAAATTTTGAACCTGTGGGTACTTTTTTTGCACCTCAAACAAATAAAAAAATTAAGGGTATAAAAAGATGGATTGCTTTTGGCGTTAAAGCGAAGGGAAGCATTTACCTTGATAGTGGAGCTGTTGAAGCTATCGAAAAAAAAGGTAAAAGTATTTTACCAGTTGGAGTTATAAGAGTGGAGGGCAATTTTAATAAAGGTGACATTCTGAAAGTTTATGATACTAACGGCAAGGTTTTTGCAAAAGGGATAAGTAACTTTGAGTATGAAGAGCTTTTAAAGATTATGGGTAAAAATGAAAATCAGATAAAAGATACTTTTGGAAAAAAAATGTGCTCTGAAGTAATACACAGGGACAGTCTTGTTATATTTAACGAAAATGAATGCGAAGAATAGAAAAATAGTATTAGTAAAATTAGTAGCAGTAAAATTTAAGTAAGTTTTAATTAAGGGGTGATAAAAATAAGTAATGAAATAATTAATGAAAATAAGCTAAAAAATAAAATAAATGGAATTGATTTACAAACAGATGTTACTGAAATTGCAAGAAAAGCAAAAGAGTGCTCATATATAATTGCTTCAGCAAAAACTGATGAAAAAAATAAAATTTTAGCAGACATTGCAAACAATTTAATAAAATATTCTAATGCTATTATTTCTGAAAATTTAAAAGATATAGAGTATTCAAAAAAGCTTGGCATTTCTAAAAGCCTTCTTGATAGATTAGCTTTAGATAAAGATAGGATTCAAAAAATTGCAGATAGCATAAATGAGGTGATAATGCTCAAAGATCCAGTTGGGCAGGTAATTTTTGGATATAACTTACCAAATGGACTAATTCTAAAAAATATAAGGGTTCCTTTTGGGGTTATAGGTATTATTTATGAGGCAAGACCTAATGTTACTGTAGATTCAGCAGTTCTTTGCATTAAAGCAGGAAGCTGTGTTATATTAAGAGGAAGTTCTCATGCTCTTAATACAAATATCAAAATTGTTGAAATAATGCGAGATTCTTTAAGAAAAAATGGATTTCCTGAAGATATAATTTCAATAATTCCCTCTGAAAAAAGAGAAGATGCTGAAAAACTTATGCAGTTAAGGCAATATATAGACGTTTTAATACCAAGAGGTGGAAAAAGTTTAATTGACAGTGTGGTTAATAATTCAAAAGTTCCAGTAATAGAAACAGGTGCAGGTAATTGTCATGTGTATATAGATAATAAAATCGAGAACTTGAATCTAGATACGATTATAAAAATAGTAATAAATTCTAAAACTCAAAGGCCTAGTGTTTGCAATGCTGCAGAAAAATTATTAGTGCATAAAGATATTGCTGGTAAAATTCTGCCTTCAATTGTTAATTCTTTAAAGGATAAAGGCGTTACAATAAAAGGATGTTTAAGAACAAAAGAAATTTTTGCTGATATTGTATTAGCACAAGAAGATGACTGGTATGAAGAATATTTAGATTTAATAATTGCAATAAAAATAGTTAATAATATTCAAGAAGCCGTAGAACATATAAATAAATATGGCTCGCATCATACTGAAACTATTATTACTTCAGACTATGATAATTCAATTTATTTTACTAATGCTTGTGATTCATCAACTGTGTTTGTAAATGCCTCGACAAGATTTACAGATGGCGGTCAATTTGGGATGGGAGCAGAAATTGGCATAAGTACTCAAAAGCTTCACTGGAGAGGACCAATGGGTCTTGAACAGATTACTACAAATAAATTTGTAGTTTTCGGAAATGGACAGATAAGAGAATAGTAAAATATAAAAAAATTTTAATAATAAAAATATTTTTTAAGATAACTAAGAAAACTAAGAAAGCTAAGAAAACTAAGAAAGGTATCTAGTTGGAGGAAAAACTTCTAAAATTAAGCAAAAAAAAGCACCTAAAAATTGGCATTATGGGTGGGACATTTAACCCTATTCATTATGGGCATTTAGTTACAGCTGAAGAAGCTTTAAAGCAATTTAAGTTGGATAAAGTAATTTTTATACCTACTGGAATACCGCCTCATAAAACAGAAGGGATTTTAGCCAGTGCAGAAGATAGATATTTAATGACAGTTATTGCAACAGCATCAAATAAAGATTTTTTTGTTTCAAGAATTGAGATAGACAGAAAAGAAAAATCATATACCATTGATACTTTAAGGCATTTGAAAAGTTTTTTTGGCGATAAAGCCACTTTGTATTTTATAACTGGAGCTGATGCAATTCTTGAAATATTGACATGGAAAGATACTGATGAAATTTTAAAACTTTGTAGGTTTATTGCTGCAACAAGGCCTGGATATGATATAGCCAAAATAGAAGATTTAAAGAAAAAAATAGCAAAAGATTTTAATTTAACTCCTGCTAAGCAAAATTATATTTACTTAATGGAAATACCTGCACTTGCTATTTCATCTACAGACATTAGAAAAAGAATTAAAGAAAATAGACCAATTAACTATTTATTGCCTGAAGGAGTTTGCAATTACTTGTTAAAGCACAAGTTATATAAAAATATATAAAAATATGTAAATATTTTTTATTTTTTTAAAACATGGAAACAACGCTTAAAGAAGGTATTGATTTAGAAAGTATAATGAAAATTTTAAAAAAGAGTATGCCGAAAGATTTGTTTGAACATTCAGTTGCCACTTATAATTATTCTTTAATGCTGCTAAATACCCACATAAGTGGAGAAAATGTAAAAGAGCAGAAAGAAAATCCCGAAGAAAATCCTAAAAAGAAAAAAGTGAACATAAATAATATTAATAATATTAAAAATATTGATGATTTTAAAAAAAATATTAGAGGAATTGATGTTAATAAAGTTTTTAATAAAACTTTAGCTGCAGCATTACTTCATGATTATGGCAAGATATTTTCATACAATGAAATTTTAAAAATTATTGAAAAGAATAACTTAAAAATACCCAGTTTTGAAAAAAATAATCCAAAAATTATTCATAGTTTTATAGCACCTTTTCTTTTAAAAAGGGATTTTAATATTTACGATAATGTTGTTCTTAGTGCAGTTAAAAAGCACACTATTGGCGCAAGAGAAATGAATATAGTGGACAAGATTATTTATATTTCTGATAAGCTTGAGCCTACAAGAAATTATGACGACATTGATTATTTAAGGAAATTATCTAAAGAAGATTTTAATTTATGTTTACTGGAAGTTTATAAAAGTAATATAATATATGTAATAAGTAAAAATTATTTATTACATCCAGATACAAGTAAAATTTGGAATAATATCTGTGGAGGTTTTAAAAATGCCACTAGATGATGAATCAAAAAATAATGATGAAGAAAAATATGAAAGATTCTATAAGCATGGAAAGTATGATGATAGTGATGATGAAAATTTAGAAGATTTTCTCAAAAGGAATTCTGAAAAATATGATGAAGAAAGCAAAAGTGATAAATTAGAAGGAGAAGAAATTGAAGAAGAAGAGGTGGAAAGCTTTTTTAGTGATGAAGATTTTGAATTAAAAGATTTTGAGGAATATGAGTATGGCATAGAAGATATTAAGGGTGCAAGGATTGCTAAAATTAAAGCAAAAAAAAGAAAAAGGAAAATGATTTTTTCTTCTATAGCCATAATGGTAATTTTAGTTTTAGTTGCTATTGGTATTGTCTTTGGTTATAGATTTATAAAAAATAAGTATTTTTCTAAGACTTCTACAACTGATACAGTAGAGGAGTCTATTGTAGTTCCAGGAAATATTAAGCTTGGAAAAGACATAAATATTTTATTTGCATGTGCAAATGATAATCTAACAGAACCTGAAATTAACACTGTTATATTTTCAAGCTATAATTCAAAGAATGAAGAACTAATTTCTCTGTGTATCCCTGTTAATACAATATTTGAAATACCTGGATTTGGACTTGATACGGTTGATAAAACAGTTGAATATGGCGGAATGGATTTAATGAAATTGACATTAAAAAACAATATTGGGATGGATGTGCAAAACTATATTTTACTTGATGTTTTAAATATAGTTAATAAGCTTGAAGGTATAAAGATTAATCTTGAAAAAGAAATAACTATTGTCGGCCAGGATAATGCATCTTTTAAATTAAAAGAAGGTGACAATATTTTAAATGGTGAAACTGCTTTAAGTTTTTTAAGTAATTTTAATGGAACTAAAGAAGATATAGAAAAATCTGATATTATCATGCAGAAGATTTTAATTGATGGAATATTAAAAAAGATTATTGGAACTAAGGAAGGAGATTTAACAAAAAATCTTTCAATAATTAATGATTACATTGAAACAGATTTAAATTTAGAAGAACTATCAGAAGTAATATTAACATTTGCAAGCCTTAGCAGCCAAAATAATAAAACTTATGGGCTTGATGGAAGATTTGAGCCATTTGATGAAAATACAATAGTATTTGTTCCTGATATTTCTAGAATCAGTACTATATTTAATAAAGAGGAAGCTACTCAGGAAAGCAGCGCAACAGATGTACGAACAGACAAAACAGCAAGTCTAATTGTTTTAAATGGAGTTGGTACAAAAGGTATTGCTGGTAAAACATCTGATTTGTTAAAATCATTAAAATTTCCAAATGGCAATCCTGTATATCAAGTGGATGTTCCAGGGGATGCTGATAATTATAATTATGAAAGAACTCAAATTATTATCAAAACTGAAGATGAAAATATAAAAAAGTCAGCTGAGTTTCTTGTTAAAGCTATACTTGTTGGAAATATTATTTTATCTGAAAACAGCAGCCAAAAAAATGATATAGTTGTTATAATTGGGAAAGATTTTAATTATGATAAGGCAGCTGAAAGTGTAGCTCAGCTAAAAGCTCTGCTACAAGAGTCAGAAACATACGGTACAAGTGAAGAGCAAGCAGAAAGTACAGCTGTAGAAAGTCAAACTACTGAGCAGAAAGACACTCAGAGTGGTTCTTCTGCCCAAATACCTGAAGGCCAAACCTATGATATAAATATTTTAAATGGGGAAGGAACTCAAGGAATAGCTATAACTGTTAAGGGTATTATTGAAAAAGCTTTAAATAAAAATGCAAAAGTTATTAATGTAAAAGAAACTAAAAATGCTGATAGCTTTAATTACAACGTTACAAAGATATTAATTCATACTGAAAAAGAAGGTGTGCAAATTGTTGCTGATCAGATTAAGAAAATTTTAGGAGTTGGAGCGATATCACAATCATCGAATAATCCAGATAATGTAGACATTACTTTAATTATAGGGAGTGATTATACAAAATAGAAAATAGAGAAAAAAAGCAAATAGTTAAAAAAATAAAAAATACAGTTGACGCCGTAAAATTTGTTGCTAAAATTGCAGACGAAAAAAAAGCTGACTATATCAAAATTTTAAATGTTGGTCCGCGTTTAATTATTACTGATTATTTTATAATAATTAGCGCAAGCAATACTAGGCTTACTAGAAGGATTGCTGAAGAAATTGACTTAAATCTAAGTAAGTTTGGCATTAAGCCTCTAAATGTAAGCGGACTAATTGAGGGAAACTGGATACTAATAGATTATAATGATTTTGTAGTTCACATTTTTACTGAAGAATATAGAACATATTATGATCTTGAAAGGTTATGGAGAGATTCTAAAGCTTTGAGATTCTACACAAAAAGAAGCTAAATTGCTTAAATATGTAAAGAGAAGCTAAATTAAAATTAAAAATACAAAAAGCAAATGTTTTTTTACAAATAAAAATTTAAATAAAAGTTTAAATAAAAACTAGAAATAAAACTAGAAATTGGTTAGAAAAATTTGAAACAATAGGCTGGAAAGAAAGAAATTGGATATAAAAGATTCAGAAAAAAAAAGCTATGAAATAGACAATTTTGGAAAAAAAATAAAGCAAAAATACCTTGAGTATATTCCTGAAAAGATAGAGCAAAAATGGCTTAAGGTTTGGGAAGAAAATAAAATAAATGTCCTTGAAATTAAAAACAATGACCTTCCAGATAAATTAATAAAATATTATATCCTTGAAATGTTTCCATATCCATCTGGCGAGCCTCATATGGGCCATGCTAGAAATTATACAATTGGCGATGTACTGGCAAGAATATTCTCAAGAAAAGGCTATAATGTTTTACACCCAATTGGATATGATGCATTTGGTCTACCTGCTGAAAATGCTGCAATTAAAAATGGAATTCATCCAAAAGATAGCACAATGGCAAATATTGAGAAGATGCGGAAAGCTCTTAAAAGAATGGGTATGACCTATAATTTTGAGGATGAAATAATTACAAGTGAACCAGATTATTATAAATGGACGCAATGGTTTTTTTTACTTTTATATAAAATGGGACTTGCAGAAAAAAAGGAAGGCCCAGTTAACTGGTGTGATTCATGTCAAACTGTTCTTGCAAATGAGCAGGTTATAGATGGGAAATGCGAAAGATGTGATAATCCAGTAAGAAGAAGGACTCTTTCACAATGGTTTTTTAAAATAACTAATTATGCACAAAGGCTATTAGATGATATGGAAATTATTAAGGACGGGTGGCCAGAAAGAGTTCTTACTATTCAGCAAAACTGGATTGGAAGAAGCGAAGGTGCAAGAGTAGTTTTTAAATTAGAAAAAATTAAATCTGAAGAAATTAATAACAACCTCAATCAAGAAAGCAATGATAATATTGAGGGTATTGATGGCGATATTGAAATTCCTGTATTTACAACAAGGCCTGATACACTTTTTGGAGTCACCTTTTTTATCCTTGCCCCCGAACATCCATTAGTTGATAAGATTGTTGTTGATAGTGAAAGAAAGGCAGAAGTTGAAAAAATTAAAGATATTATTTCTAGGCAGACAGATATTGAAAGAGGTTCAACTGAAGCTGAAAAAATTGGCTGTTTTACAGGGCGGTATGTTATAAACCCAGTAAATAATGAAAGAGTTCCAGTTTGGATTGCAAATTATGTTCTTCTTGAGTATGGTACAGGCGCTGTTATGGCTGTTCCTGCACATGATTCTAGGGATTTTGAATTTGCAAAAAAATATAAAATACCAATAAGACAGGTGATTTCTCCCGACGGAAAGCCTTCGGATTCATTAAATGAAGCTTATGTTGAAAAAGGTATAATGATTAATTCTGGAAAGTTTAGTGGAATGTCTTCAGAGCTTGGTAAAAAAGAGATTACCAAGTTTTTAAAGGAAAAGGCTATTGGTGATTTTGAAGTAAATTATAAGTTAAAAGATTGGCTTATTTCAAGGCAAAGATACTGGGGAGCGCCCATACCAATAATTTATTGTGATAAATGCGGTATAGTCCCGGTTCCTGAAAAAGATTTGCCTGTGTTGCTTCCTTATAATGTTGACTTTAGACCAACTGGACTTTCACCACTTTTGTATTGTGAAGATTTTGTTAACACCACTTGTCCAAAGTGTAAAGGTAAAGCAAAAAGAGAAACTGATACAATGGACACTTTTGTTTGTTCTTCATGGTATTTTTTAAGGTATTGCAGTCCGCATGAAAATAATACAGCTTTTAGTAAAGATTCTGTAAAGTATTGGATGCCAGTGGACCAGTACATTGGCGGGATTGAACATGCAACAATGCATTTAATTTATGCCCGTTTTTTTACAAAAGTATTATTTGATGCTGGACTAGTTGATTTTAAAGAGCCATTTACAAAATACTACCCTCATGGAATTGTTACATTAGGCGGACAAAAAATGTCAAAGTCAAAGGGCAATATTGTAAATCCGTCTGAGATATATAATAAGTATGGTGCAGATACCCTAAGGTTATATATATTGTTTATAGGGCCTGCAGATTCAATGGTTGATTGGAGTGATACAGGTGTAGAAGGAGCCAATAGATTTTTAAAAAGGTTTTGGAGAATAATTAGTGAAAATCTATATTTTATAAAAAATAATGATGGAAAAAGCAATACAATTAATACAATTATAGAGAGTCAGTTTAAACAGCAAGAACAGTTAGAAAATAAGGAACAGCTTAGACAACAAGTTCAGCTTAAGCAGAATCAACGAGATAAGCTACTTATACAAGAAAAGCAGCCTACGCAAGAAAAGCAGCGTGAACCAGTTGAACAGCTAGGATATTTAAAACGATTAGAGCAATTAGAACAAATAGAGCAAAATTTAAGGAAAGATTTTAAGTCAAATAAAATATCGGCTAATGACAAGGAGCTTTTTAGAAAGCTTCATCAAACGATAAAAAAAGTAACTTTTGATATTTTAAATAGATTTAATTTTAATACTGCAATTAGTGCAATAATGGAGCTGACAAATTCCATTAATAAATACAATGAAGAAGTAGATGATTTGAATAAAAATCCTGATCTATTATTTGAAGTAAGTTTAAAAATTCTTCAGCTTCTTTCACCTATTGCTCCTTTTATAACTGAAGAGTTATGGCATTTGTTTGGAATGCCAGTTAGCATACATAGGCAAAAATGGCCAGAATTTGATGAAGAAATTGCAAAACAGGAACTATTAACTATTGTATTTCAGGTAAATGGAAAATTAAGGGATAAGAAAGAATTACCTGCAGGCGCATCTGAGGCTGAACTTAAAGAGCAAGCATTAAGGAGCGATAAAGTTTTAAAATTTATTGAAGGTAAAAAGATTTTAAAGATTGTAACTGTTCCTGATAAGCTGGTAAATATTGTTGTAAAATAGAGTAATAGAGTAAATATTGCAATCAATATTTAGCAGTATTGCAGTCAATCAAAGTTATTGTTTATCTGCAGCTAACAATGATTGGAGGTTAATTTCTTTTATTTTATGTTCAACAAGTTTTTCTATTTCATCAAGCTTATATTTTAATCTGCAGTTTGCTTGGTCTGGGCAGATTTTTTTCTTAAATAGACATTCATTTATCTTAAATTTACCCTGAAATATTTCTATTAAATCTAAAAGATATATTTCCTCAGGTTTTTTAGCAAGTTTAAAA
>Ga0136652_1000266_pt1 | contig 26873 bp, 23 predicted proteins | sample ConPoolayeEmetaG_FD_94864 | JGI IMG/M metagenome (GOLD analysis project Ga0136652, IMG submission 94864) | Hot spring microbial mat communities from California, USA to study Microbial Dark Matter (Phase II) - Cone Pool mat layer E metaG... ...
CAAAGGGAAGCACAAGGGCTTTGAGGGTGTAGAAAGCGTGTCACCGCAGCCTCGGAAAGTGTTCATGAAGGTGAAAGAGACCATTCCAAACCTCGAAGTGTACAAAAGACTTTTTATGCCCCATTATATTAATTAAAATTTAAGGAGGAAGACTTGTTCATGTCTACTGAAGATGTAGATAAGATGATGAAGGATTATCGGGAAAAGATTTTGGCTTCAAGAACTCGATACCAAAAATTCGTAGACATTTTCTCCTTCGTTCCCATTACGGTGTACTTCTTTTCGATGGTTATCTTCACGATTTCAATCGGAGCGGGGCTTACCGCCTTGGAACATCTATTGAGGCCTTCATTGTGGTTGGGTAGTCCCACCCTCTTACCCGATTTTCAGCAGAGCGTTCTTATACATCTGTGGTTCGTAAATCCAATACCAACAATATGGAGTCAGTCGCCATGGAATGCGGCGGCCATTAGTGTGTTAATTGGCTTGGCACTGTTTGCGGTATATTTCATCTCGAGACGTATTGCTTATAAAGAAATCTTTTACCTTGACTTGGGTTTCTTGTCCTTCTTTCTTTTGGGGTTAATTTTAATGTTTGTAACTCCCAACCTATTCAGCACGCTCTATTATTGTTTTCCGGGTCCACTGATTTTCGGTCTACTGGCGATTCCCGCTTGGATCACAATAGCAGCTAAAAGACCTTTTACTCATCAGTTTTCTGACCGAGTTATTCCCCCTATAATTAGGGAACTGGATATTTACAAGAAAATTCATTACATTATCGCTTCTGTCTGGGGTATGGTTTTCACAATTAACGCCATTCTGGGCTATCTCACTTATTATGCACCCTCAACGAAGCCATTGTGGGCGGCTCTATTCTTTACGCCTCTGTTCTTTTTGATTTATGCGTGGGCTTTCACTGTTCACTTTCCCGCATGGTATAGGCGGAGAGTTACGAAAACACCATTAAAAAAGGCCTCGAGACCATTGCCACGCCTGGTGAGAATAGTGGGAGTGGCCCTGATACTATTCGCAGTGTTAATTCTCTTGTTGAATCTTGGTCAGATATCCTACATATTGGGAATTTTAGAAATTATTGTTGCCGTAATTCTCATGGCTGCCGGCGTAGGAATAGTTCTGGTTAAGAAGTGGAGCTGGTATCTAACAGTGGGTGGGCTTGCTTCCCATATTGTTCTCGTATGGCTGGCTTATGTTTTTCCCAACGTTGGCTTAGTTGATTGGATAACCTCAATTAACAATTTCTTGTATAATCTCTCCTTCGCAGCTCCCTCCGAGAATTTACTGTTTCTAGCTGTAATTCTCTCAGGCATCTCATCAGTGTTCTTGTGCTACTTGTTCCCCAAGCGAAACCACTATATCTTTTAGAAAAATTCATAATACAGATGCAACAAAGGTCATGGATAATCGACGGTTTCAGACTAATTTCAACCCTAAAACCTTTTATCTTAACGCGTTTCTGACCAGAATCCGCTTCGGAAAGTTAATAACTCTTATGTTTAGGAGGATGAATCCATGTCTGCTTCCGATGATGTAGACAAGATGATGCGTGATTATCGGGAAAAAGTTTTGGCTTCGAGAACACGTTTCCAAAGGTTTGTAGATTTCTTTGGTAAAATTCCTATGCCCACTTACTTTGTGGTCATGTTTACTGGAGTCTTTTTAACGGGTTCCAGACTGAACTCCCTTGATCTTATTCTTAGGTCTCTTGTGATTCTTAACAGTCCTGACCTTTTAACTGGTTTTCAGCGGAGCGTCTTTATACATTTATGGTTCATACCTCCCATTCCCGCTGAGTGGAATTCGTCTCTCCTGGTTCCAGGGGTGACCAGTGTTGTGGTGGGCTTTACACTATTCATAGTTTACTTCGTTTCTAGGCGTGTGGCATACAAACAAACATACTATGTTGACCTAGGTTTCCTAGGATTCTTTTTGCTGGGTATAACTTTGCTGTTTATCTCTCCAAAAATATTTGCAACACTTTACTATTATTATCCTGCCACTCTGGTATTCCTATTTTTGGCTGTCCCCACTCTCATATCAATAGTTGCCAGGAAGCCTTTCACCCTTCAGCACGTTGAGAGAATTTATCCTCCATCGATTAGGCAACTTGATATTTACAGAAAAATACATTATAGAGTCGCCGCCTTCTTTCTCATAGTCTTCATTATTAATGCTGCAGTTTTCTACTTCAGATTCATTTTTCCCACCGCTTCACCGGTTTTCACCGTCGTATTCTTCATGGTGTTCTACTTCCTAATTCTGGCTTGGGCCTTTATGACGCATTTTCCAGGATGGTACCGCCGTAGAGTACTAAAAACCCCCCTGAAAAAACCATTGGACCCCCTCCCCAACAGGGTAAAAATAGCTGGGGCCCTACTGATAATTTACGGACAACTGACCTTAATAGTTGGACTCGTGCTGTCAACTACAACATTCACAGTCCTAACTTATATTATTGCCATTGCCCTCATAATCTCCGGTGTAGGAATAATTCTGGTTAAAAAGTGGGGCTGGTACCTGACCATAGGCACACTCACATCACAGATTATCATATTCTGGTTAGCGTGGGGTTTTACCCCTCACAGTTTAACTGAATGGTTATCTTCAATTGGCACCTTCCTTGCAACCCTCTCCTTCTACCCACCGTCAGACAGCCTACTAAGCCTCTCCCTAATATTTACAGTAATTTCCACAGTATTCCTTTGCTACCTGTTCCCAAAAAGAAACTACTACCTACTTTAGATATTTTTTATTAGAATTTAAGATAAGAATAATGCCAGCAGGTTAGTGAAGATTTTTAACTTTATTTATTATTTAAATAAGTCCCCCTCAATCTGTTAAATTAGAACCAAGGTAACTTTTGGAGGTGTTTTGTTTGCCTCTAAAGATGCATGAAAAAGAGACCATGACTCCTAGGGAGAGAATGGAAACTGTTTTAAATCTACGTGAACCTGACCGTGTCCCTATTATAGCCTCCTTCCACGCGGCTCAGGCTAGATTAACTGGGATGACCATAGAGGAATTTTTCTTCAATATACCAAAATCCTACGAAGCCACAAAGAAGGTTTGGGAAATGTTTGGCGGCTTCGATGTGTACACTGGCTGTTCCCCCATTCTTGGTTACTATCTCCCGTGGCCCAATTCTCACAGCATGGTTTATTTTGATTGGACTCTTCCAAAGGGTAATATTCCCGAGCAGATGCATGAGAAGGAGCTCATGAAGCGTAGCGACTATGATCTAGTAATTGAAAAGGGTTTTGCTCCCTTTAAGAGGAGACCAGAATTAGAGAAGGACTTTATGAATTATGTGGCGCAGTTCGCAGCATTGGACACTAATAAATGGCTTGAGGAGATGGATGTCCCATCCCTGTTTGTTGGAGCCATAGAGCCCCCAGTAGATGTTATATCTTTTCTGAGAAGCTTTAACAAGTATCTTACAGATGTGGTGGAGATTCCTGATAAGGTTGTGGAGGCCTGTGAGGCTACAGTGGATGAAATGCTTGCCACCCTAGACGTGCAAATCCAGTTCCTGAGCGGTGAAAAAGGTCCAAAAGCAGTTCTCTACGGATTTTCACGCGTAGCATCAAGTTTTATTTCCCGCAAAAAGTTTGAACTATTCTGGCCCCACCTCAAAAGAATCGCGGAAGCCATCATAAGTAAAGGGTGTATCGTACAGTTCCACCTAGATAATGATTACACAGATTTTCTAGAATACTTCACAGAATTTCCTAAGGGTAAAACTTGGTTCCACCTAGACCAAACAGACATATTTAAGGCCAAAGAAATCCTTGGAGATAGAGCGTGCCTAATGGGGAACTTGCCTCCCCAGATAACCGGCCTAGGCTCACCTAAAGAGGTGGAAGATTACTGTAGAAAACAGATAGAAGGCTGTATGGAAGGCGGAGGCTACATACTTTGCTCCTCATGTGTGCTTCCCGATGACGTTCCCGCCGCAAATATTAAAGCCATGAAGGACGCTGTAATGAAATACGGCTTCTACCGAGCCTAATCCCAAAACAATCTCCAGACAAAAGTACTATTTCTATTTGGAGCGGGTATGTGTTGCTTTATCGTGATTCCGTCTTAGAAGCCCAGAAGCTATATTACGATATGATTCTAGAATCTGGTTTCCCTGTAAAGGAACTTAAACCAGAAGACTTGGAAGCAGTTGACTTCGGTCTAAGCAATGGGGAACCTGACTACTTTAAAAGGGGAGTCTTGGAATATACGTACTAGTAAACGAGACCGAATGCGGAAAAATTTTATGCTTCCTCCCAAACCATTACGTGCCAGAACATCGCCACCAATCGGTGGTAGTTATGCCCAAAGGCTCCAAAATTGAGAAGGGCTACATCGATTTAAAGAAACTTGGTTTTAAGGGTTTAGACGAATTTGGGGAAGAGGCTGTCTATATGGTGCCAGAAAAAGAGAACACTTCCATTCCCAAGCGGGGTATTCTCATCTCCGGCAAACAGGAATACTTCCACACCATAAAGGGCACCGGCTTAATGTTTTTACTAGGAAAACCCACTGACAAACCCACCTACCCTATACCCGAAGAGCATCGTCCCCACAACATCGCACTACATAAAGTCTTCCTAGAGCCAGGCGCTGGATTCCATCTGGACGCCAAAGCGCCACACAGTGTAGTTGCAGGACCTGAGGGCCGAATAGTTATAGAGTTCTCTCTGAAAAGTAGGGATCCTCTAGACATATTCACGAATCCCAAAATAGACAGAATCACCCACATAGAAGAATGCCCAAAATGAATTGAGCGAAGTGGTAACCGTGAAAAGGAGAAATGAATCCATTCTGGTTTCTCATACTCACTGGGATAGAGAATGGTACAAACCTTTCCAAACTTTCCGAGGATATATGGTGGAAATGATTGACCGCCTGATAGACCTGATGGAGAAAAATCCTGACTATAAGCATTTTTTGCTAGACGGTCAATCCATTCTTCTTGAGGACTACTTTGAGGTACGGCCCGAAAATAAGGAACGTATACGTGCTCTCGTCAGTTCGGGCCGTTTAAGTGTTGGTCCCTTTTATGTTCTACCAGACATGTTTTTGGTCTCCGCCGAATCTATTGTGCGGAACTTGCTTCTGGGCATAACGACTGCCGAAGAGTATGGAGGGGCTCAAAAAATAGGTTATCAGCCGGATTGCTTTGGACAAATTGCTCAAACTCCCCAAATAATGAAGGGGTTTGCCTTTAAAGGATTCGTTTTCTGGAGGGGTTTGGGGGATGAAATGGACTTTCTTCCAACAACTTTTCTTTGGGAAGCTCCCAGCGGAGACCGCATACTTACTCACCAGATTGCAATTGGCTACTTTAATGTGGGTGACCTTCCCCAAGATACAGATGCCGCCATTACACTAATTGAAAAAACAAAAAATATGCTCCAAGAAAGAAGCAACAGAAACTTCCACCTGTTTCTTAATGGGCATGACCATGCGTTTCCCCAAGGGAACGTGCCTCAAATCATAAAGGCCTATAATGAGAAGCATCCCGATGAGCCAATAAAGTATGGAAGTTTGCAAGATTTTTTCAACCAGCTTGAAGAAAACACGCATGACCTACCCGTTTACAAGGGAGAGTTCCGGGGGGCACGCATGTTTCCCGTTTTACCCGGGGTTCTATCCGCCCGCATATACTTAAAACAAGCAAATCACAGATGCCAAACAAAACTGGAGAACTATGCGGAGCCCTTCTCCGCCTGGGCATGGTTCCTGGGGGAAAACTATGATAGGAGTTACCTTTGGCTAGCTTGGAAGTGGCTTCTTGAAAATCATCCCCACGACAGTATTTGCGGGTGTTCCATTGACCAAGTTCATAGGGAGATGGAAACTCGTTTCGCTTGGAGTGAACAGATAGCTGATCTACTCACACTAAAAGCGATGGAACGTATAGCGTCAAAAGCAACAGTTTCTGGTGAGGGATTCCCCATAGCGGTCTTTAACCCCTCCCCCTGGAAGAGAACTGGAGTTGTGGAATTCCTCTCAGAGCCTTTTCCACCCTTCACCTTTAACAGTCAACAATTTACCTTCAACCCCTCCCTCCTTAAGAGTTTGGATTTCAAGCCAGACCGCAACTTCTGTGTCGTAGACCATGAGGGAAGAAGTCTTCCCGTGGAGTTATTTGAAGAACCCGAGAACTATGCGTTCCGATTTTTCGAGAATATGACACGTTGTACTCTGAGGTTCCTTGCCACAGATGTTCCCGCCTGCGGATACAAAATACTATACATAAAAGAGGGGAAAGCGGAGGATGTAAACTCATCTCTCAGAGTTAATGTCAAGGAGAGAATAATTGAGAATGAACATTTGAGAGTCAAGTTTAACCCGAATGGCACAATGGACGTAACAGAACTATCAAGTGGTGTCACATTCGCCGGACTGCACATGTTTGAGGATGTGGGTGATAATGGTGACGAGTATAATTACTCTAAACTCAAGGAAGACGAGATTATTACCAGCGAAAATCTTGATGCTGAAATTTCGTTTGTGGAGCACCCCACAAGAGTGGATGCAATAGTGAAGATGGAGATGCTTCTCCCAAAAAGTTTAGAGGAGGGGAACCGTAATCGCCGCTCCCGCGAAAGGATACCTCTAAGAATAACTTCGATAATATCCCTCTTCCCTGGCTCCAGATTTGTTAACTGTAAGACAGAAATCGAAAACATTGTCAAGGACCACCGTCTAAGAGTGCTCTTCCCTACAGGCATAAAGTCTGATGTTGTCCATGCTGATGGACACTTTGGAGTTGTTGAGAGAAGTCTGAAACTTCCAGATGACACCAACTGGATGGAGATACAAACCACAGCAAACCACCAAAACCTCTTCGTAGACATAAATAATGGAGAAAAGGGCTTAGCCATAGCAAACAAGGGACTGCCTGAATACGAAATTTATGGGGAAAACGAGAGAACCATAGCCTTAACTCTTGTACGTTCAGTAGGCTGGCTGTCAAGAAACATAGACCATAACAACCGCAAAATCTTCGGAGGCCCAGCAATACCAACACCAGAAGCCCAATGCCAGAGGCGCCTTACAGTAGAATATGCAGTAATACCCCACTCCGGAGACTGGGAGGAAGCAATGATTCCCAGAATAGCCAGAGAATTCGCCTATGATTTAAAGGCAGTTGAAGTCAAGAACCCCCTACACAAGTTGCCCGCCTCCACAAGCTTTCTAGAAGTTGAACCCCCATCAATAGTTCTCTCCGCGGTTAAAAAAGCCGAGAAGGAGGAGGCCCTAATCATTCGCATATACAACACTGGAAAAGAACAAAATGCGACAATTACCCTCAGTAAACCAGTGAAGTCAGCTAAAGTAACCAACCTCGCAGAGTATGAAATAAATATGGAGAATTCAGTTTCAATAAAAGATAACAGAATCACAATAGAAAACATTTCACCATCAAAAATTGTAACATTAAAAATTCACACCGCAGACCAACAAACTCTTTAATTTCCACTTATCCCCTTCAATATATTGATGGCTGGAGAAGTAAAATGGTATTAGCCACTCACCTCCTAGCTTGATTTTGGAATTATCCCCTCAAGATTCAGTTGCCAAATAGGGCTTAAACTGTAAAAAATAAAAAGGATATAATGTCTCTTATTTCACCGACAATTGTTTGGATAAGAGGCATAATTTCTGCATTAGGTTGCCGCTTCCGGCTATTAGTGGAGTTTATTCCCTTGTATTCCGAATTGTGAACTTTAGTTTTTCTTCACTTTTTAGTCGAGTTGTATGGGATATTTTCCATATTCTCTGGCTGCTTCCATGAAGGCTCTCAGATTTTCTAGAGGAGTATCTGGTGGTACCTCGCATCCTGTGGCGAGCATGTACATTCCACCTGGGGCTGCTTGACGTATGCACTCCTTAACAGCCTGTTTCACATCTTGTGGTGTGCCCTCCAGCATGACTTTGACTGGATCTACGTTTCCCACAAGAACCACTCTGCCTGCAATCTTTTTCTTGGCTTCTGCAAGGTTGACTGGGGCGTCTATGCTAAGCATTGCGGGGCCCAGTTCGACGAGCTTGTCTATGAGGTGGCTTACGTCGCCACATACATGTAACGCGCAGAATTTTCCCTCAGCTGCCCAGGTTTTGATTACCTTTTTTAGGGCGGGGGCTGCAAACTTGTCGAATTGTTTGGGTGAGAGTGTGCCTGCTACGGGGTCTCCGAGGTTTAGCCCCAATCTAACTTCGGTTTGTGCTCTTCCCTCCTCAATGGCGAAATCTGTGGTTATATCCAGCATTTCCTGAACGTAGTCTGGGTTCTGTACAAGGTCCTTGTAAAAATTTTCCGGGCCCCTCAGAGCTGTGAGAAGGGAGATGGGGCCTGCGACAAGTCCGCCTACGCCTGCAACTTTTCTCAACTCGTTGGTTACTATTTCGCCAGCTTTGAGAATGTTGGGCAGCCTGCCGTCTTTTCTTGGGTCAGGCATTCGTATATTTTTAACGTCTTTCTTCAAATCTTTTACCGGGAAGTCTACTACCTCTGGGAGCCTATCCTCATGGAATTTTATTTTGCAGCCAAAAGCTTCGGCTTCGACGAGGGTGTCACCTAGGACAAGTACTACGTCTGGGGTGTATAGTTTGTATGCCTTAATAATGGCGTGGGCCATTGTTTCGGGATCAGTTATAAACTCTTTTATGGGTACTCCTGCAAGTCTCGCGTTTCCCGCTCCCACGGAGGGGTAAGCTGGAACCCTATCTGGTTCCTGCCTGAGGAAAACTCTCTTCATTCTCTCTCTTACGGTTAACTCTTCACCAGACATGATTTATTTAACCTCCAATACCTCGCGTCCTTTTTTTATCCTAAGAGTTCTTTAGCCTTTTGGACTGCTTCCCGCGCGTCTTTTCCATAGGCATCGGCGCCAATTTTTTCAGCGAAATCTTGTGAGGTGGCGGCGCCTCCTATTAGGATTTTAACACTTTCTCTTAGTCCCTCGCTATCTAGAGCCTTTATGGTGTTAATCATTTCAGCCCTAGCTGACGAGATAATTCCGGACATGGCTAGAATGTCTGGTTTATGCTTTTTAACATTCTCTACGAAGGTTTCTGGGGGAACGTTTTCACCAATGTCAATTACCTCAAATCCAGCTGACTGTAACATTATTTTAACTATGTTTTTGCCTATGGTGTGTATATCTGTATAAGCGGTGCCCAGTAGCACCTTGCCGTGTCCGCTCGTCCTTTTCTCTTTAAGGTGCGGTTCCAGTATCTCTAAAGCTGCAGACATGGTTTCAGCCGACATTAAGACGTCAGAAATAAAGTATTCCTTATTACCAAACTTTTCCCCAACAACTTCTATGCCCTTCATTAGTCCTTTAGTTAGAGCATCGTAGGCATCTATTCCCTGTTCTAAAGCCTCTTTTGCTGCTTCCCTTGCAAGATCCACGTTAGCCTCTATTACTGCGGTTGAAAGCTTTTCAAAAATCCTTTCAGCCATCTGCAGTCCTCCTTCTGACGCGAGAAGTTTTTAATAAATTGTATTTTTACCTCTACTAATCAGTATTATAAACTTTTGTCCAATAAATAGTATGAATCATAAAAACCAAAAAATAAATAATTTTTTAGAAGCTTTACAGAAGCCCCTCCATTTTGTACCATTCCTCAGCTGCTTTGGACATAACTTCCCTGTGGTCTATTAGTTCCCCGCCTGCGTCTTGGAGAATCCTTTGAAACATTATGTCTGCTATGTCGCGGTTTTCCTCTACAATGTTCTGGGTCTGGTTTGGATCCTTTCTCAAATCGTAGAGGTATTCTCTGCTCCTAGAATAATTCGCTATATACACCCATTCTTTGTCTCTTGTCCAGACATAACCGTTGAAGCCAGAGGTTGCGTAGCTTCGCGCCTTCCGCTCTCCGTCTATTAGAGTCCAGAGCTCTTCTCCGTCTAATGGTGTGGGAGGTTCTATTCCGAGGTATGTTAAAATGGTGGGTACTATGTCGTGATTGTATACGAAGCCTGAAACGCGTTTACCACCTTTAAATCCTTGGGGGTGCCGAATGAAAAGCGGTATATCTACTAATTCGGGATAGAGGCCTCTGGGAATCTTACCTATTAAGTTATGCTCACCCAACTGGTGCCCATGGTCAGATGTCAGCACCACTAGTGATTTATCCAGCAGTTCCAGCTCCCTCATTTTTTCTAAAAATTTCCCAAGCCAAGAATCAACCATTGTGACTTCGGCTGCATAGAGTGCCTTCATGTATCTCAACTCTTCGGGTGTGAGATAATCAACACTCGTTGAGTAGTTGGGTGTGATGACTTCTCTACCAGTGTAGGGTGGATGGTAAAGGTCTCGGTATTTTTGGGGCGGATCCCAGGGCTCGTGGGGGTCAAATGAATCAATAAAGAGGAAAAATTTCTCAACATCTTTGTTTTCTTCTATCCACTTGGCTGCGGCGCTAAATACTTGGGGCGCGAAGTAGTCCTCCTCTTTTCGGCGTTCTGAAATGTTTTTGAGATACTGTGGAAGTATTGTCATCATGTGGTCACATTTTCCGCTCTGTGGTATGTAGCGTTCCAATTGTTTGGGGTCAATTTTGGGTGCAGTTTTGTAAGGGTCTGCTTCCTGGCCTCTTATTAACTGCCACTGATGGTATCCTCGATGAAAATTCATGCTCGGCTTGAAGTAGTGATACGTGTCTGTTATGAAGGTGGTGGTGTAACCGTTTCTGCGTAGAATCTCGGCAATGGTGTTTTGCGAGTCTGGAATAGGTTGCCACCCGTAAGCTTGAACCATATCTCCCCTGCAGGGATGGTACTCCTTGAAGGGGAAGGTGCGGATTCCCGTATGTATTGATCTTCTGAAGGGAATTGTTGGTAGAGATTCGGGATGTGCGTCTTCAAATATGATGCTCTCTCTGGCTAGGGCATCTAGATTAGGTGTCTTTATCCAACTGTTTCCGTATATTCCTATGTGGTCTTTTCTCAGAGTGTCAAGGAGGATTACTACTACATTCAAGCCCTTCACACCAGCTTTTATAACTGGGAAAACAATTGGTTCTATCCAAATTCCAATGATTAAACTAAGCCGCTAATTTCCGGAGCAATACTTTAATCTAATCTGTTTAAAAATATATTTTCATTAAAAACTAATCTTTCGACTCGAAAAGGTGATAATTATGACTGCTCAGCTCGTTGAAGCTATGGCTAACCTAGAGAGGAGCGCTGTACTGGATAATGTGGAAAAGGAAATTAAGAAGGGCACAGACCCCCTAAAAATAATAGAAAGCCTCTCTCAAGGATTAAAAATTGTGGGTGACCTTTACGATAAAAAGGAATATTTTCTAGCGGAGCTTATAACCGCCGGAGACATTTTTCAAAATGCTTTTCAAAAAATAAAACCCGTACTGGAGAAAAGGGGCCTTAAAACCCAAGTCCAAGGAAAAATAGTCATAGGAACAGTGCGCGGAGACCTACACGACATTGGAAAAAACATCGTCATCACCATGCTTGTTTCATCTGGATTCTTCGTGGAAGACCTAGGAGTCGATGTACCTGCCGAAAAATTCATAGAAGCAGTAAAGAGAATAGACGCAAAAATTCTGGCCATGTCAGCCCTCCTCACAGTGGCACTAGACGCCGCAAAAGAAACAATTAAACTGCTAGAAAAAGAAAACCTCAGAAACAAAGTAAAAGTCATCTGCGGAGGCGCCGCTTTCGACGAAAACACCGCCAAAAGAATCGGCGCCGACGCCTACGGAAAAGATCCCCTGGACGCAGTAAAAATCTGCCAAAAACTCCTCCAGTAAATAGCTACCTTCCGCCACAAATACCCTTTTTTTAATATTTCCTTTATGATGCCTCCAGTAAAAAATATAGATCCACTGATACTGGCATCATTATTTTTTCTTTAAAAATTCATTCATCACTAAAATATGCTTCAAATAAAAGAGGGGCGGCAATAAAGAATTAGCCGCTTCTCCATCGGACCTAAAATCCTCTCATAATAGGTTCATATTCCTTGAAAAGATACCGGGATATAACGTAGCGCTGAATCTGAGATGTGCCCTCATAGATTTGGAAAAGCTTGGCATCCCTAAACAGTTTAGCAATACGGTAATTCTCCAAATAACCACGGCCACCGTAGACCTGTAGGGCGTCAGTGGCAATCTTCATAGAGTCCTCAGAGCCGACAAGCTTGGCTACACTGGCTGCTGTGTTGGCCTCTCGGTCTCCCCTGTCCACGAGCCAAGCAGCCTTCCAAGTCAGTAGGCGCATAGCTTCTATACGAGCATACATATCCGCCACCATTTGCTGAATTGCCTGAAAACTTGAGATCTTGTGCTCAAAAGCTTCCCTCTGCTTAGCGTAGTTGATAGCATACTCCATGGCGGAACGAGCCAAGCCCGTTGCAAAGGCACCAATAGCTGGACGGGTACGCATAAATGTGGCCATAGCCAGCAGGAAACCAACACCCTCCTCACCCAGCCGGTTTTCAACAGGAACGCGAACATTTCTAAGAATTACCGCTGCAGTGTCAGATGCTCGATGCCCCAGTTTCTCAAGAGGTTTACCAGTAGACAATCCCTCACTCTCACGCGGAACAACAAAGGCACTTAAACCTTCATGGCGCTTTGTGCCCTTAAGCCGAGCAAAAATCACATAGTAACTGGCAAAATCACCGTTAGTTATCCAAAACTTGTTCCCATTCAAAACGTACTCGTCACCCTGACGCTCATAGGTGGCTTTAATACCTGCCACATCACTCCCCATTCCTGGTTCTGAAGTTGCGAAGGATATGAATTTGAGTTCCTTCGTGAGTGGCGTTAAAAATTTCCGCTTCTGTTCTTCTGTGCCGGCAAGAATTATAGGTTCCGCTCCCAAATCGTTGGCGTACATTGAGGTTGCTATTCCCGGGTCGGCTGCCGCAATCTCTTCAACTACAAGCACCGACTCAAAGGATCCATAGCCCTGTCCACCGTACTGTTTGGGTATTCCCAAATTCATAAGGCCGGCTTTGAAGGCCTTTTCATAAATGGGTAGTGGAAATTCCCCACTTTTATCATATTTTGATGATACTGGAATTATTTCTTCCAATGCGAATTTGCGTGCCTTTTCGCGCAGAGCAATCTGCTCCTTAGATAGCTCAAAATCTACCATAAATATCCAGCCTCCAAAAATTCATTTAGCCCTCCAATTCCAAGATTTGCTCCCCAATAAGCTTCTTTTAGTGTTGGAATCTGAAGGTTTATGTCTGAAACCATCACTGCCCAACAATATTAAAGTTTTCCTCGGCATCTGCCTGTTTTAGGGTCAATGCCCCGCTTTTGCAATTCATCACACAATAAAAACAGTCAATTCGAGTCTTGCACCTTGAAATATCCACTTTAAATCTCGGATCAATGTCTATAATTGCACCCAAAGGACATGCATTCATACAGGTTTTGCAATGTTGGCACTTTTCTGGACGGGCTAAAACAGGATAATTAAATTTCAAGAGCACCGCCTTAGGTTGTTCACAGTAATGGAACAATAATACACAACTTTTATATTTTTCCTACCTTTCCCTAACAAAATAATTCTTGCACCACCTGAAAAATAGAGTTACCGATAAGCCATTTTTCCATAAAAAAGGGGAAACTTCCCATTTACCCCACTTTCCGCACCTTTGGTTTATTTTTTTCTATTTTTGCGGAATTTGCAAGTCTATAGGGGGGATGCTGAACTTTATCAAAAAATTTTTGGAAATCCCCAAATCCCCGCAATAAAAAGGAGCAGAAACTGGTAAAAACAAAAAAATACCAAAAAATTCACAAAGGATGCGGAATGTGGGATTTACTATTTTTGAAAAATTTTTCGCGAACCCTTTTGAAAAAAGGCTATACGGCTAAATTGTTAAACTCGATGATAAACATTGTTTTTAGTAGGTGTTCTCAACTTTTCTTATTCTTAGAATCCTTTTAATTTCCATCATTGAATTATATAATTCATTTAGTAATAGTAGGTCCCTTACTTCTTTCTCCTCTTTTTCCCGGAGGTAGGCTTCGTAAACGTTTTCTAATTCTTTGCAGAAATCTAAGAGATCCTCATCCGAAATTTTTTCCTCGCTTTTGTAAATCAGTTTTTCCTTCTCCACTTTTTCACCCCGAGAAAATTACGTGTTAACTGTTTTTGAAATATTATGGGATAGGTGTTACTTTCTTCTTTTTGTGAACTTTTTGTACCGGATATTCTTGGTAATTTGAAATTATGAATTAGGGCTATTTAGGGTGTGTAAAACGTGGATAATACTTGAAAATTATTTTTGGAACTGATAAAGGCAAGTCTCTGACTGACCTCTTCTTAAAAAGCTGTTAGAAAAGTAATGTGAGATGGGTTTTTGGTAAAAGTTGTTAACTTCTTTATTAGTTCATCGATTGGGAAATCAAGGAAATCCATAGTACGGTGAAGTTTTCCAAAGTAGCGTCCTAGTAAACTTGATGTGCATGATATGCTAGATTTAAAATAGTCTAAAAAAATTGGATAAGAGATTTTTAACTCATTAATAGTTTATTAATGCTTTTCTGGAGGTTAATGTTGATTTTTGAAAGGTAGCCTTTTCTTATCTCGAATTTTTCTAAGACGTTCCCCCCTAAATTGCTATTTTTTGTGTGATTGTATTCCTCAACGAGTTCATCTACGGTTTTTTCGAAGTCCAAAAATTTTGAGGGGTCAACTTCATCATTAGTCACCGCTCCGAATTTATACACAAATTTTTCAGCTAATTTTCGCAATAATTCTTTTACTGGTGTGTCGTCGGTGTTTTTTTCACATTTCGTTATTACTACAAAAATTATCTCGCCTAATGGATGGTAAAATAGCTTCAGGAGTTTTGTTTCCATCTTCACTATTTGGTCTTCGCAGAATTCTCTGAAAAAATTAAAAATCGCGGAAATGAATCCTCCAATTAAGACTTCATCTGGTGTATGCTCTCCGCTATCATATGCTCTGTGAAAGAGAGCGTAGCCGGTTTCCTTTATGACGTAAACCGCTTTGATGTTCAAACGTTTCAGCTCCCAAAGATTTTTTCTCTGGACATGGTTATGTTTAGTTATTTGGTCTGTGTTTCAAGTTTCCATTTCACAACAATCATGAGATTGCTTTTTTTTGAGTCTTCCACCATGTGTCTCTGTTTTAGTTGGTTCCATACTTTTTTCCCTATTAACTATAAAAACCCCTCCCAAAAAGGTAACAAGTCCTTATATTAGCCAAGATTACTGAATACAGGGAAGCCCTAAACTCATAATCATCGTGTTATACGTTTAACTGCTAAATAGATGACAAAATTTATGAACTATGTCTTATTCGTGGAATTGGAGACAATTATGGAAGTAGAAAAACTATGCCTGCTATGAATGCTTTTCAAATATACAAGCTTTTACCGCAAACAAATTGCGGTAAGTGTGGAGAAGCAAATTGTATGGCTTTCGCTGTTCAGTTGCTTAGTGGTAAAAAAAAGCTTGAGGCTTGCACGCCACTCTTTCAGGAACCGAAGTATGCGGATAAATTAAAGCAGCTTCAAGAAATATTCACCGTAACCGACGAGGTTAAGGAAACAGGACTGGTATTCCATGAGGACAAATGTACTGGTTGTGGAAATTGTGTCATGGTATGTCCTGAAGACGTTGCTGCTTCCCCACTTATTGCGGGTGGTAAGGGCTCCCGTGCTGATGGGGTGGTGTTTCGTGTGGAGAATGGGAAGGCTAAAATAATTGATTTAACTAAGTGTAGGAGGATGGGTACTCAGAAGACTTGTCGTGTCTGTGAAATGTATTGTGGTGCGGGTGCCATTGAGATTCGTTCGGTTGGTGGTTAATCTATGGCAAATTTTGTTCCAACTGTGTGTGTGGGGTGTGGTCTTCTCTGTGATGACATTGAAGTTAAGGTTGAGGGGGGCAAAATTGTTTCCACACTTCATACCTGTGCCCGGGGAGAGTGGACTCTGCGTAGAGCCCATAGCAATTCTCGTTTAACTTCACCACTAATTAAAAAGAATGGAAAATTGGTGAAGGTCTCTTTTGAGGATGCTTTGAGCCGTGCGGCTGAGATTCTTTCGGAGGCGGAGCGTCCACTCTTGTGGGGTTGGAGTTCTGCAAGTGTCGAGGCTCAGCGTTTGGGGATTCTTTTGGCCCAGCGTTTGGGTGGAGTTATTGACAGCACTTCTTCCATATGTCACGGTTCTAGTATCTTGGCGGGGAGGGAAGCTGGTTTTAGAACTGCTACCTTGGGGGAAGTTAAAAATCGTGCGGACTTAATAGTTTACTGGGGTAGTGATCCTAGTCACAGTCATCCCCGTCACCTGAGTAGGTATACCATAATTCCGCGTGGAATCTATACTCAGATGGGTTACGAGCAGAAACAGCTGGTTATAGTTGATGTGCGTAAGTCTCGTACCGGTAAGGTAGCTAACCAGATTCTTGAGGTGGAGCCCAATAAGGACTATGAACTTATTTCTGCGATGAGAATGGTTCTCAAGGGTAAAAATATTAGGGACAAAGAAGTTGCCGGGATTCCAGTTAAGGTCATAAATCAGGTAATTCAGACTTGGAAAACTCGGCAGTTCGGGGTTATTTTTGTGGGGTTAGGGCTCTCTATGAGTAGGGGTAAGTATCGCAACATAGAAGTTTTATACAAATTGGTTCAGGAACTAAATGATTACACTCGTTTTGTAGCGATTCCCATGGCTGGACATTATAATATGGTTGGATTTAACCATGTGGCTACGTGGCTTACTGGTCACCCGTTCGGAATTGACGCCAGTAGGGGAAACATATACTCAAATCCAGGGGAGACTACTGGAGCTGAAATTATTATGCGGGATGAATTCGACGCTATGTTGGTTTTAGCCTCCGACCCTATCTCTACGATGCCCTTACCTATAGCGCGAAAAATTACTAGAAAACCCTTGGTGGTGGTTGATTGTTTAGAAACTCCCACAACCAAGATTGCAGACGTTGTTCTACCCGCCGCAATGACTGGCATAGAGGTTGAGGGAACCGCCTACAGGATTGATTCGGTGCCAATAAGGCTTAAGAAGTTCTTGGAGCCCCCCAGGGACTGTAAATCTGACGAGGAGATTCTGTCTCTTCTGATTTCAAAAATTGAAAAACTGGGTAAAAAATAGATTCTTTTTATGTCAAATTGTAGTTGTGAACCTGTTTTTGTTGTCATTCGAGCTTTATTTGCATTTTGCAGTGTCCCAATTTGAACTTTTGTGATCCCGCTACTGTTGCCTTTTTGACTTCTTCTACTGGTTTTACTGCTCCCATAAGTATTCCTGGTAGGAAGCAAACTCCGCGTAGTCCTTCTGATCTGAGTATTTCGTTTGCTGGGCAAACTTTGCATCCTTGGACTTCGACGTTCAAAAAGTTGTTTTCTATGTTTACTTTCACCTTTTCTCCAAGTTTAAGGTCGTTTTGGAGATAGTTTTCCAGCTCAGTTTCCAGCTCTTTTAGGCTTATTTTTTCTTTATTTGTTATTTTAGAACCTAGTTCTCTGCCTAGTTTAACAAATATCTTCTGTGCGTCTTCACCTAGAGCTTTGACTAGTGATACGTGGTATTTTTGGAACAAGCTTTCTGGGATTTCTTCAGTCACTTGGCATTCCTCCAAAGTTGGAAATGAGTATTTTATAATAAGCCTTTCTCAAAGGTTCATAAGTGGAAATGTTCAGGAAAACCTTTTTTCATGTTGTGTGCTTAGTTTAGGTTCTTCTTAGCTCCACTAGGTATTTTCTGGTCAATATGGGGTTGAAGGTGAGGCGTTTACTGATTACGAGGGTGTTCTGGTATTTAGAGTAGTATAATTTTAGACGGAGGTTTTTCTCCGACCTATTTACTAGCTTATTTATTAGTGCTTGTGCCATCTTCCTGGATTCTAGGGCTGTGGATGCAAAACGTTTCACATTTAGGCGCGTATTCCTTATGTAAACTATCCAGTCACCAAAAACAATTAAGACTACTAGAAGTAGGATTGGTACGGCGCTGAAAGGGGTAAACTCCATTCCTATTTGGTGGGTGCTGGTTAATGTGAGAAATGTGGAGATAAAACCGGAGGCAACCACGAGAAGCATTAAGAGTAGAATTAATCTGTAACCTGAAGATTTTTTGTAGGTTGTTCGCATTTCTTCCAACTTTTTCTTCAAAAGAGGCCAGTTGACCTCCGCCTCTCTTCCCACTATGTCCATTGCTCCATCTAGGCTGGGATCCCTTGACAACCTGTCTGTGAATAGAGGAGGCTTAAGTCCAGCATAGGCGTCCAACTCCTCTATCCACACTTTTAGCCTTTTTTCCAACAACATCTTTATCGCTTATCCAGGGTTGTTGAAGCTGGGAGCAAGCATTTCATATATCTTAAACTTTCCTATTATTAATCTGATAGCCTATTAGGGGAAAGTTTTAAGATTTTCGTGTGTTACTTTTCTTTGCTAATCTAAAGGGATGCCCCATGATTGAGGTTTTTGAGGATCTTGTAACTAACCGTCATGTTAATGCTTTGCGATGGAAAAATAGTGGTAGGAAGATTTTCGGCTACTTCTGTTCATATGCTCCTGAGGAAATTATTCATGCTGCGGGAATTATACCTGTGAGAGTGATGGGTGGTTCCGAAGCTATTACTCTGGCAGATGTTCACCTGCCGAGTTATGTGTGTTCTTTTTCTCGCAGTTGTTACGATTTGGGCCTGAAGGATGTTTACAATTATCTGGATGGTGTAGTGTTCCCCTATACTTGTGATACTATGGTTTCGCTTTACAATATTTGGAGGAAGGATATTAAAACACCCTATGTGGGCTTCGTTGATCCTCTATGTGCAAAGAGGGAGACCTCAAGGAAATATTTTCGGGAGGAAATTGCTCGCTTTAGGTCGTCGCTTGAAAAATTTCTGGGGAGGGAGATTTCAGAGGATTGTCTCGAGAAGTCAATTGAAATTTATAATGAGAATAGGAAACTTTTGAAGAAAATTTATGAGCTTAGAAAAAATTCGATTCCCCCCATTTCTGGAGTGGAAGCCTTAAGCGTAGTTAGATCGAGTATGTTGGCTCCCAAGGAGGAGCACAGTCGCCTACTTGAAAACTTCCTGATTAAAATCTTAGAGAGGGAAGATGTGCCTGAGCCGGGGTTGAGGATACTTGTTTCTGGTAGTGTGATTTATGACTCTGAAATACTTAAAATGATTGAGGATGCTGGGGGGCTCATAGTAACCGATGATCTTTGCACTGGGACCCGTTACTTCTGGGATATGGTTAACCCTAAAACTTCTCCTCTGGTCGCCATTGCGGATCGGTACTATGAGAGGATTCCCTGCCCTTGTAATTATCCTCCCGAAAAACGTTTAGAACATATCATGAATCTTGTAAAGGACTTTAAAGTTGAGGCGGTCATCTTCGTCTTACAGAAGTTTTGTGATCCTCACTTATTCGACTATCCCTTTATGGAGGATAGATTGAAGGAGGTTGAAATACCAACACTTCTCATTGAAACTGAACATGTGAACTCGCCCATAGGTCCCCTTAAAACAAGAATCGAAGCCTTTTTTGAAACAATTCAATAATTGGTGGATTAAAATTGACAGAAAGAGGAAAAAAGTCTCTGGAGACTTCAAAAGAAGTCTTTAAGTTAGCTTCCCAACACTACCTGGGTGCGCATGAAGCCAAAAGGATGGGTAAACCTGTAACTTGGATGACTGGATACGACCCTGTAGAACTACTCTACGCCATGGATATCGCGGTTGTGTATCCTGAAAATTATTCTGCGTTGTGCGCCGTCACCCAAGTGGCACCAAAATTTATTGAGAAATGTGAAAGTTTAGGGTATTCTCGTGATTTGTGTTCTTATGCTAGAAATACCATAGGCACGACATTTTCTCAGGATGCTCCCTTTGGCGGCCTTGCTCCTCCCGACTTTTTAGTTGTGGCAAGGAAATTTTGTAAGACCCATATAAAGTGGTGGCAAGTACTAAGCCGCAGATTTAACTGCCCCCTCTTCATAATAGACGCCCCATACATTACCGGTAAAGTGGAAGACTACCACATAGACCACTACTTAGCCCAGCTTGAAGAGTTAATAGCGTTTTTGGAGAAGCAGACTGGGAAAAAAATGGACTATGATAAACTCGCAGAAGTAGTTAAACTGTCTGATAGGGCGAGCGCTCTTTGGGACGAAATTATGGAAATGCGCAAAAATGTTCCCTGCCCTGTGGGAGCCGCTGATATTTTATCCTGCATGTTTGGCATAGTGACTCTTCCCGGAACCCGTACAGCTGTAGAGTTCTATGAGAGATTGAGGGATGAGGTTAAGGAGAGGGTCAAGAACAAGATTGGCACCGTGCCCGTGGAGAGATTCCGTCTAACCTGGGACAACATAGTCATGTGGTATAATGTGGGATTAACAAACTACTTCCAAAAGTATGGAGCAGTTTTTGTATTTGAAGGCTACACTATGGTTTGGAGTGGACGCCTAGACCCTCAAAAACCATTAGAATCGCTGGCCAAGAAGTACCTAACACCCTTCATAGAGCTGAACAATAGGGCCTGGTCCATGGTTGAGCTTTGTAAACAGTATAAGGTGGACGGAGCAGTAATGCACTCCAACAGAAGCTGCAAATTTTTATCACTACTACAATATGAACTAAAAGACATCTTGATGGAAGAACTTGGGATACCCTCACTAATACTAGAAGGAGACCACTGCGATGGAAGAGCCTACTCCGACGCCCAAATTAGGACCAGAATCGACGCCTTCATGGAACTATTAGAGAAGAGATAGATTGATTCCTCCACTTATGCGTTGAGCCATCCGCTTACATTAACAATTGGCGATGTTGGGAGAGCCGTTATGTATGTTGCCGGAATAGATATTGGGGCGCTTACCGCAAAATCGGTCATTTTGAAAGACGGCAAAGTTTTGGCTTTCACTGTTATTCCCTCGGGGTCAGATAGCAAGGAAACTGCACAGAAAGTTATGGATGCCACCCTAAGTAAAGCCGGACTCTGCTTGAAAAATGTTGATTTTACGGTTTCCACAGGTTATGGTCGCATAAGTGTTCCCTTTGCAGACCTGCAGGTTACTGAGATTTCCTGCCACGCTAAAGGTGCTTATTCACTTTTTCCCACCGCAAAAACAGTGATTGATATTGGGGGACAGGACAGTAAGGCCATCAAATTAGGCGAGAACGGTAAGGTGGTGGACTTTGCTATGAATGATAGATGCGCCGCTGGTACGGGTAGATTTCTGGAGGTTATGGCTAAGGCTCTGGAGGTGAAATTAGAGGATATGGGAGACCTCTCTCTTCAATCTAAAAATAGGGCAAAGATCAGTAGCATATGCACAGTTTTTGCGGAGTCCGAAGTAATTTCACAAATCTCTAGGGGAACCCCCAAAGTGGACATAATAGCGGGGATACATGATGCCATTGCTAGCAGGGTCTTTGGAATGGCCAGCAGGGTAAAAATTGAGAAGGATTTGGTTATGACTGGGGGAGTAGCCAAAAATAAGGGCGTTATAAAGGCCCTGGAAGAGAAGGTGGGATTCAAAATTCTGGTGCCCGAAGAACCACAAATAGTGGGAGCCTTGGGTGCAGCTATAATAGCCCAAGAAAAAGCAGCAAAATAGTTTGAAAAACTCATCAAAGAGTGGTAAAATTTCAGATACTTTTATACGTCCATAAAAGATAGAATTTAACAGTCATCACACTTAAAGAGTAAATAGTTAACTATTAAGATTCTGAAAGTGGCGAAAACAGGTTTGTTTAAGATTGTTGGTGGTGTTGAGGAGTGGCTGACATAAAGCCGAAATATTTCACGGAACAAGAAATTATTGATTTATTGTCCGAAGTGACTGATGAGGAACTACAAAACTGTCATAAGCACGAGCTTGTCCCCTCAAAAGACGTCATTCTGTATCAAGGTATACCCGGTGAGGCCAGAGTTAAGGATTCCAAGGGTAAAGAGTACATTGATTTTACATCCCAAGCTTGGACTCTGGGAATAGGCTACATACAGCAAGACGTCATGTTTGCAGCCATGGAGCAGATGAAACGCTTATCTCACGCCCGCAACCAGTTCCAGACGATTCCTCGTATAAAGCTTGTCAACAAACTTTCACAAATTGCACCCGGCAACCTGAAAAACGTGGTGTTAAACACTCAAGGAGGCTCTGTGGCAGTTGAAGTGGCTCTAAAATTAGCAATGGTGAACAGACCAGCGGACCAAGATATTTTCATAACTATGTGGGGAGGATACCACGGCAACACTCTCGCCATGATGGCTCCCACACACTACATGCCCCTAGTAGTTCGATACCGCGGCTTCGGAAGAGAACACTTCGTTAAATCCCCCTTCCCCTACTGCTACCGATGCCCCTTCGGCGAAAAAGACATCTCCGAATGCGGAAATCTATGTCTAACCATGCTTCAAAAAACCATAGATTACGGTTGCCAAGGATTGCCCATAGGCGTGCTACTTGAACCCATTCAGGGACCAATGGGTGAAGTGCCGGCTCCCCCCGAGTTCATAAAGGGTGTCAGAGAGGTTTGCGATAAGAACAATCTCCTACTTATCTTCGACGAGTCCCAAACTGCATTCGGTAGAATAGGCACAATGTTTGCAGCTGAATACTATGAGACAGTCCCCGACATTATGGCTCTCACTAAGGCTCTGGGAGGTGGATTCCCCATGGGCGCAACACTAGCCAGCGAGAAACTGGGAATGTTCACCCCCGCAGAACAGCATAGCACCTTCAGCGCAAACCCCGTCTGCTACGCCGCCGCACTGGTAAACTTGATGCTCATAGAAAAGCTGGACTTGCCCAAGAGAGCAGAAGAAATGGGAAGATACCTAATGAAAAGATTTCTGGAGCTTCAGGAGAAATACCCTATAATGGGTGATGTGCGGGGCATTGGACTATTCCAGGGAGTGGAACTGGTAAAAGACCCCAAAACAAAAGTTCCCGCAAACACCGCAGCAGAAGAATTCGTAAATGAAGCCCTCAAAAGAGGATTAATACTCGACCTAAGCCAACCAGTAATAACCATACATGGAGACTTTTATAGAAACACCCTAACCATAAAACCACCACTAGTAATTACACGAGAACAAGTTGACCGCGCTCTAGAAATTTTTGAAGAATGTCTACAAACAGTTACACCCCTCATAAAAGCGTAAAAAACTAAACCCCTCACCTTCCTTTTTTCAATTCTCCAACCGAAAAAATGAGACTCCTGCCTCCCCCTAATTGTTCTAAACAGCTTGAAAATCTATTTATATTTCGAAGATACAATTAAGAAATTATTTAAGAAAGAAGTTGGTAAATACTTTAGCAAAAAATTGAAAAATTTAATCCCTAAGGATTCAGGAGGCTAAAGAGTTGGGAGAACAATGCATATTAACACATGATGTTGGCACATCAGGTAACAAAGCAGCACTAGTAAGTACATCAGGCAAAATATTAGGAGTAGCCGAGAAGAATTACGATGTGAACTATCCAAAGCCGGGATGGGCGGAACAAGACCCAAAACAGTACTGGAACGCAGTAGTAGAAACAACCAGAACCCTCCTCAAAAAAACAAAAACCAACCCCAAAGACATAATTGGAATAAGCCTAGACGCCCAAATGATGTCCGCAATACCCGTAGACAAAGACGGAAACGCCCTCAGACCCGCAATGATCTGGCTCGACTCAAGAAGCGAAAAACAATCCGACGAATTCGAAGCCAAATTCGACCCCATAAGCCAACTACTAAACTTCGGAAACCTACCAATGACAACAGCAAAAGACGTCATCCCCAAAATCTGGTGGATTCGCGACAACGAACCAAAAATATTCCAAAAAGCCTACAAATGGTGCGACGTTAAAGACTACGTAATACGCCAACTTGTAGGCGACTTCTACACCGACTGGAGCACCGCACTCCTCTTCGGACTCTTCCACATCCAAAACCACGTCTGGGTCGACGAACTAATACAGGGAGTAGGCCTATCAAGAGACAAACTATGCGAAGTTGTAAAAACCACAGACATCGTAGGAACACTAACAAAAGAAGCCGCACAACAGCTGGGACTCACCACAGAAACACCAGTAATATGCGGCGCGGGAGACGCCCCCGCCACCCACGTAGGCTCCGGCGCAATAAGAACAAACGAAGGACACCTATACCTCGGCACATCCGGATGGGTATCCGTAACAGTCGACAACTTCACCGCCGACCCCGACACAGGCATAGCCGCCATATACTCCGGAGTCCCAGGCAAGTTCATGCTCATAGGTGAAATGGAAAGCGTCGCAGCCCCCTTCAAATGGTTCAAAGACAACCTCGCAGGCCTAGAATGCCTAATGGCTATGGAGAAAGGATGCGACCCCTACGACGTCATAAACGAAGAAGCAGCGTCAGTAGGACCCGGCGCCAAAAAACTAATCTTCCTACCCTGGATGCTGGGGGAAAGAGCCCCCATACAAGACACCATGGTCAGAGGAGGCTTCATCAACCTAAGCTTCCACCACGGCAGACCAGAAATAGCCAGAGCAATACTAGAAGGAGTAGCCTACCACATAAGATGGATAACAAAAAACATACAAAAAATCCTAGACCGAGGAGTCCTAGACCCAGACCAGCCCAAACCTCAAATCTCATCCCTAAACGCCTGCGGAGGAGGAGCCATAAGCCCACTTTGGATGCAAATATTCGCCGACGTCCTAAACAAAAGAATACGCCCCCTCAAAGAACCCCGCCACGTCGCAGCACTAGGAGTCGCCATAATATCCATGGTAGGACTAGAAATATACCCAGACTTCGAAACCGCCGTAGACAAAATCATCAAAATCGAAAAAGACTACTACCCAAACGAAAACCTAAAACCCATATACGACGAAATGTACAACACATTCGAAGGAATCTACCCCAAACTAAAAGAAGTCTACCAAACACTCAACAAAGGCGAAACCACACAAAAACCATTAGAACCCTAAACCCCAACCTTTTTTTGAACAACCAACTCAAACACAACCAGCACCAACCTAAAACAGAAAAAAATCTATAACCCCAACAGTCTAATCCAAACCGTGACCAAAAACTTATCCAAATATAAACTTAAATAGTCATACACGTCACACCAAAATAAAATCAAAAAGCATCCATCTCCTAAAGTCCCCCAAACCCAAACCTATCCAGATTAAAACAAAACAATAAAACAAAAATTAAAACTAACAAGCATTAAAACCGAAACACCACCAAAAAACGGAAAAACGTCAAAAAAATCCAACAAAAACACTACAAAACCCTAACAGAAACGCATACACCAGCACCAAAAATTATAAAAATTGAAAGAATGAGAACAATAGCTCCAGTCAACTCAAACTAGCTTACTCGTCTTCCAGGTACCCAGAGCACGACCAAGCTCCTTATGATCCTCAGCATACTTCTCCAGCGGAATACCCTTCATAGCAGCATCAATAGCCTGACGGAAGGAAATAGCGCCAGCACGGGGGCCATCAGGATGAGCATGCATCGCCCCACCCACTCCCACCACAAAGTCCCTGCCAATATCAGCCATAATCTGAGGAACAAGCTGAACAATAATACCACCAGCAGGCATAGGCATCGTCGGCCTCAAATGATAGAATGGAAACGTCAACTCACGCCAAATCTGCAGGTAAGTCTCCTTCATAAAAGGAGCCTTCCCATACGGAGCGGGATAAACCTCTATATCCGCTCCTGCCAGTCTGCAGAATTTTCCCAGTACGAGCCTGGCATCTATTCCATAGTGGGGTGATGGATACATGGTTGCAGCGAAATCGGTATGAGCGAGGATCGGAACTTTTATGCTTGGGTCTTCGGCTAGGTCTCTGAATGTTTCGTATCCTGTTGTGATGATGTTGACCATGAGGGCGTTGGCTCCTAGTTCTATTGCTCTTTCTGCGAGTTCTAGGGTTTTTTTGGGTCGGTCGGTTATGTTTACTGTGTAGAGTGTTTTTTCTCCTTTTTCTTCGTTTGCTTTGTCTATTGCTTCCATGAATTTTACTACTCTGTCTTCTACTCGGTTTAGTTCCATGTCTGCTAGTAGTTCGTCGTCTTTTATTAGGTCTACTCCGCCTGCTGCGACTTCATATGCTAGGTCTGCTCCTATTTCGCATGGTGAGTAGACGCAGGGTTTTATCATGTTGTTTAGTATGGGTCGGTCTTTTATTCCTAGTACTTGTCTTACTCCTTGTATTCCGAATTTTGGTCCTTTGAATCCTTGTACCCATTTTTTGGGGAAGTTGAGGTCTAATAGTTTTATTTTTCCTGCGGCTGCGAGGTTTCCGACTACTGTGCTGAATAGTAGGGGTAGGTTGGGTTCTCCGAGGTTTCTTATGGGGTATGCTATTTGTATTATCCAGTGTCTTTCTTCTGTTTTTGGTAGTTGCCATTGGTGTGGTGGGATTTCGTATACTCCTATTACTCGGGCTGCGTGTAGTTTTCTGACTTCAGGTGTTTCTTTGGGTACTGGTGTCCATGTTCCGGTGCTTTGTTCTAGTGCTGCGGCTTGGGCTAGTGTGTATCCGTCTAGCCATGAGGGTTGGATTGTGTAGTATGTTGCGATTATGTATTCTTCTGGGTCTATGCCTTCGGGTAGTGCTTCGGGTGTTGTTAGTAGTTCGTACTTTTTTTCCACCATTTTTTTCCTCCTTTCATTTTTTAGTGGTTTCCAGTGAATACATATTTTTTATGCTTTTATTTTTATGCTTTTATTCAGTATTTGAAAATGAAATAGGTTATTAAAACTGGTTTTGGCTGGTGAGCAGCCACCAGAACCGTAGCCGCAACCCCGGACTCTACTTTTTACTCCAAGCAGGGGATTCCTTTAAGGGTTC
>Ga0136652_1000268_pt1 | contig 26747 bp, 32 predicted proteins | sample ConPoolayeEmetaG_FD_94864 | JGI IMG/M metagenome (GOLD analysis project Ga0136652, IMG submission 94864) | Hot spring microbial mat communities from California, USA to study Microbial Dark Matter (Phase II) - Cone Pool mat layer E metaG... ...
CAGATATATTCCTTCTGATGTAAAATTAAAGTTTAGCGAAAAACTTATAAAAATTATAAAGGTGAAAGATATAGAAGAGATGGAAAAAAATATGAAAAATGAAAAAAAGAAAAGATACATAGGAATGTTTTACAGAGATGAATTTTATATAGTTGATTTGAGCGAATATGAAAATAATATTGAATGTGATGCTCTTTATAAAAAACTTGATACATTTATAGTTGATAATTATCTTATAAAAAATTTTATTGAAATAGAAGAAGATGTTGAATTTTCTTATCACACTTCAAAAGAGTATTTATTAAAAGAATATGAGAAGAGAAAAAGAGGAGTGATTTTCTTTTTAAATCCAGTTGATAAGAATTTATTTATTGAAATATGTCTGAAAGGAAAAATTATGCCCCATAAATCCACATATTTTTATCCAAAAGTGCCATCAGGTCTTGTAATATATAAATTTTAAGGATTTGAAAATTGTGTTAAACTTAATAATATGGAAAGAGTAATTAAAGTTGCGCCTTCTTTATTATCTGCTGATTTTTCTTGTCTTGGAGAGGAAACAAAAAAGGTTACAGAAGCAGGTGCAGATTTGATTCATTTTGATGTTATGGATGGACATTTTGTTCCAAACTTGACTTTTGGTCCAATGGTTTTATCAGCAATAAGAAAATACTCAAAATTACCTTTTGAAGCACATTTAATGATAACAAATCCTGAAAAATACTGGAAAAATTTTGCCCAGAACGGAGCAGATATAATAGGAATACATATAGAATGTGAGGTAGACCATAAAAGTTTAATTGAGGAGATAAAGGAATATGGGAAGAAAGTATGTATTGTTATAAATCCACCAACAGAAATTGAAAAAATATATCCTTTTTTAGAAATGGTTGATATTGTTTTAATTATGACAGTAAATCCTGGCTTTGGTGGCCAGAAGTTCATTTACCAAGTTGTTGATAAGATAAAAAAAGTAGATGGATACAGAAGAGAGAAAGGATTAAGTTTTGAAATTGAGGTTGATGGAGGCATAAATAGTGAAACTGGGAAAATTGCTATTGAAAATGGTGCTGATATTCTTGTGGCTGGTTCTTATATTTTTTCTGGAGATTACAGGGAAAGGATAGAAAGTTTAAGAAAATGGAAAAAATAAATTTTGAGAAGTTGAAGGAATTGTTAGATAGAAAAGAAAAGAATGTTGAAAAAAATGTTAGAGAAATAATAGAAAGAGTTAAAAAGGATAAAGACAGAGCGATTTTTTATTTTACAGAAAAGTTTGATGGCATAAGGTTAAAGAAAATAAAAATAGATAAAAATTATGTAAGAGAATGTAGAAAATATTTAAAAGGTGATATTTTTGAAAGTATAAAGAAGGCAAAAGAGAGGATAGAAAAATATCATAAAAAACAATTACCATCTGGATTTAAAATAAAAGAAAAAAATTTTGAGATTATTTTTAAATTTTCTCCAGTTGAAAAAGTTGGAATATATATTCCTGGAGGACAGGCGCCTTTAATTTCAACTCTTTTAATGACTGTCATTCCTGCCAAAGTTGCTGGTGTTAAGGAAATATATGTTTCTTCTCCACCTTCTTATAATTGTAAAATTCACCCTTTAATTGTTGCTGTTTGTGAATATCTTGGAGTGAGGGATATATTCACAGTTGGTGGTGCCCAGGCAATAAGTGCATTTGCTTTTGGAACAGAAACAATTCCAAAGGTTGATTTAATTGTTGGTCCGGGGAATAAATATGTAAATACAGCAAAAAAATTATTATATGGTGAGGTTGGTATTGATTTACTTGCAGGTCCAAGTGAAGTTGTTATTTTTTCTGATGATACAGGTAAGGAAGATTTTATTAAATATGACCTTAAAGCCCAGATTGAACATACAGATGGATTAGGAATTTTTATAACAACTGATAGATATCTGGCAGAAAGAATTTCTGAAAAAGTAAAGGAAGGATACTTATTAATTGTAAAAGATGAAAATGAGGCAGTAGAAATTATAAATTATATCTGTCCTGAACATTTACAGATAATTTCTAAAAAACCTGAAAATTTTATAAAAAATTGTAAAGCAGGAGCAATATTTATAGGTAATTATACACCTGTAGCAATTGGAGATTATTTTGCAGGTCCATCACATGTTTTACCTACAGGTAAAAGTGCAGAATTTTCTTCTGGTCTTTCTGTTTATTCTTTTTTGAGGTCTTTTGCAATTATAAAGGCAGGAAAAGAATTTATAAAAAGTTATGGGAAGTATATTGAAAAGATGGCAGAAATAGAAGGTCTTAAAAATCATATTGCATCAATAAAAATAAGAAAGAATTCCTGACATAATAAATTGGTCTTGACAAAAAAAATATAAGGTATAAAATAGTTTGTGAAATTTTTCACAAATTATAAAGGAGAAATAGATAAAAATGTTATTTTTTATTATACTTTTACCTTTTTTGGGAGCGGTTTTGACTAAATTTTTAAATAGAAAGTTTTCTCTTTTTATTGCTTCTTTAATTACTTTCTGTGATTTGATTTTTATAACTTTTCTCACACCAAATTTAAAGACAATAAGTAAACTTTCAGGGATTATATTTTTCTGTGATGATTTAAGTTTTTTATTTGCAATTACATCTACACTTGTTGCATTAATAATTTTTATTTATTCTTTTGGATATTTCAAAAATGAAAAAGAAAAAAATATTTTTAGTTTTTGGGCTTTAATTTTTCTTGGAAGTATGCTCGGAGTAATTTTTTCAGATAATTTAATTTCCCTTTATTTATTCTGGGAAATTGCGGGTTTATGTTCATACAGATTGATTGGATTTTATAGAGAAGATGAGCACCTTTTAAAAGCAGATAAAGCATTTATGATAACAGCAGGTGGAGCAGGTATTATGTTTTTATCCTTTGCCTATATATACATACAAACTGAAACATTTTCTCTTTCTGAAATGACTGGATTTTCTGTCCCTTCTTATATTTTTCTTTTATTTTTTATAGGTGTAATAACAAAATCAGCGACATTTCCTTTACATACATGGCTTCCAGATGCTTCAATTGCACCAACTCCTGTAACTGCCTTTTTACATGCTGCTGTTTTAGTTAAAATAGGTATTTATGGCCTTTTAAGAATATTCTGGAAAACTTTATCTATTGATGGAAATATTTCATGGGCTTTATATCTTGGTATAATCAGCAGTTTGATAGCAGGCTTTATTGCTTTAATTGAGAAGGATTTCAAAAAAATTCTTGCATATTCAACAGTAAGTCAACTTGGATTTTTAATAGGAGGTATTTTATTGTTTAATGAAAGAGCAATATCCGGTGTTTTAATTTTTTACATGGCACATGCTCTTGGAAAATGTGGTTTGTTTTTGACTGCTGGAATAATGGAGAAAATTTTCAGAACAAAGGATATTACAAAAATGGCTGGTATTATGAAAAAAATGCCAGAAACAACAATCGCTTATTTTCTTTCCATGCTTTCTGTTATCGGTATCCCCCCTTTTTTGGGATTTTTTGGTAAAATAAATATTATAATTGCAACACTGGAAAATAAAATGCTTCTGGCAGGATTTCTATTAATTATAAGTTCAGTTTTAACTCTTTTATATTTGTGGAGGACTTTTAAATATGTATTTATAAGTGAAAAAGCAGATATTGAATTTGATTATAAAGGACTTGAAATAATGAATATATCTGTTTTAATCCTTGGGGTTTTTTCTCTTTTATTGGGTTTAATTTATATGTTTTTTAAAGGAGGAGTTTTTGGATATTAAAAATTTATTTTTACCTGTTTTTATAAGTTTTGGATTTTCATTTTTAAATATTTTATTTTTTGGAATTAAAAGGATTTTCAGAAAATACATTTCAATTTTTGGTTCTTTACTGGTTTTAATTTCCTGTATTTATCTCTTGCAACATCTTTCAGTGCTTACTCAATGGGAAAAGTTAAATATCTTTTTTGCAATATTGATTTCAGGGATAAGTTTTCTCTGTATAATCTATTCACAGTGGTACAATCCTTCTGTAAATTTTGTTTATGATACTCTGTTTTTCTTTTTTACCGGCTCTATGATTGGTATTGTCCTTTCAAACTCTTTAATTCTTTTTTATATCTTCTGGGAATTTATGACTCTTTCAAGTTTCTTTTTAATTCTTTATGAAAATACTACTGAAGCAAAAAATGCCTCAGTTAAATATATTGTAATGACAGGAGTTGGAAGTATTTTCTTGTTATTTGGCATTCTTGGAGTAAAATTTATTGAAACAGGTTATCTCTGGAAACATATCTTTTTTCTTTCAATATTTATTGGAGCAGGAGTTAAAAGTGGTATTTTCCCATTATACAGTTGGCTCCCTGAATCTTATCCAGCAGCACCAACCCCAATAAGTGCAATGTTATCAGGAGTTATGAGTAAAATGGGTATATATGCTTTTATAAAATTTTACTTTATAATTTTTCAGCCAGGATGGTCTTATACATGGGAAACAATAATGATTTTTGTTGGGATGATTACTTTAATCGCAGGCGTATTACTTGCTTTAATTCAGCATGATATTAAAAGATTGCTTGCCTATCATAGTATGAGTCAGATTGGTTATATTTTTCTTGGTATCGCAACAGGAACATCTATAGGTCTTTGTGGAGCACTCTATCATCTTTTAAACCATTCAATTTTCAAATCTCTTTTATTTTTAGGTTCAGGCGTTTTGATTAAAATGACTGGTTCAAGAGAACTTGAAAAATATGGTGGTTTTTCCAATATTTTGCCATTTACATTTTATACTTTTTCAATTGCTTCATTTTCAATTTCAGGGCTTCCTCCTTTTAATGGTTTTGTTTCAAAGTGGATAATATGTCAGGCATTACTTGAAAAAAGGACAGGTTTATCAATACTGGCGATGATAGTTGCTCTTCTTGGAAGTGCTTTAACCCTTGCTTCATTTATTAAAGTTCTAAACGATTCTTTTCTTGGAGTTGGAAAAGGAGAAATTAAAGAAAAAATATCTGAAAAAACATTTTTTATTATAATTCCTCTTGGTCTTCTTGCTTTTTCCTGTTTATTATTTGGTATATATCCTTCATTAGTTGTTAATAAAATTTTTATTCCAATTGTTGGTGATATTCCTACTTTAAATATAAAACTTATTAATCTTGTTAGTTTCTGGGGATATATTTCAATAATTCTTGTTTTTATTCTTTATATTTACCTATCAAAACTGGCAAACAAATTTAAAGAAAGGAAAGTATTTCTTGGAGGAGAAAAAATTCCAAAAGAAGCAACTGATTTTGATGGTTCACATTTTTATAAGACAGTATATGAAACAGAAGGTATTAAAGAGTTTTATGAAATTGAAAAAAAGGGGGTGCTTGATTCCTATTCAATTTCAGAAAGATTTTTCAACTTTACAGGCAAAATTTTAAATAGAATTGAAATTTTTGTGAGAGATGAAATTTATAAAAATGGTAGACAATATATATATTTCATTACAGAAAGATTCAGGACTTTCCAAAATGGACTTTTGCCGAGATATATTTTCTGGGTAATTGCAGGAGTTGTTTTTATAATGGAGGTATTGAAAAGATGGTAATAAATATTGGATTTCATATTTTTTTACTTCTGATGATGGTTATTGGAGCAGGTATTGCTATATTTTCTAAAAAACTTATATCTTCTCTTGTTTCTCTGGGAACAGTTGGAATGTTATTGAGTATTTACTTTTTAATTCTTGGTGCTCCTGATATTGCGATTACACAACTTGTGGTAGAAGTTTTAACTCTTATTATTTTACTTTCAGCAATTACAGGAAGAGATGTTACTGCTGATATGACCTCATCAAAAATTTATGGTTTCTTTTTATTTTTTATATTTATAATCTCAATAATTACAATTTTCTCATATTCTTATTTCATTTTTCCTGAATTTGGAAATTCAAATATGAGGGTTGGAAAAGAATATTTATATCTTGCGCCATCAAAATTAAAAGCAGCAAATGCTGTTACTGCAATAGTTCTTGATTTTCGTGGATATGATACTATTGGAGAAGCAACAGTTATATTTACTGCTATTATTGGGGTTATGGTTCTTTTAAGAAAAAAGGGGAAAAAAGATGAATAAAGGAATGAGTGAGATAGTAAAAAACATAAGTAAAATTGTCTCTCCATTTATAATTATATTTGGAATTTCAATTATTTTTTATGGACATCTTACACCCGGAGGTGGTTTTCCCGGAGGTGTTATAATTGCTGCTTCTTTTGTTTTACTTCTTCTTGCTTATGGTAGAGAAAAAGTTTTATCAAAATTGTCTTTATATAAAAGTGATATTTTGCATGATATTGGTGCAATTATGTTTTTATCAGTCGCTTTAATTGGTTTTTCAGGTGGGATTTTTTTCCTTAACTTTTTTGACAAAGGAAAGTTATTTTCTTTATGGAGTGGAGGAAATTTATTATTCAGTAATATTGCAATTGGTTTGAAAATTGGAACAAGTTTATTCCTTGGGATAACTTTACTTTCAATGATAAGGATTGTTTATAAGAAAAATAAAATTGAATTTTATGAAAAGGAGGAAGATATTAAATGATAGTTTATATTGCCATTTCAATTATGTTTTTTGTTGGGATTTATGGAATGATGGTTAAGAAAAATATAATAAAAATGATTATAGGAGTTAATATTATTGGATATGCCGTCAATCTATTTTTTATCGTTATTGGTTATAAAAATGGAGGCATCCCACCAATATTAATTTCTGGGATGGGAATAAAAGAGTTTGTAGAAAAAGCAGTAAACCCTTTGCCTCAGGCACTTGTTTTAACTTCAATTGTTATAGACCTTTCAATTATATGTTTTCTTGCTTCTCTTTCAATAAGAATTTATGAGAAATATGGCACTTTTGATCTTGAAAAAATAAGGAGGTTAAAAGGATGAGTTTGATTGTATTTCCTGTTATTTTATATTTACTTTCAGCATTTTTAATAGCACTTTTATGGAAAAAATATAAAAAAATTTCTTCTATTGCCTGTTTTTCTTTTTCTGTTTTAACCTTAATATCTGTGATACTCTTAGGGAGATATGTATTTGAAAATGGAAAGATTATTTATTTTATAGGAGGATGGGAAATACCTATTGGTATTGCTCTTATGGTTGACCCTCTTTCTTTTGTCTTTCTTCTTGTATTAAACTTTATTTTGCCTATTATATGCTGGTTTTCAATTTCTTATATGGAGAAATATGTTAAATCAAGTTATTTTTACATTCTTTTTTCTCTTGTTTCTGCTGGATTAAATGGAATTTTGATAAGTATGGACTTTTTCAATATCTATGTCTTCCTTGAAATTTCATCAATCTCTTCATATATACTTGTTGCTTTTGGATTAAAAACAGAACAACTTGAAGCATCTTTAAAATATACAATCCTTGGATTTATTGGCTCAACTTTTATACTTGTGGCGATTGGATTGATTCTTGGTAAAACAGGAACATTAAATATTGCTGATTTTACAAGTGTTGCAGTAGAAATGAATAAAATCCAATTATGGTTTATACTTGGTCTTTTTATATCAGGTTTTGCATTAAAAACAGCCCTTTTTCCTTTTCATTTCTGGCTTCCAGATGCTCATTCCCTTGCACCTTCTCCTGTTTCCGCAATATTATCAGGATTATTTATTAAGATTACAGGTTTTTATCCACTCATAAGGATTGTTACAAATATTTTCATTATGTTTCCTGAAAGTAAATTTATTATGATGGCATTAGGACTTGCTTCTATGATTTTTGGAGCACTTATGGCAATTGACCAGATTGATATAAAAAGAACCTATGCATATTCAAGCATAAGTCAAATTGGTTATTGTGCCCTTGCTTTAGGTATAGGAGGATATTATGGATATCTTGGAGCAATTTTACATTTTGTTTTTCATTCTTTATCAAAATCTTTACTTTTTTTAAATTCTGGAGCAATTGAATATAAATATGGAACAACAAAAATTGATGATTTAAAAGGGCTAAATGATAAAATGCCATATACTACTGCCACAGGTTCTATAGGTATGTTTTCAGTAGCGGGTGTTCCACCTTTTGGTTGTTTCTGGAGTAAAATTATAATTATAATTGCTGCTGTTAAATCTCATTTTTACGGAATTGCTTTTATATGTGTTATTGTTTCAATAATTACTCTTGGATACTTTTTGAAATTGCAAAGGAAGATTTTTTACAGTAAAGTTGAAAATTCAGAAGTTAATGAAAATGGTTTTAATATTTTAATGCCTATGGTTTTGTTATCTATATTTATTTTTCTCTCTGGAATAATTTTTTCTCCAAATATTAAATTTTATGTGGATAAAGCAGTGGAGATTATGGAAAATTTTTCATATTTTCAAATAATGGAGAAGTAAAATGGGATTTTTTATAATTTTTATTTTAACTTTTTTTGTATGGATGATTTTAACATGGAATGTGGAAATTTTAAACATAATTGTAGGAATTTTATCCTGTGGTTTTGTTGCTTTAATATTCAGAAAAGAATTTAAAATTGATAAAAAAATCTTTCATATCAAAAGGTACCTTTATTTTATTGAATACATTTTTGTTTTTATTTACTACATGATTAAAGCAAATATTTTAATGGCTTACAGAGTTTTAAGTCCGAGATTACCCATAAAACCGGGTATTGTTAAGATTCCATTGGAATTAAAATCAAAAATGGCAAAAGTTATCCTTGCAAATTCAATAACATTAACCCCAGGGACTTTTACAGTAAAAATGGAAGATGGTTATCTTTACATTCACTGGATTTATATTTATACTTATGATAAAAAAGAGCAGAAAGAAAAGATAGTGGGTCTTATGGAAAAAATTTTAAAAAGAGTTTTTGAATGAATACAATTTTTATTTTTACTGGAATATGTATATTAATGTGTATATATAGAATAGCAAAAGGGCCAACTGCTGCGGATAGAAGTGTAGGAATTGATATTCTTGGTCTTGTTATTATAATTTATTGTGTTTTTTACTCTTTAATTACCGGTATTGATTTTTATATGAATATTGCTATTGCATGGTCTATTTTAGGTTTTGTTAGCACAATAACACTTGCAAAATTTCTTGAAGGGAGGCATTTTGATGATTGAATTGATAGGATGGTTTTTAATTTTTACAGGACTTTCTTTTGTCTTTTTTGGTTGCCTCGGTCTTGTCAGGATGCCTGATGTTTACTGCCGACTTCAGACAGCAACCAAGTGCGTAACTTTTGGAGCAGGTTCTATCCTTTTTGGCACTTTTTTAATAACTGGATTTTCAAGTATAGGCCTTAAATCTTTATTATGTCTTGTTTTTTTATTTTTGAATTCGCCGACTGCTTCACATGCTTTATCATATGGTGCTTTTGTTTCCGGGGTTAAACCAGTTGAAGGAACAGAAATAGAAGAAGGTTTGATAGAGGAGGAAAGAGATAATGCATGAATTTTCTGTTGTAAATAATCTTATTAAAATTCTTGAAAAGGTCTGTAAAGAAAATAATGCCAAAAAAGTTTTGAAAATAAATTTAAAAATAAATCCTTACAGTTGCCTTGATGAAGAAAATTTAAATTTTGTTTTTTCTTCATTTACAAAAGATATTCCTGTTTATAAAGAAGCAAAGATTGAAATTAAAAGAACCCTTGCTCCATCAGAAAGAGAATATATAGTTGAGAATATTGAAATTGAGGTTTAAAAATGTTGAAAGTAATAAAAATTGAAGAAAGTGTGTTTGAGGAAAATGAGAAAATAGCAGAAGAAATTAGAAATATTTTAAAGGAAAGAAAAATTTTATCTTTTAATATTATGGGTGGTCCTGGGAGTGGAAAAACATTATTTATTGAGAAGACAGTTGAAATACTGAAAGATGAATTTAAATTTGGTGTTATTGAAGGAGATATAGAAGGAACAGAGGATGGAGAAAGAATTAAAAAATTTAATATACCGGTAGTCCAGATAAATACAGGTGGTGCATGTCATCTTGATGCAAATATGGTTAAAAAAGGAATATTTAATCTTCCCCTTGATAAAATTGATATAATTTTTGTTGAAAATGTTGGAAATCTTGTATGTCCTGCTGAATTTGATGTTGGAACAGAAAAAAATATTGTAATTTCTTCAATAACAGAAGGGAATGGAAAAATTGAAAAATATCCTTTAATGTTTAAAGTTTCTGATTTATGCATTTTAAACAAAATTGATTTACTTCCATATATTGAGTTTGATTTTGAAAAATTTGAGAAAGATTTAAAAAAAATCGCTCCTGAAACTTTTCTTATTAAATTGTCTTCAAAAACAGGCAAAAATTTTAATGAATGGATAGAATATTTAAGAAAATTGAGGATGGAGAAAAAGTTTTAATAATTGGTATAGGAAATAGATTGAAAGGAGATGATGGAGCAGGAAGTATTATTGCTGAAAAATTGAAAGAAATTTTAAAGAAAGAAAATGTATATATTATAGATGCTGAAAATAAACCTGAAAATTATATTGGAAAAATAAAAAAAATTTCCCCTTCCTTAATTTTAATAATAGATTGTGCAGATTTTAATTCATTTCCAGGTGATTTTAGAATTTTAAATATTGATGAGGTAAAGGAAGGGACAATATCAACTCATAATTTTTCTATTCCATTACTTAAAAAACTTATAGGAGAAATTGAAATTTATTTACTTGGAATACAACCAGAGAAAATAAGTTTTGGAGAGAATCTAAGTTTTTCAGTTTTAAATTCAATAAAAAAAATATTAAATCTTTTCTGTAAAGAAACTTCTTGATATGGGAAAATGTGAAATATGCGGAAAAGAGAAAATAATTTCAAAAAGTATAGGAGTTTGTCTTGAATGTATTAGAGAAAGACCTGAAAAATCATTGTTTTATATCATAGAAATTCATAAAAAGGTAAGAGAAAATTTTAATTTACCACCTTTTCCCCCTCAATCAAAGAATGGAATAGAATGTAATATATGTGATAATAAGTGCAATATGGCAAAAGGAGAAAAGGGTTATTGTGGATTAAGAGAAAATGAAAATGGAATTTTAAAAAGTAAGGTAAATTCAGATACTGCTCTTTTTGATTGTTATTATGACCCAATTCCTACAAATTGTTGTGCAGGATGGTTTTGTGGTGCTGAAAAAGAAGGTAAAGGTTTATATAATCTTGCAGTATTTTTTTATGGATGTTCTTTTAACTGTCTTTTCTGTCAGAATTACTCACATAAGTTTATTGAAAGAGCACCAATTTTACCACTTGAGCAATTGGTCAAAAAGGCAAATAAGGATTCTGTTTACTGTATATGTTTTTTTGGAGGTTCTCCTGAACCACAACTACCATTTGTTATAAAATTTTCAGAAGAGATACTCAATTTTAAAAAAGTAAGGATTTGTTTTGAATGGAATGGAAATGGTAATGAAAAACTTGTAAGAAAGGTAGGAGAGATTGCTTTAAAAACAGGTGGGATAATAAAATTTGATTTAAAGGCATTTGATGAAAACTTAAATATTGCATTGACAGGAGTTTCAAATAAAAAAACATATGATAATTTTAAAATTATTGCAAAAGAGTTTTTTTCCATGGCAGATTATCCAGTTTTAACTGCAACAACATTACTTGTTCCTGGTTATATTGATGGCGAGGAAATAGAAAAAATATCAAAATTTATAAGTGATTTAAATCCAGAAATTCCTTATTCTTTACTTGTATTTTTCCCTGAATTTTATATGAATGATTTACCTATTACTCCAAAGGAAGTTGTCTATGAATGTTATAAAATTGCAAAAAAATATCTTAAAAATGTTCATATAGGAAATTTACATCTTTTATTATAGAAATCTTGTCTAAAATCTTAAAAAATAGTATAATAATTTGTTAAAAGTTCCGGTGTAGCTCAACGGTAGAGCAGGCGGCTGTTAACCGCAAGGTTGTAGGTTCGAATCCTACCACCGGAGCCAATTCTTAAAATATTTCTTTATAAAATCTTATCTGTTAAGTTATCAAAGGAGCAAAAAGCAATCAGTAAATTTGACAAGAATTTTGTTTTTATATTAAAATATAATCCAACCTTAAATTTAAAAAACAGGAGGGAAAATGGAGGAGGATTATTATACCCAGATATTGAGAGAGAAACTTAATGAGAAAGAATTTGAAAAATTAAATAAAATAAAAAGTGATAAAATTATAAAATTTATTGGAGAGAGTATTCTTTTATGCAATCCTGATAAAGTTTTTATATGTTCTGACACCCCCGATGAAATTTGTTATATAAAAAATATGGCAATTGTAAGTAAAGAAGAAAGTTCTGCTTTATTAACACCAGGGCATACATTTCATTTTGATGGTTATTATGACCAGGGAAGAGATAGGGAGGTTACAAAATTTCTTGTGCCTAAAGGAGATAAATTAAGTTCTGCTTTAAATCAAATTGATAGAGAAGAAGGACTGGATGAAATAAGGAGTTTGTTAAAGGATTCTATGAAAGGCAAAACTATGATTGTTAGATTTTTAATTTTAGGTCCAGCAAATTCTGCTTTTACCATTCCATGCGTTGAATGTACAGATAGTTGGTATGTTGCCCATTCTGTAGATTTACTATACAGACATGGATATGATGAAATTTGTAAAATTAAAGATAATATTGATATATTTTTTACACTCCATTCAGCAGGAGAACTTGATGAAAATATGACAAGTAAAAATTATGAGAAAAAAAGGATTTATATTGATTATAAAGAAAATACAGTTTATAGTGTTAATACTCAATATGCGGGTAATTCTGTTGGATTTAAAAAACTTGCTCTTCGTCTTGCAATCAGGAAAGCACATAAAGAAGGATGGCTTGCAGAACATTTTATGATTATTGGAGTTTATGGACCTGATGGAAGGAAAACATATCTTGCAGGTGCTTTTCCAAGTGCTTGTGGTAAAACTTCAACCGCTATGCTTGAAGGAGAAAAAATTTTGTCGGATGACCTTGCTTATGTAAGAAATATAAATGGAATTTGTAAAGCAGTAAATGTAGAATGCGGGATTTTTGGTATTATTCAGGGAGTTAATCCTGTTGATGACCCATTAATATATAAGACAATTACATCTCCAAATGAAATAATTTTTTCCAATATTCTGGTTAAAGATGGTAAAGTATGGTGGCTTGATATGGGATGTGAACTGCCAGAAGAAGGGATTAATTATTCAGGGAAATGGTATAAAGGGAAAAAAGAGGAAAAAGGGGAGGAAATTTTACCATCACATAAAAATGCAAGATATACAATTTCTTTGAAAGCACTTCCAAATTGTGATGAAAATCTTGATAATCCTGATGGAGTTGAACTTGGAGGAATTATATTTGGTGGAAGAGATTATAGAGGATATGTTCCTGTTCAGCAGGGATTTGATTGGGTTCATGGAATAGTATCCTATGGAGTTGCTCTTGAAACAGAAACTACTTTTGCAATAGTTGGAGAAGAAGGGAAATATGAAATAAATATAATGAGTATTCAGGATTTTGTTTCAATTCCTCTTGGAACCTATATTAAAAATTATATTGAATTTGGAAAGAATTTGAAAAAAGTTCCTTTTGTTTTTGGAGTTAATTATTTTTTGAGAGATTTAAAAACAGGTGAATTTTTAAATTCAAGGAAGGATAAGCATGTCTGGATAAAATGGATGGAATTGAAAGTTCATAATGATGTGAAAGCAATAGAAACACCAACAGGTTTAATTCCAGTTTATAATGATTTGAAAACTTTATTTAAAAAAGTTTTAAAAAAAGATTATACAAAGGATGATTATATAAAACAGTTTACAATAAGAGTTCCTGAAAATCTTGCAAAAATTGAAAGAGTTATTAAATTCCTGAATGAGAAAGTAGAAGATGCACCTGAAGAAGTTTTTAAGATATTGAATGAACAGAAAGAAAGATTGATAAAAGCAAGAGAAAAATTTGGAGATTATATTTCACCTGAAAAATTTATATAAAAGGGGAGAAAAATGTGTTATTTGTCAGAAAGAGCAAAATTTTTAAAACCATCAGCAACTCTGGCATTGAATAGAAAAGCGAAAGAGATGAAATCAAAAGGTTTAGATGTTATAAATTTAACAGTTGGAGAACCTGACTTTGATACACCTGATGAAATTAAAGAGTATGCAATAAAGGCAATGAAAGATGGATATACAAAATATACAGAAGAAAAAGGGATGAAAGAACTAAGGGAAGCAATATGTGAAAAACTTGAAAATGAAAACAGATTAAAGTATGAACCAGAAGAAATTGTGGTTTCAAATGGTGCGAAACATTCTCTTTTTAATATATTTCTTTCAATTTTAAATCCAGGTGATGAAGTTGTAATCCCAGTTCCTTACTGGGTCAGTTATCCTGCCATGGTTTCTATATGTGGAGGTATTCCTGTTTTCTGTAGATATAATGAAAAATTCAAAATAGATATAGATGATTTAAAATCAAAGATAACAGAAAGAACGAAAGCATTAATTTTGAATAGTCCTTCAAATCCAACTGGAATTGTATATGAAAAAAAGGACCTTGAAGAGATTGCAGAAATAATTCTTTCAAAAAAAATTATCTGTATTTCTGACGAAGTTTATGAAAAGATAGTTTTTGATAAATTACATATAAGTATTGCCTCTCTATCAGAAGAGATGAAAAATTTAACAATTATTGTAAATGGAGTTTCAAAAACTTTTGCTATGACTGGTTGGAGGATTGGATATATTGCCTGTAAGAAAGAAATTGCTGATGCAGTTGGTAAAATTCAGGGACAATCAACATCTGCACCTTCAAGCATATCTCAGAAAGCATCATATTTTGCAATAAAAGAGGGTGAAAAATTATACAGTAATATGGTTGAAGAATTTAAAAGAAGAAGGGATTATATTGTTAAAAACTTATCAGATAAAATAAAATATCCATTTCCTGAAGGTGCCTTTTATATTTTTTTAAATTTTAAAGATATGGATTCAAAAAAATTTTCAGAGAGATTACTTGAAGAAAAATTGGTTGCAACAGTTCCTGGAGAAGAATTTGGTGTTGACAATTATATAAGAATTTCATATGCTATAAGTATGGATAGTTTAAAGAAAGCGATAGAAAGAATAAATAAATTTACAGAGGAGAATTTATGAAAAAATTTTTTTCTTTCATTTTTTTATTTTCATTTACTTTATTTTCTCAGGTTTCCTATAAATTTGAAAAATCTAAAGTTATAAATTACTCTTTTCAATTAGACGGAAGGGGTTCTTTGACATATCCAGGTGTAAAAGAAGAAAAATTTAATGTTATTGCGAAGGGGAATTTGAAGATTGAAACTATTGAATTTGAAAACGATGTCTATACTATTCAGGTTATTCCTTTAAAAACATTTGTAAAGGTTGGAGGAGAAATACTTGAGGATAAAACAAAGTCAGATACAGAAGAAATTTCTTCAATTATATCAAGTTGTTTAATCAAAATAAAGAAAAATGGCGAAATAATCAGTATTGAAGAAATAAAAAAAGGTATTTTAACATTGTCTCAGATTTTGTCTCTTCTTCCAAAATTTCCAGATGATATAACAACAGGTAAAAAGTGGACACAGGAAGTACCTGCTTTTGAATTACCTGGAATTCCAATGTGTAATCTTAAATTTGATTATATTTACGAAAAGAAAGAAGGTCTTTCTGAAATAAAATTTACAGCAAATCAAACAATAAAAGAGACAAAAAAAGATGTGAATACAAAAATTACTTTTACAGGAAAGAATAATTCAAAAGGGACTTTTAATTTTAATGAGGAAGAAGGGACTATTGATAACTTTAATGGTAATTTTTTGCTTGACCTTAATATAAAATATGAAATTCCATCTTCTCCAGACCAAAAGAAAATAGAAACAATTTCTTCAAAAGTATATCTCAATTTGAATGTCTCTTTTAAAAAATTGCTTTAATATAAAGAATTATCGTAATCCTGTGCTACTTTCGGCTTTGTATAGTCTATCCATTATTGCTATTCCCAGTCCTTCTTCTGGAACAGGTTCTGCATAAATAATATCAAGACCCGCATTATCAAGTTTATGTAATAAAGAGAAGAAATTGCTTGCTGCCTCAATTAAATCACCCTTTTCGGAAAGAACCTCTATTTTTACAAATTTTTCTTTTTCTTTTGCTTCCTTAAATGCAAGAAGTCCTGCTTTTATTCCTTTTTTAACTTCTTTATAATTTCTTAAAATTTTAAGAGGTGTTTTTGGAGAATAATGATATGGCAACTGTCCAGGAGATAAAATTTTTTCTGACCTTTTAATAATTTTTACTTCTCCTATAACTTTTTCAATTTCTTCTTTCGGTATTCCACCTGGCCTTAGAATTATATTTTCTTGGGTTGTTAAATCAATTACAGTTGATTCAATACCAACAGGACATTTTCCTCCATCTATGATAATTTCAATTTTATTACCAATCTGTTTTTCTACATGAATTGCTTCAGTAGGACTTAATCTACCAAATATATTTGCACTTGGAGCCGCAATAGGAAAATCAACTTTCTCTAAAATTTCTAAAGCAACAGGATGGGAAGGCATTCTTACAGCAACAGTTTCAAGTCCAGAAGTTACAATATAAGGAACAATTTCTGTTTTTGGAAGTATTATTGTTAATGGTCCTGGCCAGAATTTTTCAATAAGTTTTTCTGCCCTTTCATTTATTTCTTTCCATAGTTTTTTTACATCCTCTTTTTTTCCTATATGCAATATTATCGGGTCAAAAAATGGTCTATTTTTAATTTCAAATATTTTTGCAACTGCAATAGAATTTAAACCATTTGCTCCAAGTCCATAAACTGTTTCTGTTGGAAAAGCAATAACTCCTCCATTTTTTAAAATATCTACTGCGATTTTTATTGTTTCTTTGGTAGGTTTTAATATCTGGGCCATTTTTAAATATATTCTTTAAGTTTAGAAAGTATTTCTTTTAATGGCGGGACATCAAACCATTTTCTACCAGTTATTTCATTTGCATAACTTCTATATATATTTGAAATTAAGATAAAAAGATTTTCTGGAAGATGAGGTGGTTTTATTTCAACATATTTTTTCCATTCAATTCTGTCTTTTTTCTTCGCTTCCTCTACCTTCTCATACCATTCTGTTTTTCTGTAATATATTCTGGCAATTTCTTTACTTACAGGTATTCCATTATATGTAAAACGGCATTCATCAAGAGTTCCAACTGCATCAACCAAAATCAAGTTTCTGTTTTCGTCAAATCCAAATTCAACTTTTCCATCCTCATTTATAAGTCCAATTTTTTCAATTTCTTTTGTTATTATCTCATTTATTTTTAATGTTTTTAATTTTATCTCCTCTATCTCCTCATCAGTTAAATTTGCAATTTCCTTTGCTTCTTCCCAGTTTATATATCTATCACTTACTTCAAGTTTTGTAGAAATGTCAACTATTGGTTTTTCAAGTTTTTCTCCAGGAGATGGTTGTTTTTTCAATCCTATATCAGAAAGTTTTAAACTTCCATCTTTTAATCTTTTAAAAACAGAAGAACCTTCTGGAAGATAGTTTCTATAAATTACTTCAAGAGGAATTAAAAAATTAACTTTTTCCTTTTTGTAAATTGAATAATCATAAGTACCTGCTTTAATTTCGGGTTTTAAGACCCTTAACATTTTAAATTCAATTGTATTAACAGGTTTTGTAATTTCTCTCAATTTTTTTATATCTCCGTCTTCAACAAGTCCAATATAATGAGTTTTTATACCATTTTCTTCAAGTTTTTCAAAAAAATGTGCTGTGGATATACATATTGATTTTCCTTTATCTTCTATATGGTCAGGCATTTCTCCCCAGTCAAAAACAGAATACCTGTCAGAAAAAATAAATCTTCCAGTTCCAGGTATTTCTCCGTCAGGTTTTTTTAAAACAATAAGGTCTTTAACGCTACCCATTTCTTAAATTTTTATCCTCTCTTTCTATCTCTTCCTTCAATTCTTCCTGATATTTTTTTATTTTCTTTTCAAGTTCAGAATATTTTAAAGATAAAATTTTGATTGCTGAAAGTGCTGCTTGTTCCGGTTCAAGAACAACAACAGGTGCAACACCTTTTGGCATCCTTAAACTTGAAAAAATATCAAATCCAGAAAATTTATCGCTGTAAGGAGGACATGCTATAACAGGTTTTGAAGTATTTGCATCAACAAATCCACTTAAAGCATTACTTTTTCCAGCAACTGTTATAAATACAACATCTTGGTTTTCATATTCTTTAATAATTTCAAGAACTTTCAAAGGTGTTTTATGAGCAGAGGCAATTCTTAAAACAACATCAACTCCAAATTTCTTAACATTCTTTTCTATCTCTTTTGCCCATTCAATATCTGCTTTTGAACCCATAATTATAACTATCTTCATACCATTTATTGTATTACAAATCTTCTTTAAATGTCAAAATTTTTGTAAAAAACCTGTCCACCTCGGAAGTTTACAGAAGGAGTTTGATTCCAAAAGATATACGAAGTATTTAAGAATTTCCCAAAAATTTTAAATGAAATTAAAAATAGGGTATAATAAAAATAAAAGGAGAAAGGATGGAAAAAGTAATGATATTTCTAAGTTTCTTTTTAGGGTTTTTGAGTGTGGGATTAGGAGTTGGTGCTATTGTTTTTGCTAACATATTGAGTAAAAGGACAGACCAATTAGTAAAGACAGAAGATGAGAGAGCAAAAAGTTTAATGAGAGAGTTAGGAGAGATGACAAAAGAGACACAAAAGATGATAGAAGAAGGGAATAAAAGGGCACAAGAGATAATAGAAGAAGGGAATAAAAGGACGCAAGAGATGATAGAAGAAGGGAATAAAAGGGCACAGGAAATAATGGCAAATACTCAAAAAATGATAGAGAAGATGGACGAAAGATCGGAAAGAATGGACAAAAGATATCAAGAAACAATACACTATATTGTTTCTTTAATAAAATCTGATGGAGAAAAGACAAGAGAATTGATAAATAAAGTATTGGAAAAAATGCCGAGTTAAATCTTTTGCAGAATTTATAAGCCACCTTAGCTCAGAGGTAGAGCAGGGCACTTGTAATGCTCAGGTCCGGGGTTCAAATCCCCGAGGTGGCTCTGGAATTTTTCTTTGGAAGGGGATTTGAAGTGAGCGAAGTAAGACAATCCGAGCGAGCAGAGGATTGTCAGCGAGTGGCCGACCCCGAGTGTAGTGGGAACGAGGGGCGCCAAATCCCCGAGGTGGCTCTGGAATTTTTCTAAAATGGTTAAGTCAGATAAATGGATAAAAGATAAGGCAGAAAAAGGGATGATAGAACCATTTTCCCCAGAAAAAATTAAAAAAGGTATATCTTTTGGTCTATCTTCCTATGGATATGATTTTTCTCTTTCTGATGAATTTATGATATTTAAAGGTAAAATTGCTTCTCCTAAAAAAATAAGTGAAAATGACTTTGAGAAATTTAAAGGAAAAGTATGTAAAATACCACCAAATAGTTTTGTCCTTGGAAGAAGTGCAGAGTATTTTAGAATTCCAAGAGAAGTTATAGGGATATGTTTTGGAAAATCAACATATGCAAGAAGTGGAATAATTATAAATGTTACTCCTTTAGAGCCAGAATGGGAAGGGTATATTACAATTCAAATAGCAAATTTAACTTCTGTGGAAGCAGAAGTTTATGCAGGTGAAGGAATAGGTCAGGTAATTTTTCTTTCTTCTGAGAATATATGTGAAAGGTCTTATAAAGATTTGTCTGGGAAATATAATAAAGCAAAAGGGATAGAATTACCCAAATAATTTTTTATTTACCTATACAGAAATTAGAAAATATATCTTCAAGAATTTTATCAGAGAACTTATTTCCTGTCATTTCATCTATCTCATTCAAACAATTTTTTAAATTTTCAGCAACAATTTCAGGCATATTTTCTTTTTCAATTTCTTTTATCGCTTCTTCCAAATAAAAATTCACCATATTTATTTTCTTTTCCTGTCTTAAATTTAAATATATTTCATCTCCCTTTATTTCTCCAAAACCCTCATTTATAAGTTCAAAGAGTTTATTTTCTATATCTTCAATTCCAATTTTATTTTTTATTGACACTTTTACAATTTTATTTTCAGGAAACTCTTTTTTTATTATATCCATTTCTACTTTTTGTGGCAGGTCTATTTTATTTATTATGAGAAGATATGGTTTTTCCTTTACATATTTTATCAATTCATAGTCATACTCATTCAATTTTCTGCTTCCATCAATCATAAGTAAATTTATTTCTGCCTTTTTCATCCAACTAATTGATTTTTCAACTCCCATCTTTTCAATTTTGTTTTTGGCCTTTCTTATTCCTGCTGTATCAATTATGTTTACAGGAATACCCTTTATATTTATCACCTCAACAATTGCATCCCTTGTTGTGCCAGGAATTTCAGTAACAATTGCTCTTTCTTCCTTTAAAAATGCGTTCAATAGACTTGATTTTCCAACATTCGGGCTTCCTATAATTGCTGCTTTTATTCCATTCTGTATTATTTTCCCTTTATTAGATTTTGCAAGAAATTTATCTATATCTTTTTTTATCCCTTTCAATTCATAAATGATATTTAATCCAAAATTTTCCACATCCTCTTCTTCTGGAAAGTTTATTTTTGCTTCTAAATTTACAAGAAGATTAAAAATCCTGTTTTTTATTTCAGAGATAAAATTGCTTAAAGAACCTTTTAATTTTTTAATTCCAATTTCAAGACCGTATTCTGTTTTACTATTTACAATTTCAAGAACACTTTCTGCCTGAGTTAAATCAATTCTTCCATTTAAAAAAGCCCTTTTTGTGAATTCTCCGGGATAAGCAAGACGAGCACCTTTTTTAATGCAAAGATTTAAAACTTCTTTTAATGGAATAATCCCTCCATGACAGTTAATTTCAGCCATATCTTCTCTTGTATAAGTTTTTGGAGATTTCATTATTGTTAATAAAACTTCATCTATTACTTTCCCATTATCAACAATATGTCCATAATGAATTGTATGGGATGGTATTTTTTCTATATCTAATTTTTTCTTTTTGAATGGGTTTTTTCCTGGAACAAAAATTTCTTCTACGATTTTAAATGTATCTTTACCACTTAATCTTACAATTCCAATTCCACTTACACCCAGAGGAGTAGAAATAGCACAAATTGTATCCATATTTAAATTTTACCATATTTCCAGAGTTGGTGTTTAACTTTAAACATTCATTATTTTCTATTTTCCTATTTTTATGGTATAATTTTTCATTATGAATGTTCTTGATTTAAAAGAGGGAAATATTTTTGAATATGAAGGGAAATTATATATTGTAAAAAGCGCAACTCATGTGGTTCAGCAGCAGAGAAGGGGTATAGTAAAAATAAAGGCGACAGAGATAGATACAGGCAAGGGGATAGAATTTAGTTTCAGGAGTGATGTAGAAGTCAAGGAAATTATTCTTGAAGAAATTCCGCTTATCTATTTATATTCTGACAAAGATGGATATTATTTTATGGACAATTCAACATATGAACAGTTTCATTTAAGTTCTGAAATAATCGGAGATAAAAGATATTTTTTAAAAGAGAATCTTGAAGTTATAGGTCTTTTCTATCAAGGTAAAATTATTGATATCCAACTTCCATTAGTGGTAGATTTGGAAGTAATTGAGGCAGAACCAGGATATAAAGGAGATACAGTTCAGGGAGGGAAGAAAAAAGTTAAACTTCAAACAGGTCTTATAGTTCAAACTCCCTTATTTATTGAAGTTGGAGATACTATAAGAATAGATACAAGAACAGGTGAATATATAACCCGGGTTTAAAAAATCTATAAAAATGAAACCAGAAGAATTAAAAATTTATGCAGATTTTATGAAAGAATATGGACTTGAATATCTTGAAGTTAAAAAAGGGGATTTTCATTTGATTTTAAGTAAAAAAGGAGAAGAAGTTAGAGAAAGCAGAGTTATTGAAGAAAGACCAAAAGTTGATATTGAAAAAATTATAGAAGAATCAAAACATACCAGTCAGGAACTTGAAAATATTGTTTATGTCAAATCACCACTTGTCGGGACTTTTTATAGAGCACCTTCTCCTACAAGTCCACCTTTTGTTGAAGTTGGTTCTTCTGTTAAAAATGGAGATGTTTTATGTATAATAGAGGCGATGAAAGTGATGAATGAAATAAAATCTGATCATGATGGAATTGTTAAAGAAATACTTGTAGAAAATGGAAAACCAGTTGAATTTGGTCAGGTCCTTTTTGTTTTAGAAGTTAAACCCTCTGAAAAAGAATGATAAAGAAAGTATTTGTTGCCAATAGAGGAGAGATTGCTTTAAGAATAATAAGAGCGTGTAAAGAACTTAAAATTCCTGTTGTTATTGGATATTCAGATGCAGATAAATTTTCCCTTCCTGTATTTCTTGCTGATGAGAGAATATGTATTGGACCTTCCCATCCAAAAGAAAGTTATTTAAATATTCCTTCAATTATAAGTGCAATAGAAATAACAGGAGCAGATGCAGTTCACCCAGGATATGGTTTCCTTTCAGAAAATATTCAGTTTGTTGAAATATGTAATGCATCAGGAATAGTTTTTATAGGACCAACTTCTGATAATATAAGAAAAATGGGAGACAAATCACTCGCAAAAAAGATAGCAAGGAAAGCAAAAGTTCCTGTTATTCCAGGATATGAAGAAAATGATTTTAAGCAGGCACTACATCATGCAAAAAAAATTAAGTTTCCAATAATGATAAAGGCAGTAGCAGGAGGCGGAGGAAGAGGAATGAGGAAAGTTTATACAGTTGAGGAATTTGAAAGGATGTGGCATACATGTCAGGAGGAAGCAAAAATTTCCTTTGGAGAGGGCTCTTTATATATTGAAAAATTTATTGAAAGACCAAGACATATAGAAATTCAAGTTTTATGTGATAATAAAGGAAACATTTATCTTTTTCCTGAAAGGGATTGTTCAATTCAGAGGAGACATCAGAAATTAATAGAAGAAAGCCCATCACCATTTGTTGATAAAAATTTAAGAAAGAAATTACAGAAATATGCAAAGAGAATAGTCAAAGAGATTAAATATAGAAATGCAGGAACAGTTGAATTTCTTGTAGACCAAAATAAAAGACCATATTTTATTGAGATGAATACAAGGATTCAGGTTGAGCACCCAATTACTGAGTGTGTTACAGGAATAGATCTTGTCAAAAGTCAGATTAGAATTGCAGATAATTCACGGCTTGATTTTAGACAGAAAGATATAAAGATAAATTATCATTCAATAGAATGCAGAATTAATGCAGAGGACTCTGAAAATAATTTTATGCCATCTCCTGGAATAATAAAGAAACTTATTTTACCTTCAGGACCTGGAATAAGAATAGATACACATATTTATGAAGGTTATTTTGTTTCTCCTTTTTATGATAGTTTGATTATGAAACTTATAACTTATGGAAGAACAAGAGAAGAAGCAATTGAGAGAATGAAGAGAGCACTTGATGAAATAATAATAGATGGAATAAAAACAACAATCCCTCTTTATAAAAAAATATTTTCACATCCTGTATTTCTTTCTGGTAGATATTATGTTGGTTTTGTTGATAAAATAATTTCTGAAGAAAATAAAAAGGAGGTTTTTAAATGACAGAAGAAAAGGGCAAAGTTAAAATAGATGATGAAGTTCTTGCTTCAATTGCCTCAATTGCAGCAACACAGGTTCCAGGAGTTTGTAAAATTGCTACAAGTATTGTTGGAGGAATAGCGAAAATTATAAGGAAAAAACCTGATATTGGAGTAAAAGTGATACTTGGAGAAGGAGAGGTTAGTTTTGAACTTGGAATTGAAGTTGAGTATGGAGTCAATATCCCGGAAATAACATATGAAGTTCAGGAAAAAATAAAGAAAGAGGTTGAAAAGATGTCAGGATTAAAAGTTGTAAATGTTGATGTTATTGTTAAAGGTATAAGACCACCAAAAAAGGAGAAACAATGATAGACCTTCATACACATACTCTTTTGAGTGATGGAGAACTTTTACCGAGTGAACTTGCAAGAAGGGCTGATGAGAAAGGATATAAAGTTATAGCATTTACAGACCATGTTGATTTTTCAAATGTTGATAGTATTGTTCCTTCTCTTGTAAGGGTTTGTGAAAAAATAAATTTAAATTTCAGAATAAAAACAATTCCAGGAGTTGAGATAACACATGTTAATCCAGTTGATATTCCAAATATTGTAAAAATTGCAAGAAATCTTGGAGCAAAAATTGTTGTAGTTCATGGAGAGACAATAGTTGAACCAGTTGCAAAAGGAACAAATAAAAAAGCACTTGAAAGTGATATTGATATTCTTGCACATCCAGGAATTTTAAGTGAAGATGAAGCAAAAATTGCATCTGAAAAAAAGATTCACATTGAAATATCAGCAAGAAACGGGCATTCCTTATCAAATGGGCATGTTGTAAGATTATGGTATGAATATGGATTTCCTTTAATTTTAAATACTGACTCCCATTTTTCAGAGGATTTAATAACAGATGAATTTGCAAAAAAAATTATAATTTCAAGTGGAGTAAAAGTTGAAGATATAAATAAAATTTTAAATACATCTTATTTACTTGCAAAATCAAAACTTGATATTGGATTTGAAATATGAATATGGAAAATTTAAAAGATAGAATAAGTGTTGTTCTTGTTGGTATTGAAGGCGAGGAAGAATTGATAAAAGTGTTGAGGGATGTTAAATATGTTGAATTGAGGATTGATGAGTTTTTGAGGAATTTTGATGAAAGTGGCTTGATTGAATGGATAAAAAAAATAAAAAAAATTGGAGAGAATGAAATAATAGGAACAGTAAGATGGTATAAAGAAGCAGGAGAAAATCCATTCTATATTCCTGATAAAAAAAGGATTGAAATTTACAGGGAAATAAGTGATTATGTAGATTTAATTGATGTAGAGTTGAAAAGTAGAATATGTGAAAATGTGATTGAAATTGGAAAGAGTAAAAATAAAAAAATAATTCTTTCATATCATAATTTTAAAAAAACTCCTGATTACAAAATTCTGAAAAAAATTGTTAATAAAGGGAAAAGAAAAAATGGTGATATTATAAAAATTGCAACAAAGGTTAATTCTCAAAAACATCTATTTACACTTACAAAGATTTCTTATGAATATTCAAAAAAAATAAAACTGATTGTTGTGCCTATGGATGTCTCCTTATATGAAAGGTTAATTCCCCTTGCCTTTGGTTCTCTTTTTTCCTATGTCTCCATCAATAAAAAAACAAGTCCAAACCAGCCCTCTTATTATGATTTAAAAACTTTTGTTTCCCAGGAATAAATAAAAATTTTACAAATTATAGTTTAAAAGGTAAAATTATTTTGTTAAAAATAAGGAGGCGTAATGTTGAGATTTAAAGAAATTCTTGATAAATTTCCTGGAGAATTAAGAGATGCTATTATAGAATTTCATGATTTTTTGAGGGAGGAATATATTATAAAAAGAGAAGAATTTGAAGAATTAAAGAAAATTGTTGGTAAACTTGCTTTATCAATAGAAAATCTGACAGAAAAGGTAGAGAGTTTAGCGATAGCGCAGCAGAGGACAGAGGAGAGGTTAAATAGTTTAGCGATAGCGCAGCAGAGGACAGAGGAGAGGTTGAATAGTTTAGCTGAGAGGGTAGAGAGTTTAGCGATAGCGCAGCAGAGGACAGAGGAGAGGTTAAATAGTTTAGCGATAGCGCAGCAGAGGACAGAGGAGAGGTTGAATAGTTTAGCGATAGCCCAGGAAAGAACCGAAAAAGAAATAAGAACTTTAACAATTACAGTTAAAAGAATTCAAAAAGAACTTGGTGGTTTATCTCATTCAGTAGGTTTTGATTTGGAAAATCAGGCATATAAAGCATTACCTAATATTTTAAAAGAAAGGTTTGGAATAGAAATAAAAGATAGATTATTGAGAAAATATATAGAATATCCTGATGGAAGAGAAGAAGAAATAAACATTTATGGAGAAGCACAGAAAAATGGGAAGAAAATATTTATAATAGGAGAATCAAAAACCCATTTATCAAGAAAAGATATAGAAAAGTTTAAAAAAAGGATAGAAAGATTGAAAAAAGTTATAGGAGAAGAAATATTCCCTATATTTGTTGTTCATACATCTTCGCCAAAAATTGTCAAATTTTCTCTTGATTCTGGCTTTCCTGTTTTCTTCTCCTATGAATTTTAATAGATTAAAAACTTGACAGAATAAAAAATGTGTGTAAAATAGAAAGTAGAAAGGATAAAAGATAGTAATAAATATACCAAAAGTAATAAGAGATAAACTTGGAGAAGATGGAGCAGATGCACTTGTTGAAGTTTTTAATTTAATTGAGAAGAATATAAGGGAAGATAGCATAGTTATAGTTGAGGAGAAATTTGAGAAAAGATTGACAGAAGAAATATCAAAATTAAGAGTAGAACTTAAAGAAGATATAGCAAATTTAAAAGCAGAAATATCAGAGGCAAAAGCATTTTTAGTAAGGTGGATGTTTGTTTTCTGGGCGAGTCAGATTGCTTTAATAATAACTCTTTTTTCATTTTTAAATAAAACTTGACAAAAATAAAAATATATGTAAAAATAAATTTGACAGGATAAAAAATATTGGGCAAAATTAAAAAGAAGGATAAAAAAGGTTAATCCCCTCACCCCAAC
>Ga0136652_1000272_pt1 | contig 26515 bp, 26 predicted proteins | sample ConPoolayeEmetaG_FD_94864 | JGI IMG/M metagenome (GOLD analysis project Ga0136652, IMG submission 94864) | Hot spring microbial mat communities from California, USA to study Microbial Dark Matter (Phase II) - Cone Pool mat layer E metaG... ...
CAGGATTTTACAGGTAAACTGGAACACAAGCTAAAAACTGTCCACACAATTTAGTGTATGACCGGGGCGACCTTCCTGATGCCATGCTCCAGGGGGTAGTTTTTCCTCAATTGCAGCGCTCCACCCATAAAGTGCCTTTTCCACCTACTTACCTGGATGTCTACCATACCTATTGGCGACCAGTGGATACCCACGGGCAAGCCCGTGGCACTTCAACAACTCAAGCTTCGCTTGGCGCCCTTCGGGCGAGTTCTCATTCACCCACGGGAAATCCCGTGGAACTCTGCCCTTCGGGTTATTAGACTGAAGCAACTGCCAAAAACCTGCTCGTTTCATCCCCTTAATCCCTACTTTTTTTCAAAAATCCACGGATTATGGGAGCCGTCCCTGACTTGACTGTCATTAATTAAGGTGGTATATTGTGAGCGATTATTATGGTAGAGGATGCTGTAGCTATTGCATCTTGTGGGGGCTAGTGTCTTGTCAGGCAAGTAAGTAGACAAGTGGTCTTGGGGAATGATATGATGGGTGCATGAGCAGGAAAGCAGTTCCCATCGTATTGACTGGAGAGGAAAAGAGGGGATTGGAAAGTTTAGCGAATTCACGGACTGCCCCGTACCGAAAAGTACAGCGTGCTCGCCTCATCCTGCTAGCGGCGGAGGGGATGGCCAATACAGCGATAGCTCAGGAGGTAGGGCTACAGCGGTCAATGGTTGTGAAATGGCGCCAGCGGTTTATTGGTGAGCGGATGGCTGGATTAGAAGACCGGCCACGCCCGGGCAAGCCTCGGCAGTATTCTGACGCTGACCGGCTGAGGGTAATCGAAACGGCATGCACCCAAAAGCCTGTTGCAGAGACACATTGGAGCGTACGAACTCTGGCCAAAGCTACCGGGGTAGGACGAGACACGGTACACCAAATTCTACGTCGGGCGAATCTCAAACCACATCGGGTAGGCACTTTCTCCCGGTCCACTGACCCCGATTTTGTTGCCAAGGTGGTAGATGTGGTTGGCCTGTACATGAATGCTCCGGAAAATGCCATAGTATTATGTGTGGATGAAAAGACCCAGGTACAGGCGCTGGATAGGACTCAGCCTCTGTTGCCCATGCGTCCGGGACAGATTGAGCGGCGAACTCACGACTACAAACGTAACGGCACCGTCCAACTCTACGCCGCCCTGGAAGTACAAGCCGGGCGAGTTGTCTCCCGCATCGAGGAGCGTCACCGATCACGAGAGTTCATCTCCTTCATGAACCAGCTGTTACATGCCTACCCATCCGGTGAGCTTCATGTTATTCTGGACAACGTCAAGAGCCACGACTCCAAAGAGGTCAAGAAGTGGCACTCTTCTCCGCGCCACAAGAGGGTAGTCTTTCATTTCATCCCGACCTACTCTTCCTGGCTCAACTTGGCTGAAGTACTGTTCAACCTGCTGCAAGCCAAAGTACTTAGGAGAGGGGTCTTCACCTCCAAGCAAGCTCTGGTGACAGCTATCATGGACTATCTCCAGAAATTTAACGAAGAGGGACGCACCTTCCAGTGGACAAAGACCGCGGAGTCCATCATTAGTTCAGTTAATAACCTGACAGGACACTGGCATGCAACTTCAGAGCAAGTTGAAGGAGTTGCGTGCGAAGCGGGGTTGGTCGCAGGAGGACCTGGCACGTGAAGTCGGGGTCAGTCTGTCTACAATCCAGCGGTGGGAGTCAAGGGGAGCGAAACCCTATCGGCTGGCCCGACGTGAACTGGAAAAGCTTTGGTGCGAAGCCGGCATTGAGATCAATAATTGGCATCAAGGCAAGAGCAGCGTGACAAAATAGGTTACGGTCAGGTGAAGCCTAATCTAAACATTAAGAACATTAAGAAAAACGAGAAACCAGAGCGTGAGTGATTGTCCAGTACGCCTTCACAGCACAAGAGACATCGCGCTCGTTAACAAGGCTTCACGCTAAGGATAGCTGTGATTATAACGCAGACGCCATTAAGGATAAGCCTCTTTGGAGGAGGCACTGATTTTGAAGTTTTCTACCGAAACCATGGTGGAGCTGTCCTGAGCACTGCTATCGACAAGTATGTCTTTGTTATCATCAAGGAAAGATTCGATGACATGATATATGTGAACTACTCAAAAAAAGAAATAGTGGATAGTGTTGACAGGCTGGAGCACGAGCTTATAAGAGAGGCGATGAGAGTAACTGGGGTAAGGAAGGGGGTAGAAATAACGACCCTTGCTGACGTTCCGGCTCATGGGACGGGGCTTGGCTCATCGAGTAGTGTAACGGTGGGATTACTTCAAGCCCTTTATGCTTATCAAGGTGAACTCAAGACGGCAGAGGCTTTAGCTGAAGAAGCATGCCGGATTGAAATAGACATTCTTGGAAAACCTATTGGAAAACAGGACCAGTATATTGCTGCATATGGGAACATGCGGCTGATCAACTTCGACAATAATGGCGTTAAGGTGGAAAGAATTGACCTTTCTTCTGAAGCTAAGAGAAGGCTAAATGAGAACCTTCTCTTGTTTTATACTGGTCTAGCTACGAATTCAAATGAAGTCTTATCAGAGCAGAAAGCAAATATAAATGACCGCCTTGAAACGCTTACCGAAATGAAGAGACTCGTCTTTGAGGCAAAGGATATCATACTTGCTGGAGCCTTTGATGAACTTGGGAAACTTTTGGACCGAAGCTGGAGGCTAAAGAAACAGCTCGCCTCAAAGATAAGCAATTCCAAGATCGATGAGATGTATGAATCTGCCCTTAGGGCAGGAGCCATTGGGGGAAAAATCTCTGGCTCTGGAGGAGGGGGCTTCCTGCTGCTATATTGTCCCAAAAAGACACAGGACAAAGTTCGGGAAGCACTCAAAGGGCAGAGAGAGCTACATTTCCGCTTCGAGGAGGATGGAACTAAGGTCATTTTCAATTATAGGAGGGCAAGGTGAAGGTTTTAATCACGGGTGGTGCGGGATTTATTGGCTCCCACACTGTTGATATCCTTCTCGACAGCGGATACGAGGTACGGATACTTGACAGCCTTGCGCCACCAGTTCACCGCGAAGGACGAAAGCCAGAATATATTCCAGATGAAGTTGAATTCATCGCCGGCGATGTTCGTAACCGATCCGATATGGAGAGGGCCCTTCGGGGAGTAAAAGCTGTTTTTCATCTTGCAGCGTATCAGGATTATCTCACCAACTTTAGCAAATTTGCGTTCGTAAATGACGGAGGCACAGCCCTTCTCTATGAAGTTATTGTAAATGAATATCTGCCCGTCGAGAAAGTCGTTTTGGGGAGTTCGCAAGCAGTCTATGGGGAAGGGAAGTATGAATGCCCTGCTCATGGATTTCAATATCCTCCGCCCCGAGGGCTCAGGCAGCTTGAAAACCAGGAGTGGGAAGTGAGATGTCCCCTTTGCCGAGGCAGCATGAAGCCAGTTCTCACCGATGAGTCAAGGGTCAATCCCCATAACCAGTATGCGATATCCAAATATTCACAGGAGCTTTACGCCTTAACCTTAGGAAAAAGGCATGGTATTCCCACTGTAGTCCTCCGCTACAGCATAACCCAGGGGCCCCGCCAAAGCTTTTACAATGCTTATTCTGGCATCCTCCGTATATTCACCATCAGGCTTCTTAATGGTCTCCCAGCGGTCATTTATGAGGACGGTCACCAATTGCGGGACTATGTCTATGTAAGAGATGTGGCGAAGGCAAATCTCCTTGCTCTGCAAAGTGATGAGATGAACTACGAGATTTTCAACGTCGGTAGCAGCAAAGCCACCAGTGTCCTGCAATACGCCGCAATACTTTCAAAAGTTACCGGGAATAGTCTGGCGCCTGAAGTGCCGGGCGAATTCCGCTTGGGAGATACGCGACACATCATTTCTGATATCTCAAAGCTCAGAAAATTGGGGTGGGAACCTGCGACCCCCTTGGAGATGATCGCCCAGGAATATGTCTCCTGGGTGAAGAGGCAAGGAAGAGTCGAAGATTATTATAGTCCAGCTATAGAACTGATGAGGAGTAAAGGTGTGCTGAGAAAGGCCAAGGAGTAGCTAATATGAAAAACAATGGTCGTTTGTCCCAGTATATAGACTCCTATCTTTCTCAAGGGAGAACGACTTTGGACCTCCCATTGGAGCAAATTGAGAGGGTTATCTATCGGCTTGAGGAAGCAAGGGGGAAGGGACAGAAGGTTTTCCTCTGCGGGAATGGGGGCTCAGCGAGCACTGCGAATCATTTCGCCGCTGACCTTCATAAAGGAACAATGGCTCCAGGGAAGTCTCCTATCTACGCGGAATCACTCTGTGCCAACGAGGCCGAGCTCACCGCTTGGGCCAATGACACGTCCTACGAGAACGTGTTTATCGGGATAATGGACGGGAAAATAAATAAAGGGGACGTCCTCATCGCGATAAGTGGTAGTGGAAAATCAGAAAACGTACTTAACGCTGTTGACAAGGCCAAGACGGTAGGAGCTACCACTATCGGGCTTACCGGTTTTGATGGTGGGAAGCTAAAGGATATGGTGGATATCTGTGTCGTAGTCCCAATCAACAACATGGAGAAAATCGAGAGCGCCCATATGGACATCCACCACCTTATTGCCCATGTCCTGAGGAATATGCCGGCCGAGGAAGTGGTCAAGGAAAAGAAAGGGTCAGTGAGGCTCACTGCCGAGATAGTGGGGGACGAAGGCGGATATGAGGCTTACTGTCCTGAGCTTGACGTACGCAGACAAGGTAGTAATCGGGAAGAAGCTCTGAACAACCTTAAGAAGGCAGCCGAACTGCAAGTAAGAGAGATGGAGATAGAGTCTGTCAAGTTCCGAAAGGTTGAGCGAACGAGCTTTGAAATTTCAGTGCCTGAATAGCGTTCCTATTGCTCTATTCCGAATGGGGACATCTGAATAATGAAGGTCCTAGTAACCGGTGGGGCAGGATATGTTGGAAGCATTGTCACTGAAGAGCTCCTGAAAGGCGGTCATCAGGTCATCGTGTTAGACAATCTTCGGCAGGGGCATAAAGGAGCGGTCCTTCCTGAGGTTGAACTCCTTTTGGCTGATATTTGTCATGTTCAGGCTCTTGAAGATGTTTTCCGCCGATTCAAGATTGACGCTGTAATGCATATGGCAGCAGAAACTGTGGTGGAATACTCCGTAACTGACCCTAAGAGGTATTTCCAGAATAACGTTATCGGCGGAATAAACCTCCTTAATACCATGCTAAAGCACGATGTCTTCAAGGTTATCTTCTCCTCCAGTGCTGCCGTTTACGGAGAGCCTGAAAATACACCTATCGGAGAAGACCACCCCAAAGCCCCGGTAAATAGCTATGGTGAGTCCAAGCTGATGTTTGAGCGCATCTTATCATGGTATGGAAAAGCCTACGGAGTCCAACATGTTTCATTGAGATACTTCAACGCTGCCGGGGCAAGTGGACATCTTGGGGAAGACCACTGCCCTGAGACTCACCTTATCCCCAATGTCCTCAAGGCAGCCTTAAATAGTGATAACCTAGTTTCGATATTCGGGACAGATTATCCTACGAAAGATGGAACATGCATACGTGATTATATTCATGTGGTAGATATTGCCCGGGCACATGTTCTGGCTCTAGCGAAGCTTGAGAGCTTAACCAACAATGTCTATAACCTGGGGAACGGGGAAGGCTATTCAGTGCTTGATGTATTGGAGACTGCTAAGAAGGTTACCGGTGTTGACATTCCAGCAATAAATTCTTCTCGGCGACCTGGCGACCCGGCAGTTCTGGTAGCAAGTTCGGTGCGGGCGAGATCTGAACTGGGCTGGAAGCCAGAATTTGCCAAACTTGAGAGCATTATTGAAAGTGCTTGGAAATGGATGAGGGAACATCCGAATGGCTATGAAGAATGACGTCACAAAAGCAATGATTCTGGCCGCGGGGGAAGGAACTAGATTGAGGCCACTTACCTTGGAGGTCCCCAAGGTGCTTCTGCCTGTCGGCGGGATGCCTTTGATTTATCATACCATAAACTGGCTCAAGGGGTATGGTATCTCTCAAGTTGCGATAAACCTCTATCATAAGGGTGATAAGATAAAAGAGTTCTTGTGTGATGGCTCCCGGTTTGGGGTAAAAATCTTCTATTCCCAGGAAGAGGTCCTCTTGGGCACTGCTGGCGGTGTAAAGAGGATGGAGAAATTCTTCGATAGCACCTTCTTGGTGGTTTACGGCGATAACCTGACCAACCTCAACCTTCACGCCATGACAGACTTTCATCGCCAAAAGAAAGCTATGGCAACGCTGGCACTTTTTCAGGCTTCTGACCCTCGAGAGGCAGGCATCGTTCGATTGGACGAAGACGCCAGAGTGATTGACTTTGTGGAGAAACCACAACAAGAAGCTAATCCAAAGGCATTGGCTAACGGAGGAGTCTACGTTTTCGAAAGACAGATGCTTAGCTACATAAGTGCCGAGAGCTTTTGCGATTTCGCCTATGATGTTTTCCCAAAACTGATAAAGGCTCACTTGCCTATTTATGGGTACATTCTGGACTCTCCGTATTATATTATCGACATTGGTACGCCAGAGAAATACCGCCGGGCTAACATTGACATGTCTGCCGGGAGGATAGTTTATGGCTGATAGAGCTGTATTCTTGGATAGAGATGGCACTATCGCGCGAGATGTGCATTATTGTCGCAGGGCGGAGGATTTCGAGCTTCTGCACTCGGTCCCTCAGGCGATACGCTTGCTGAACGAGAATGGCTTCAAAGTGGTAGTAATAACCAACCAGTCGGGTATTGCTCGGGGCTACTTTTCCGAAGAGACTCTAAGACAGATTCACGAGAAAATGAAGAATGAGTTAGCACAACATGGTGCCCACGTAGATGCTGTTTACTTCTGTCCTCATCATCCTGATGAAGGCTGTGAGTGCCGAAAGCCAAAGACTGCGCTTTTCTTGAAAGCAACCAAAGAGCTCAACATTGACCTTAGCCATTCGTTTGTGGTAGGGGACATGCAGATAGACATTGATGCTGGCAAAGCTCTAGGGTGTAAAACGGTCCTGATAACTGCCGGTTCCTCAGGAGAAACTAGGATTATTTCCTCGCCAGACCATACATGTGATGAGCTTTTAGAAGCAGCAAGGTGGATAATTGATAGACGATGAGCAGTATTAGCGTTGTCATACCGGCATTAAACGAAAAAGACGGTATTGTCCAGACAATCTTGGCAATCCCAAAAGCTGAGCTTGAAAGCGCCGGCTATGAAGTCCAGATTCTGGTTGTGGACAACGGCTCAACGGACGGTACCGCCGAGCTGGCCAGAAAGGTCGGGGCACAAGTTGTCCATGAGCCAAAGCGCGGCTACGGGTGCGCAATTAAGGCCGGCTTCCGGCAGGCCAAAGGGGATATTATTGTCACGTTCGATGCCGACGGCACTTACCCGCCGGACCATATCCCCTCCCTGCTAGCCATCCTTGAGCAGGAAAACCTAGATTTTCTGACTACGAACCGCTTCGCCTTCATGAAAGACGGAGCGATGTCCTTGCGTAACAAGATAGGCAATACAATTCTGACCCTAACCATGAAGATACTTTTCGGCTTGAAGGTCAAGGATTCGCAATCGGGGATGTGGGTTTTTCGCCGGCGTATTTTGAATGACTTAAAGCTGAAGTCTAATATACCTTTGTCACAAGAACTAAAACTGGAAGCTTGTTATTTTGCAAAGTGTCGCTGGAAGGAAGTGCCTATTGAATATAGGCAACGTGTAGGGAATGTCAAGCTAGGTGGTTGGAAGGTCGGGCTAGGCAATCTCTTTCATCTTTTCAAGAAGCGGTTTATTAGATGAAAACACGAAAGGCGAGTTTTATTCTCCCGACAAGGAATGTTGAGAGATATATCGGGCCTATTCTGGAAAGTATTCTTTCCCAGAATTACGGTGGTGATGTGGAAGTTCTTGTAATGGACTCCTCAGACGATAAAACGCCGCAAATAGCCAAAAACTTTCCAGTCCGGCTGGTTAGAGTAGAACCTGAGGACTATAATTATGGTAAGACCAGAAATGAGGGCGCAGCCATGACCGACGGAGAATTCCTCGTCTTTCTTTCCACAGATGTGGAAATCACGGACAAGAGTTGGCTATCAAAGCTGCTACGCCATTTCGCAGACCCTCAAGTCGCCGGTGTCTATGGTAGGCAAATACCAAAGGAACAGAGCCCGCCGATGGAGCAGTTCTTCATACTTAATACGTACCCAGAGGAAAGTAGCGTGCTCTCGCTTGCCGAAGGCAAAACCAAGAAGGGCCTCGTCTTCTTCTCCAACACCAATTCGGCAATCAGGCGCTCCGTTTGGGAGCAAATCAAACTCCCCGAGATGCTTAAATCTGAAGATCAGGAGTGGGCGAAGAGGGCTCTAATACGAGGCTACAAGATTGTATATGATGCTGAGGCCGCTGTTTATCATTCGCACAAATATTCCCTAAAAGGGGTATTTCAAGAATACTTTGATTCCGGCGCGTGCATGCCCATTCTACAGCGAGGTTGGTCGCTTAACTACCATCTAGTGGATTTCGTAGTTGACGGCTTGAAATTCGTCTCAAGGGAGTATCATTTTCTGCTCAAGAACGGCTATTGGTATGTGATTCCATATGGTGTCCTTTACGACATAATGAAGTTCTTCGGAATCTTTCTTGGCTCTAAACAACACTATATGCCGTTGTGGATGAAAAAAGCCCTGTGTAAGAAAAAAAACCACTGGGACAAATATGATGATGTAATAAAGGAACCTGTATAACCAAATTGAGAGGAAGGAGGAAAACATGGAGCGAATATTGGTTACTGGTGGAGGAGGGTTTATTGGCAGCCATCTAGCCAGGTATCTGTATCAGCACGGACACTTCGTAAGGGTTGCCGACATAAAGTTTGATGATTATATTAAAGAGGAGTACTGTAGTGAAAAGCTTAAACTGGACCTGCGAATACTAGAGAATTGTCTTAAAGCTACTGAAGGGATTGATAAGGTCTATAACCTTGCCGCCAATATGGGTGGTATTGGCTTTATTACCTCGGTATTTGCCGACGTAATGCATGATAATGTCCTGATAAACACCTTTATGCTTGAGTCTTCTGTCCGAAATGGGGTAAAGAGATTTTTCTTCAGCTCCAGTGCCTGCATCTATCCGAACTATCGGCAAACATCTCCTGAGGTAGCAGGTTTAAGAGAGGAAGACGCCTATCCGGCCGACCCGAATGAACCCTACGGATGGGAGAAGCTATTTACTGAAGAGATGGTTAAGTCTTATCATATAGATTACGGATTAGATGTTAGGATAGCCAGGTACCACAATATTTACGGCCCGGAAGGGACTTTTAAAGGTGGTCGGGAAAAAGCCCCGGCAGCCTTATGCCGTAAGGTGGCTGAGGCAACGAATCCGGGCAGGATAGTAGTATGGGGCGATGGCAAAGCCACTCGGTCATATTGTTATATTGATGACTGTGTCAGAGGAACGGTAGCCCTGATGGAATCCGAGTACGATAAACCGATAAACATCGGCTCTGATAGGTTAATCTCGGTAGATGACCTCGCTGACATGGTAATCAGGATATCTGGGAAAGAGATAACCAAGGAGCACGACCTTTCTGCCCCCGAAGGGGTTAGAGGGCGCAATGCTGATCTGACTCTAGTAAGAAAAGTTCTTGGATGGGAACCGCGGGTGAGTTTGGAGGAAGGCATGGAGAAAACCTATCGATGGATTAGCATGATGGTGGAAAAGGACAAGGGAGAAAAAGGAAAATGATCCTTTTGCCCAAGTTCAAATTAACACCGATGCTGGTAAGGCTCGCCTATCACTTTATTGATGTGGAAGCATCAGCCGACACGGCGTTGCCAGACGGGCGTATCATCGAGTATGCGTTTATCATCCGGAAGCTACACGCAACACCAAGGGGAAAAGTGCTTGATGTCGGATGCACGGCAAGGTTCAACTGTCTTCCGGCAGCCTTAGTTTCCTTGGGCTGGGATGTGTGGGGGATTGACACAAGAGATTTTAAGTTCAAACATCCCGGCTTTCATTTTGTTCTAGGGGACATCAGGAAAACTGACTTGCCCGATAGCTTCTTCGATGTTGTATATGCCGTTTCTGCCCTGGAACATATCGGGCTGGGTGGAAGATACGGGGTGGCCAAAGAAGACCCTCAAGGCGATGCTAAAACTGTTGAGGAAATCGCCAGAATCCTTCGCCCGGGGGGCATCCTACTTTGTAGCGTGCCCTTTGCCAGAGAGGCCAAAATCATCAAGCCCCTGGCTAGGATATATGATAGGTCGAGCTTACACGGGCTATTCCACGCCTGGGTAGTCAAAGAGGAACTTTGGTATCATCGGGTTGATGGGTATTGGACGCCACTGCCTGAAGAAGAGATAGTAAAGATGGAAAATCCCGATGGAGAATCGGCTTTAGCTCTCATGGAGCTATCACCGGTTAAATAGCAGAGCATAGGGAACAAAATGAGCTTGAAAAACGAGATAGAAGCCTACGAAAAGGCAGAGGTCTCGCTTGATACGGGCGAGATAGAGCTCTGGGACCATGTGGTATTCCCCAATGTGATTCGGAAAAGGCAGATCAGGCTAATTCTTGATGTGCTTGAGCAGACGAGACCTCGGCGAATCCTTGATTTCGGCTGTGGGGCAGGGTGGCTGAGCAAGATTTTATCGTCAAAAGGTTACGATGTTACCGGCCTCGATGCCTGCCACTCGCTCATTAGCAGTGCTAGGAAGTCGTGTAGAGAAGGTCATTTTGTCGTAGGAGATTGTCTGAACTTGCCTTTTGTCAATGAAGCCTTCGATTGCATAATAGGTATCGCTATACTGCACCACTTGGACGTGCCTCAAGCACTGGCTGAGTGCCGTCGAGTTGCCTCTTCAGATGGCACCCTCCTGCTGATGGAACCAAATGAGCTTAATCCAATCGCCGCTCTTGGCAGGAAGGTGATAAGGCTACAGACTAGAGATGAGCAGCCGTTTCCTCCGGGGAGTTTAAAGAAGGAGCTTTCTAGTGCCGGATGGCATACTAACCGCTTTCATTGTCTTTTTCCATATAGTTTTGCCCTTTCCTACATGTTTAAGACCCTTGGCATAGGGGATATGCAATGGCTCAAGCACATGTGTCCTCTTGTTGAGGCTTCGGAAAAGATCTTTGAGAAGCTGCCCGGCTTAGGCCTCTTGAGCTATGAGATCGTCGCGGTGGCAACAAAAAGCAACAAGTGGAAAGAGGGGGAGACTAAAGCATGAAGGTAGCCATTCTCGTTTCCATGTTTGCCCCTTTTTACGGCATTAGTAAAGTCGCCGCTCTCCAAGCTGGGAGCTTTGCCAGCCAAGGACACCAAGTTAGTATATTTGCTCTCAGAGCAGAAATGGAGCCGCCACCCGGTGTCCAGTTGGAGATTCTTGGTATGCCCAAAGGATTCCTAACCGAGAAGGCATTTCGCCTTCTTTTCCCGCTGAATTTGATAGGGCAAATTCGGTGGGTAAGAAAACTGAGCGGCTTTGCGGTCGCATATAGTCACGACTATCCAATGAATTGGCTAGCATACCTAGCGAAGAAACTATCCGGAACCAAATATGTCTACTATCATCATCACTTCGACCTGCCTGAGGCATTTCCAACACTTTTGGAACGTTGGTACACGAGGCTCCGGTTTCTTATGGAGAAGTGGACCGTTAAGAAAGCCGACGCCGTTATTGCTATTAGTCAATTCTCGGCGCGGCAGATCCGAGAACTGACAGGTTTAGATAGTGAAGTTATTTACAACAGGATTGACAGCCAAAAGTTTAGACCTGGTCTGGATGGCAATAGAATAAGGGAGAAACACAATTTGGCCAATGTTCCGATCATTCTATTCGTAGGATTTGTCGCTCCCCGCAAAAGGATTGAGTTATTGATTCAGGTTCTCAATATCGTGAAACAACAGATACCAGATGTTAGATTATTAATAGTGGGTAGGCATCCTTATAGAGACTATTCGGAAAGATTAAGGCGCATGGCTGACAGCTCAGTGGTTTTTGCTGGAGAAGTATCAGAAGAGGACATACCTCACTATTACGCAGCCGCCGATGTTTGCGCCACGGCATCTATAATGGAGGGTTTCAACCTTTTCCTTGCCGAAGCACAAGCTTGTGGCAAGCCCGTGATCGCCTTTGATATCGGGGCACACAGAGAGGTCGTAAGAGAGGAAACCACGGCTGTCCTAGTTCCTGACGGAGATACAAAAGCTATGGCGGCTGCTATTGTGAAGTTTCTGATTGAAAGGAACGCATGAAAATCTGCCTTATTAGCCACCTATGGGGGCAGTTTATTGCTGGTGGACTCGAAGTCTACTTACCTACGTTGGCTGAAGCACTAAGTAAGTACCATCAGGTGACTATTGTTGCTACCAGCCCATTCTCAGGGTGGGACAGTCTCAAAGGAGAAGAGGAGCGAAACGATGCTGTTAAGGTTATCCGTTTTTTCCCGCTAAACCTTTATTATGGGTACGGCTCTCTTCGAAAATCCTTATGGCTCAGAGTCCTATGGAATGCCATACAGGCATGGAATCCGCATTCCTACGTAGTAGTAAGGAATATTCTCAAGCGAGAAAAGCCAGACATAGTTCATACCCATGGTGTCAGATTCATCTCTCCGTCAATCTTTTCGGCAGTAAGCTCCTTAGGAATTCCGTGTGTCCACAGCTTGCACAGTTATGAGCTTCTGAGCCTGTGGTCGACCTTATTTCGTAGACACAAGGTAGCTGAAATCCCAGATACATTGGATATAGCTTATGCCGGGTTGATGCGTTTCTTAGCGCGCAACATCAGGGCAGTTACGGCGGATACCCAGTTTGTACTGGATCTGCACTTGAAACGAGGTCTCTTTACAAAGGCAAAAAGGTATGTCATTCCCGCTGGCTTTAGTATCTCCAGCAATGATGAGAGTGCCAAGGATTATGAAACCCTTGACATCTTGTTTGTGGGAGGGCTTCACGAGCACAAGGGCATCCATATCCTTTTGAACGCCTTTAAGAGTCTCACCGAGCCTAATGTTCTTCTGCATATAGTCGGGCAAGGACCCTTAGCAGAACTGGTATCAAGCTTTGCTTCTCAGGATAAACGAGTCAGATATTACGGTTTTATTCCGCCAGGGGAAGAGCTTTGGCGACTCTATGCTAAGGCAAATTTGTTGGTATTTCCTTCTACTTGGCTGGAACCCCTAGGCATCGTCAGCATTGAGGCTCTTTCTTTTGGCACGCCGGTTATTGCTAGTGCCATCGGGGGTATCCGTGAAGTCATCCAAGATGGTTATAACGGCTTGCTTTTCAAACCAGGGGATGTCGAGGACCTAACCCGAACCTTGAAAAGAGCACTGTCTGATACAGAACTATTAAGAAAACTGGGCAAGAACGCCCGGGAAAGTGCTCAAAGGTACAATCTGGAATCCCATATAGAAAGCCTTCTGAAGGTATATGAGGAGGTGTTAAAATAGGCAAGGTTTCCTTAAAGGCATATTATGAGAAAGAAGGCTTTGAGCATGAGCGGCCCTACGATTTTTCTAAGCCCTACAGCTTTTATTACGCCCAGAGTCGGGTAGACTGCGTCCGTCGGTTGCTAAGCCGTGCTCAGGGTTCTTTATTGGATGTTGGCTGTGGTTCTGGATGGTACCTGGAGAAGCTTAGCACGAGGGAAGGAGTATTACTCTATGGTTTAGATTTGTCCTTTCGCAACATAAGGTATGCCAGAGGCAAAGATTCCGATTTCAGTGTTTCCTTAGTACAGGGCGATGCTGAGAATTTATCTTTTAAGGACATGGCTTTTGATTTCGTACTCTGTTCGGAGGTGATAGAGCATTTAACCGACCCTTTAATGGCACCGAGAGAAATAAGCCGGGTATGTAGAGACTACGCCATCGTAACTACACCAACAAATACAACGTTGTATAGATTGCTGAAGACACGTCTGGGAACAAAGGTGAGATACCGCGGTACTCACATCAAAGGATTCACACAGAGCGAATTGCTTGAGGCTTGCCAAGTGGCAGGTTTCACCGTAAGGAGTTTTATTGCCACGCTGGTCATTGAGTTTCCCGGAGTTTACTATCTTGTGAGGAATCACTTTTGGGCTAAGATTCTGTATCACATGAATAAGTTTCTTGAGCCGTTGCTTGGGAGGTTCGGGGTTCGTACCTGCGTTCTCCTCACTAAGTCGCAAAAATCAGACATGATTTCTTATCAAAGATAGTGCTGAATATGAACGTTATCTTAAGCATTACGAGCCTTGCCTCTTTAACTGCCCTGGGATTAAACATCCTTTTCTTGAAGTCACAAGTCCTGGGGCTGATTATTGCACCGATATACCTTTTCACTGCCTCTTTGTTCTGCGGTAGCGTTTTCTTCTCAAAGGAAACCGTTCGGTTCAGAGTATTTTACGGCTTCATCGTTTTCTTTTGTCTTTTGGTTATTCTGGGAACCATCGCCTATTGGATTCAATACCTTTCCAATTTGCTTATTTTGGCTATCCTTCTCATCTTGACTATATTGTTGATATTGTTAAACCTAAAGCAATGCATCTTGCCACCGCTAGCTGGAATTAAGCTAAAAGAGAAGATAACCAAGCTTAATCTGGGAATCTTGGACCTCTTTTTCCTTGCTCTGGTAGGTTTAAGCTTTTACTTTCCTTTCACTGCCAGGACTGGCGAATCCATACCTCCGCCATTGAGCTTGCTACCAGGTTGGTTCTTTATCTGTCTCATTTCAGCCATAGCTATACTTCTGATGAAAGTATGGCATGGTAAGTCTCCGTCAGGGCTTCTTCTTTTCTATGCCTTTCTTGTTATTCTTATCCCTGCCATTGGATTCTTGGTCCTAATGCATCAACCCTATGCCACCGTAAAGGCGGCAATGGGACTAGAAGCGGACCGGATGGTCGCCGAATTCGGCAGGTTTGTCTCAGACTCAGCACACCCCGAAGCAGCCCGTAGCATCATCGGCAGGGCTATACTGACAGTGGGGCAACACATTGGAGATGTTTTCCTGATCAAACTGCTGCAAGCTCCGCCCCAAAGGTTTGCCCTTTGGTTTGTCCCTATTCTATTTACCCTGATGGCAGTTTTCGCCCCTTTCGACCTGTTGACCACTTTGGCACCGGAGCGAAAGAAACTCGCTCTATTAGGTAGCCTGTCATTCCTAGCAACGCAGCATAACGTTTTCCTATTCACTCCTCCAGGAAAGGACGAGACTTTTGCCCTTGGACTACTAATGGTAAGCTTGGTGATCTGGCTCAGGTTCGCTATGAGCGAAAGATTTAGATTCGTGCCTTTCATTGTCCTGGTGGTTCTGCTCGGCGCTATCTCCCTCATTCATCAATTTGTCGGACTATTTGCCCTGTACTTGTCAGCCATGGCTCTGAGCTTGTTCCTGTTAAAGCCCTTTAAAAGAAACCTATCGCGACTTTGTCTCTGGATTGGAGTAAATTTCGGTTTTCTATTTGGATTGACCTATGGCTTACCATATCTTCATTCCCTAGTATCCTACCTAACGGGTGTTTCGATTCAAAGCGCCACTGTGATAGGTCGGTTCAACCTTTCCCAATTTGTTGATACGATTGCTCCCTCTCTGTGGTCAAAAGAGGGATTGGGGCTAGTTCAAGCCATCTTTTATACCTTCCTAAATAATTCAGTCTATGTCACCTATGCGCTTATCATGATAGGTATAATTGGTGCCGTTAGGTACAGGCTCGATAAAGACTGGTTGGCAATGACCCTTTCCGGCACTGTTTTGGCGTTCCTTTATTTTGGCATTGTGGGCAACTTCTTTGTTCAGGCTTCAGAGGCTTACCGGTTCTTCTACTATCTAAGCTTTTTAGTTTTTCCTTTAATAGGTATCGGACTATACTGGCTTACTAGTCGTTTTGTCGAATCCAGGATCTGGCTTTATACTCGGTCAGAAAAGAAGGAGACGTTTGTCTCCCTGCAGCCTTTACAACTGGGAATGTACGGATTGCTTCTTGCCGTACTGTTTACCTCTTCAATCTGGGCTGGCTATCCCCGGGAGGACTCGATGGGACCTTATCGCCAGAAGCAAAACTACCTCTGGTACCCGTCTGACCATGATGTGGCAGCTCTCCATTTCATCAAGGCCTTAGAAAACGAGAACGGAGATTTCTTCATTGTCGGTGATGCTGCCACCACTGCCGCCGGCATCGTGAACATGGGTTATCAGGTGATATCAACGGATAAAGGATATATCCCCATTTTCTCCTTTTTTGGTAGCTACTGGGGGAGTGAAACTCTGTTCAATCTGGCGGCAAGCGAACCTATCAAGTACTTGGTGGAAGGAACTGATTCTGTGCATCGTCTGGCCGGCAAAGCTTATATCGTTTTAAGCTATCGCCTAGGCAGGGACAGGCTTAGGTCTCTTTTTCAAGTTTACTCCGGTTACTTAGGCAAGCCAGTCTATAGTGTTGAGGATAAGCTATATGTATTTGTCCATGATAGAGAGCAGGTAGCAGCTCTATTAGCGGGTGCGAGTGAAGAGCAATTAGTACTCTTTGATGACGAGTCGGTAGAAGACAAATTTTGGGAACTCCAATTGATTGGAACAGGCAACTTGGACTTTGCTATCAGCGATGATGCTGAGGTCAAAACGCAGGGAAGACGAAGTTTGAAGGTTGCAATCAGTCCAGGGAAATATGAACGAGCTTCGCTGAGACATGCTTTGGCGAAACCTGTTGACCTCAGCGAAGAAAAGTATCTGCTTCTTTATGTTTACGGCACCGACTCAGGCCAATCGCTAAATATAGTTTTCAGGGGTGAAAGACCCTTGCTGGACTTCTTTCAATACCGAGTCAGAGACAACTTCCGTGGCTGGAAACTACTAATCATCCCCTTAGCATCTTTTCAAGTTGGTGGTGGTTCACCTTCGTGGCAAGTCATCAATGAAATGCTCATCCAATTTCGAGGTACATGGTCTTCTGGAGAGATATACTTCGATCGGATTTCTTTGGCTAAAGAACTCTCTCTTAAATTGCTCTATGAGGAGCCGGTAATCAACCTGCCCTAAAGCGAGAGGAGATAAGTAACGGAAATGAGGGTGTTTGTTCAAGCGGTGGACAGAAAACTTGATTGCCTGCCCAGGGGATGGAGTTAAAAAGTACCGTTTTCAGCGGTCTCTTATCCAAAAGTAAAATAGAAAATTAGGGTCGCGTGAAAACGGCATAATAAAAGGGAGACAGTTTGAAGATAGCCATTGTCACTTCGCAAGGTTGCGTATATCCTTCCCTCAGGTATCCCCAATATCTCGACCAAGATAACTGCTTTCGCAGTTTGTCAACTGAGGCCAAAATTGTCCTAGTTGGCCACATCCTTGAGCCAAGGCCGTACGCTGCTTCGCAGTTTACATATCCTAAGACAGCGATGAGACTTCAGTTAGCTTGGAATAATCGTCTGGTAGGTTTTCTTGCTGGTTTTCGCCCTGTAGAGAAGCTGAAGGACCGACTCGACCGCTTTTCTGACGCTTTATATACCAACTTCTGCTATAAATACGTAGCACAGAGCAAGGTTGATGCTATATACTCCTTTCCTTGGCCCTTTGACCGCTATGTAGCGGCGTGGGCAAATAGGCTAAGCCGCCCCCTTGTTATTGAGATGTGGGAGGATTATGCTTGCTTTAGTTCTATTCTCATGGCAGCTATAGACTTGCCTCGGTCTATCATTAGCCGTGAGGTTCGAAGAACCTATCACTGGATGCATGATGTGACGAAGGCAGCAGACAGGGTAATTGTTCCTACGCAGGTCTTTGCTAGTAGGCTAATCGAGCTTGGTATCGAGAGTCGGAAGATACGGGTAGTCCCAGTCTGTGTTGACCCATCCCCCGTCACTCCGGATTTACAATCTCTACGAGAAAAGCACAGCTTGAATGAGTGCACGAAGGTTGTCTTCCATATTGGAGGGTTATCTCCATGGCATGACCTTTATACCCTCATGAGGTCAATTCGGTACACCAAGACTAAGCTTGTCTTTGTAATAGCTGGCAGAAAAGATGAGAAACTTGAACAGGCTGCTGCAGATTATGCCCGTGGTAGAGCAAGAGTGGTTTTCACAGGAAGGATTGAACCAAGTGAAGTAGGCTCCTATCTCTCTTTGGCTGACATATGCGTTGCCCCTTACAAGTTTCCCCAAGCCTCAGGTTTTTTCCCTGCCAAGGTCATAAGGTACATGCTGGCCGGTAAACCCATAATAGCCACTGATACGCCTGAGATAAGGGAGATGTTCAGAGGTAGAGAAGCTGGTCTTCTGGTGCCCCAAGAGAATCATCTAGCTTGGGCCGATGCCCTGGACCGACTTGCTGAGGATAGCCATGAGTGCCGGCGATTGGGTACCACTGCGAAGGAGGTAGCGGAAAACCATTATCTCACCCGTCACCATACCCAGCAACTCATGCAGGTCTTCCGCGAGGTAATATGAGCGATGAAGTGAAATTGATTGAGAACACCAATTACTTGAATAGCCTTGTTGGAGACCCAACGGAATGAGCTACGGGATGTGGTTGAGGATGTTGGATTTGAATCCCCTGCGTATGATTTACAGAATCATCACCAAGACTTGCGCCAGTGCTTCGGTTATCAAATCCATATAGCGGGACGAAACGTGCAACGATGAAATCCATCATTATTCTATTTGTGGATGCCTTCGGCTATAGCTACATAAACGAGAGGGATACCCCTTTTCTTTACACGCAGAATGTCCGCCCCTTGACCCCTGTCTTGGGGTTTAAACAACTTGCCTCTGCGTTCGGTGGTCCTGACCCATATTCCTCGGGCTTTCTTGCAGAGCATTACTTTGCTCCTGACCATTCTCCTTACCGCTGGTTGAGCCTTCTTCCCAAGCCAGTCCTGTCCGCATTAGACCTGTTGCCTCGTATCCCCATCAACCTAATAGTAAAGCATATTTCCAGAAAAGAGACCGCCTGCGTCAGGGTTCCCCCAAGCATAGCTAGGTTCTTCGCCATTGATGGGAGAGGCTTTCCCGAGAGTGTGCCCCTGCTGGCTGCTCTGAAGGAAAGGAGTGTGACGCATCGCTTTGTCTTGTATCCCGAGGTGAAGACCAATAAGGAAGCATTCCATTTACTGGCAGAACTTTATCTGTCAAGGCGGATACCTCAATTCCTGCTTATACATTTCCCTTCCCTAGACCATGTGAGCCACACCTTTGGCACCGGCTCGGAGAAGGTAAGGGAGGCGGTGAGAGAAATTGATGACATAATAGCGGCAGCCAAGAAAATGCTCGACCAGGACTCCTTTCTTCTCGTCTTCTCGGACCATGGCATGGTGGAAGTGAAAGGGCTTATAGATGTCTTGGGTAGAATAAGGGGGAGGGGGAGGTTAGGCAAGGATTTCGTCGTCTTTCTGGACTCTACGATGGCCCGTTTCTGGTCTCTGGAGGGGACATCTTTAGAACGGATTGCCGAGGCATTGGCTTCCATCCCCAATGGTCAGGTTTTCCGCCCGGATGGCTCAGAAAGGCGTAGTTTTTGGGGTGATCTCTTGTTCCTTGCCTCACCCGGCTACGTGATTTACCCCAACTACTATGATGGTAAACCACCCAAAGCGATGCACGGCTATGATGTTCTCCGACCATCGGAGTCCTCTCTGAATGGCATATTGTTCGCTGTCAATATACCTGGTTTAATTTTGCCCGAAAAGTTATCTATGCCGGATGTCTACTCGGTTTTAAAGCGAGCCATCGAAAGCATATAAGAGGGTGAGCCTACAGGTGCGCTAGGTAATCCGTTGATTTTGAATTCGCAAAAAGTTAAAATCTCGGTGAGGGATTTGAGGAGATAAAGAATGAAGCCGCATGAGTTGCCTCTCAGGAAGAAAGAGCTGTGGAATACCCTAGCAACGGACAATGCCATGAAGTCCATCTGCATCCTTAGGCCTGATTGGGATGTAGAGGAGTTTTTTGAACATTTGAAACAGCTTGTAAAGCACCTCTGCCTTTCTTACTTCCAGAAGATGGGCTTTGACCCTAGAGGAAAGAAAGCGTTGGACCTGGCATGTGGAATTGGGAGAACAACCAGATTCTTTGCGAAGATATTTGGTGAGGCTTATGGGGCAGATATCTCCAAGGAGATGATGAATCGAGCTAAAGAGTTACATCGGGATAGGTCTAATCTTCACTTCGACGATTGTAATAGAATTGACCTGAGAATGTATGCGGATAACTCTTTTGACTTTGTGTTTTATTTCCTGACTTTCCAACATATTGATAGAAGAAGAATAATCCGTTCTTACATACATGAGACTGACCGAGTCTTGAAGCCCGGTGGTTTGTTCCAGCTTCAATTTCACAACAAGGAACAGTTTCATGCTTTTGGTTTTATTCCCGTAAACAGGCTTATTTACAAGTTAGTAGAGAGCGGTATGTTTGATTTGTATTTCCGCTTTCGGCACCTCTCGCCATTCGCTCAAGCACCGTGGGCTTATACCCGACCAGCGCAGAATCAAGCAAGATGCTAAGGGATACCTCTTTACAGGTGATAGAAACCACGAGCGAGGGCAATCCCAATCATGTATGGTTGAAGGGCGTGAAGCGAAGTGAATAGGGAGGAACCATCACCAGTCGGCAATCAAAGCGTGAACTTACTTATTGATTATCTATTAAGGCTTTCTCTCCGCCATTTTCGAGGTGTAGCCTCAATAGTAATACAAGGAAGTGCAGCTAGGAATGAATATACTGTTTATTTTGACCAAGAACAGGATATTCTATTGGGGAATATTGGCCTTCTTATCATAACCGATTCACCGGTGCGAGACAAACTGTTCTATCCCTGTTTTTTGCATTCCCTCAAGCACATTGACCGGTCTGATTTCACTCAGCTAATAACCAGGCCCCTCACTTTAATAAAGCCTTTTGAAATATCTCTTTATCCCCGAGAGCATCTTGTCGAAGGGAAGGTCACACCCGATATTTGGGCATTTGAGATGGTTAAAGCTGGTCGTGTACTCTACGGCGAGAACTTGTTGCCGTTATTCAATACCGACTTCAGCTTATATGCCGGGGTTAAAATGACGATTGCTAGGCTTTTTGGGCTTAATCTTTGTATGCCCTTGATTATAAAAGCGGACCTTGGGAACAAACTAACGACGCTTGCGGTCAATTATGAGAGCGTCAAAGGGACCCTCGGTGCTTTTGAGGCATTGTTGGTCTTGTTGGGTGAATATCTCCCCTCGTATTCCGAGAGAGCTAGCTTAGCCAGCAAGGTCGCCAAAGCATTCGCCAGGGATTTAGAGGACCCCGAAGAAGCTGCCATGCTTTTTGAACAGGCCTCTCAGTTTAAGCTAAACCCACAAGGGCTTGAGACTCTATCTCCGACAAAGCTTTGGTTCAAGGCAAGAAGATTGCTCGCTGATTGTTTGAAGATTTACCATTCCAGGGGCTACACAGTGGACGGCTACCTGGATAAGCAAAAACCCGATTCACCATTCATTGGGAGGATTAAGGAGCTTGCCAAGTTTGCAATTCAGGATAGGTTTGAGCCCCGCGCCTTACTGCTGAGTAATGTGGAAGAAACTGCGGTAAGGTTGATGCTGCGGTGCCTTTTCTCCATTGAGCCTGAGGATTGTCAAAAGCCATCTGGAGAAATTAGCCCGCTCCTTCCCGATTGCCGGTATGCCAATTATCTTCATACCCGTGGTGAATGGCGTGAAATCACTGACCATATAAAGATAATTAAGCCAAGGAAAGCTCGCTAGCCAGGAACCGCTTTATGCGTACTTTGTCCGGGAAATTCCTAGCTCCATATCCCTTTACTACCTGAGCGGCAAACCAGTTAGCCAGTCTACCAATTGTCTCGAGAGAGAACCCCTGACTCAAACCATAAATCAAAGCCGCAGCAAAGGCGTCGCCAGCCCCGGTTGTATCAACGCATTTGACTCTATACCCGGACACGTTAACCGTCTTACCCTTACTAATCAGGACACATCCTTCGCTACCAAGCTTTAGAGCTACAAGTTGGAACCTGCCTTTTACCTGGGCAATAATGTCTTCTATCCCAACCTTGCCGGCGATCGCCCTTGCCTCTTCCAGATTGGCACAAAGAATGTCACTCAGGTTAAGCATTTTGGAGAAAACCGTGGCTTCAGAAGCTATCAGGTTATGTGCTCCTGGATCGAAAATGACTTTTACACCTTGCTCCCTAGCTAACTCGGCAGCTCGGAGAACAGCATCACGCTCCGGTGAGCTTACCAATGAGAGTCCTGAAAGGAAGAGGTAGGTTGCTTTGTTGAGTAGCCCTGCCTTTTCAACCTCACTGGGCAAGAGTGAATTATTTGCGCCGCGAAACACGAGGAAAGACCTCTCTCCTTTCTCATCAACTAACACTGTAACCACTCCTGTTGGTAGCTTGTGGTCAAAATAGACACAGGATGAGATATTGTTCATCTCTAAGTTCTTGAAGTAGAGTTCCCCAAGCCAATCCCTACCCGCTTTACCAATAAAACCAACCCTCCCCCCAAGATAAGATAAAGCTGTCGCTACATTACCCATGCCACCAGGGAAGATGCCGCCGAAATGACAATAGCGCGTTCCACCAGAAACTGGCTGAAGACTTTCGGCGCTAACCACGACATCCCACATTACGTCGCCCACAACGGTGCAGTCATACTTCTTCATGCGCATTTATCGGTCAAGTGTGACCAACTAATCCCCTAAGAGTGCTTTGAACGGCCACACCTTCTCTAATATAGGCTCTAGGGATAAGGAACTAGTAATCTCTCTAATCTCCTTTCTAGTTATGATTTTCAGCTTGAGGTATCCAATGAAGGAGACTCCAAGGACTGAAAGAACCCCTAATATCCAGTGAACCTGCAAAAAGTAGATCACAGCGCTGATGCCGATGGGCAGGGAAAAAATGAGCAAGATTTGCTTCCACAAAAGGTGTATGCCTATGTTTGAGGCGATTATAGTGCTGCATATAAAGCCAATCACAGTCCCACCCAAGAAAGCAAACGCCGCTCCATCAGCCCCTTGTAAGGGGACAAGAGCCACATAGAGAAGCACTCTAGGGATATTGGTGGACAAGCCTATGAGAAGGACATTCTTATATCTTCCATAGGCATAAGCTAAGGTCTCAATCCCTCTAACTATTGGAATGAGCACAGCACTAGCTAATAGCAGAAGCAAGGCATTACCAGCTAACAGGAATTCTGAGCCCAAAAGGCCCAAAATTGCCTTTGAACAAAGAAAAAGACTAACTGTTACAGGCACAGTAATTGCCAGTCCCATTTTTATTCCTTTCCAAGTAAGTCTTTTGCGCCCGTCGGGCATGCCACTTAACACCGGGAGCAAAATCATTCCAATAGAAAATGGGATAGCCAAAACCGCATTAAGGATAGCAAAGGCTATGAAGTAGAGCCCCGTTTGCGCTGCTCCCTGAATTGCATGGACCATCAATATACCGAGCTGACTTCCGACAGCTAGCACTACTGCCGGCAACCAGCTCACCAAGCTCGCTTTAGTGACTTCCTTGGCTGCCTTTACATCAAGAGCCCACCTTGACTGAGTAAGCGGAATCGGTCCCTTCACTAGAAAGCTTAACAGGAGAGCAAGGCTCACACCAGGCAACACAGCATAACCAATGCCGGCTCCTAAAGCCCCCCAGCCTAATAATACTAAACCAATCCCTATACCAAGTCTGGCGGCTCCACCTAGCATAGTGCTCAAGATGATAATCTGACCTCGCATAACAGCTATGAAAGCACTTTTGGGAATAAGGCTCATTTCGGCAAAGAAAGCAATGACGCAAGCCAAATAAAGGAAAGCGATCGGCAAACCCGTCAAGCCTTGTAATTGACTCCTAAAGAAAAGAACTAATGCTATTCCAAGCACAGAGCTCCCCCAAAACAGGATTAAGGAGGTGGTGAAAAATGTCGAAAACTCTTTGCTGTCCCTTTGGGCATAACTCCTACCTAAGAATCTGGTTACACCCGCCGGGATACCGGCTCTGATTAAGGTACCTAACAAAATGGCAAAGGAAGCCATGGCTGAGACTGTACCCAGAACATCAGCGCCGGCGAGCCTAGATATTACCAGCCAATAGATGAGACCAAGGGCATAGCCTCCCATTGCCTCCGCATAGAGGAACATGGCATTAAAAGGTAAGCTAAATTCCCTAAAGGCTCGTTTCACCGCGCAATTCCTCGGGTACTATGTAGACCCTCTCTTTTAGCTTTATGAGTTCTGGATTGTTCACGGGTAACTCGCTATAGACAATATCTATGTCCTTTTCAATAAGCCAAGATGTGTCTGAAGCATTCCCTCGTAAGAACTCGTCTACCTCCTTGAGCCTTTCTGGATACCAAAAAATGATAGAAGCATCACTTACATAGATTGGCTTTCCGGTAAGAGCACTAAAAGCGATAGCCATTCTGGGGTTAACAAGGGCTTTCTGATAACCGCTATCTAAGTTCTCTCTTATCCAGCGGCAATCATTATACTGGGTCTCGGTAATAAGGTGATAATAAGGTTCTTTGAGGTGGTAGCACACGCTCAATACACCAGAAGTTACTACCAATACAAGAACAATGACCAAGGACAGAAGGGAAGCCTTCCTGGTGAGCTTGGCAAGCCAGCTTTTCAGATACCCTCTGATATTCGTCGCGGCCGATCCGGCTATTATCCCAGCTAAAAGCATAAGATAAAGGAAGCTACGCTCATAGAGAATAAAGACTCCAATCTCTAACCACCGAAAGGAAAGTATGATGGTGAGGAAAGCGTAGGATGAGGCAATGAGCCCCCAAGCCTTAGTACTATTTTTATACGCCAGGAAGCCTATGCCAACTGCGAATAACCCTAGGGGTATAAACCCGAACTTAGCCCAGGCATCATAAATGAGGGGTAGCGGGCTCTCAGGCTGGAGGACCTGCGCAGCCTTTGTGGCTGTCCATTCCCAGAATCTGGCAAGACCAACGAAGGAAGAGACAAAAGCGCCACCCCAAATTAGGAGAGGGGTTTGCCATCTCGCTATTCCCCTCTTCTCGTTTTTCCAAAGGGTTAAGAATCCGTAGATTAGGCAAAGCACACAAGCAGCAATACCTGTCGGGGGGTGAGACAAGAAGAGAAAGGCAAGGAGAAGGAAAAGTGCAACTGCCTTCAATCTGTTAATTTCACAACAATGCAAAAGAAAAAGTATAGTAGCTAAGAAGAAAAGCCCCAGAGTTAAAGGCGTCAAGAAAGCAGGCCCCAAGAAACGAACAGTGGTAGGAATAAGGGTGACGAAGAAAGCCGCCGCCACACCAAAGTTATCTCTCTGTCCGATAGTAAATGAAGTGAGGACGGTTAGCATGAAGAGGACGCCGGGGAGAAAAGAAAAAATTTTTACCCATGATAGACCGGTAAGCAGCCTGATTTGGTTGAGAAAAAGATGGAACCCAATTTCATGATGGTCGAAAATGGTCCACTCCCCAAGAAATGGCTCAGCAAAAACTGTGGTTTCGGCTTGAGTCAGCGCTTGGCTATAGCCAAAGTGATACCACTCGTCAATGTGAAGGGGATAGGCATAGTCGAGGTGCGGTATAAATGCCATAAAAAAAGCAAAAGCCAAGGTAAGGAGCAAACCAATGCATTCTGCTAGCTGGTTACGTGAAATATTGATCGGGCTCAAGAAACTGTTAAGACGAAAGAGTCTTGATTTTAGCGATGCTAAAACTGCGGCGAAAATGATGACGCTGATAATGATTGTGCTGGTTAAGAGATTAATCTTGACCCCCAAGAGCTTATTTACTGCAAAAAGCATAAGGGTAATAAGGGAAATGCTCAGAGCAAAACCTAACGTTATCCTCCCTACCCGGCTAATTCCTTCGCTACCAAAGAAGAGATAGGTCAAGAGAAATCCTGGTAAAAAAAGCAAAAGCAAACCGCCAATTGCCCTTACAATTTCAAGCAAGCCCATAGTTTGGATTCCTCCCAATATGCAACAAACTGCGGAACCAGCAGCCGGCATCAAAGCTTATGATACAATAGGCCACCGAAATAAGCCAGCCGGCATTGCGTTATAGTGAATAACCCCCCAGCAAGCTGGGGGGCATCTTAAGGACTATTATCGAACATGTTTAATTGAATAGGGTCATCTTCATGAGCCTGATATTCAATGTATTTGCGAATTATGTCTGCAGTAACCTAACACAACGCTGCGGACAAAATAAGCCATCGTTCCACAGTTCCCCCGCCCAAAGCTGATTTCTCAATTCGGGAAACTGCCTAAATACTTCTTGTCCAGAAATACTCTTCATTATCTGTACCACCTGTGCCGGAGAGTACCTGGGTGGCACTTCGACAAATACGTGAACATGGTCTTCCATTACTTCCATACACCTGGAGAAGGCTATTGTGAAAACGGCATAATAAAAGGGAGCCAGTTTTTAAGAAAACGGCAATGAAAAAGGGGGCCACCTGAAGACTAAATCCGGTATGCTGAAGTTAGCGTTCAGGTACCGGAGGAAAGGATGATTCA
>Ga0136652_1000274_pt1 | contig 26400 bp, 27 predicted proteins | sample ConPoolayeEmetaG_FD_94864 | JGI IMG/M metagenome (GOLD analysis project Ga0136652, IMG submission 94864) | Hot spring microbial mat communities from California, USA to study Microbial Dark Matter (Phase II) - Cone Pool mat layer E metaG... ...
CCGGTGAGACCGCTGATATAGCGCGCGGCGCTCTTTCAATACCTTCCTTAACGGTACCGCTTCTCAATGGTCAACTCTATCTGCTTTGTTTCCTGCCTGCCACGTGGACATAAAACTCCTTCGGTTGAAGCTCTTCAAACTCCCCCTGTTCCACGAGGTATTTTCTGATGTCCACGCAGAGATGGCACAGAGAGACATAGCCTTCCTGCAACTCGCGGTAGCCCTGCTCTCTGGCAAACTGGAGCAGTCCCCGGAAGTCCTGTGCCACCAGAAACGCCAGCACAGGACAGTGCTTAAGGTCCACTCCTTCACTGATGAGCCGGGACAGGTCATCACACTTGCCCAATGAGATGCCTCCGCAGAAGCCGGGAATAAAGTTGCCGTAGAGGTCAATGTGGTTGTGCCAGTTCCTGATGAAAGGAGGCTGGCAGGTCTCATTGAAGAAAGCTTCCGGCGGGTACTTGGGGTAGAGCGACTGCAACTGATAGGCGGCTCTTCCCATCAGAAATAGCTCCACCCTGCCACGCAGGTCCTCCCTAGTCACCAGGGTCAAATAGGTTTCCAGAGACATCCTGCCCTTGATAACGAGCGATTTGAAAGCGGCGTAGTAGTCCCACTGGTAAATCATGGTGTTAGCGCCGAAAACCTCGCTGGCAATTCTGAAACAGCGCTCCGTCCGCTCAAAGGGCACATACTCCAGATAGTACGGGTTGACTGAAATCATGATGCCTTTCAGCCCGGCTTCTTTTAATTCAAGGAGCTTCTCAAGGGTTTCTTCATCGCTGGCGCACCACCAGCAGTTCGTCTCCACGAAAGTGGATGGAATGCCCATCTCCTCCGCCATGATTACCGCTTTAAGCAGGAGGGGATAATTGAGGAACGGCTCACCGCCGGTGAAATGCAGACCGTGGCTCAGGCTGACGCGCCCTGGCCCGCAGGGACTTGGCTGTATCAGGGGAGCCAACTGGCGCAGTAGCGAGAGAAGCTTGTCTTCTGAAATCCAACGCTTCCATAAAGGAGAACAACCATACATGCAATGGCGACATTCAGCATTGCACTGATAGGAAAGCATAAGCCCGCAGGAGATAGGCAGAGGTATTTTCAGCTTCTGCATGTCTGATTTCATTATAACAGGAATTGAGTTTGGTTTTCATTTTGCTGACCCTGACTTAATGTGATGAGAACCACCATTAATGCTATAATATATTCCGTATGATTGTTGAGATGAAAAAGGGCGCTGGAGTTGAAGAAATCCGCGCCGTGGTGGAGCGGGCGGACCAGCTTGGCTTGAAGACCCAGCTTAACCTTGGCACAGACAAGGCAGTCGTCGCCATCCTTGGCGGGCACACCGGACAAATCTCCACAGACGTCTTCGCCATCCTTCCCGGAGTGGAGAGCGTCAGTCGCATCATGAAACCGTACAAGCTCGCCTCGCGGGAGTTCAAGGCGGAAAACACGGTCGTTTCTGTGGGTGGTGTGAAGGTCGGCGGCGACCGCATCGTGGTCATGGCGGGACCGTGCGCTGTGGAAAGCAAAGAGCAACTTTTTGAAGCCGCCCGGGCGGTTAAAGAAGCCGGTGCCTCCGTCCTGAGGGGAGGAGCATTCAAGCCACGCACCTCACCTTTCAGCTTCCAGGGGCTGGGCAAAGAAGGGCTGGAGATGCTGGCAGAAGCTAAAGAGAAGTTCGGCTTGCCGGTAATCACTGAGGTGGTTGACCCGCAAGATGTAAAACTGGTGAACCAGTATGCGGATATTCTTCAGGTGGGCTCACGCAATATGCAGAACTTCGCCCTCCTCACCGCTATCAACAAGAGCCGCTGTCCGGTGGTCTTGAAGCGCGGTTTTGCCGCGACGGTAACTGAATGGCTCACTGCGGCGGACTACCTCCTCGCTGAAGATAACAACAATGTTATCTTGTGCGAGCGGGGCATCAGAACGTTTGAGGACAGCGCTCGTTTCTCTCTGGACATCACATCCGTGCCGGTCATCAAGCGTTTCAGCCACCTGCCGGTGATTGTTGACCCCAGCCATGCCGCCGGGCATTATATCCTTGTACCACACATCGCCAAGGCGGCGGTAGCAGCAGGAGCAGATGGCATTCTCATTGAAGTCCACCCCAATCCCAAGGAAGCCTTGGTTGACGGACTGCAATCGCTTACGCCTTCTGACTTCGCGCGACTGATGGAAGAGCTGAGAGCAATCGCCAGAGCCATCGGCAGGGAGATATAACAACCCACCTATAAGGAGTAAGTGATGAGCACCCAGAGAATACCTGTCATCTCAGTGAAAGGAAATGCGTACGAGTGCGGCTTCCAGTATGGCTCACAGGCAAAAGCGCTCATAAAGAAAAACGTTGATGCCTATTTTGACATGTGGCGCATTCTCTGGAAGGCAGAGCGCGCCCGGATTCTGGATGAAGCGAAGGGCTTTATCAGCGCCATCGGGAACTACGATGCCGGCATTCTGGAAGAGCTTGAGGGGATCGCCCGCGGCGCGGAGCTTTCTCTGGAGGAAATCATCGCCATTAATGCGCGCTATGAAATCAACTTTTCACTCGGCATTGCCCCGGAATACAAATGTGGCGGCTGTACCTCCGCCGCCGCTCTGCCTGAAGTAACCCGGGACGGCCACACCATTATGGGTCAGAACTGGGACTGGCTACCGCGTTTCAAAGAGTTCAATGTTCTCCTTGAAGTGGAGCAGAAGGGCAAGCCGGGGCTCGTCACCCAGCCCGAGGCAGGTGTCCTCTCCCATCGCGGGATGAACTCGGTGGGACTGGGAGTCTGCTATAACGGTCTTTCCTCAAGCCTGGATAAGTTCTCACCCGGCGTACCGTTCCTCGTCATATTGAGAGCCGTCCTGTATGCCGACAACTATGCCCGGTCATTGAAAGCCGTCATGGGCACAAAAGCGTCCATCTCAGGCAACTTTTTCATCGCCCACCGCGACGGCGAAGCGATTGACCTGGAGGTCTCACCGGCTGAAGTAGGCTGTGTCTATCCGGAAGATGGCATCCTCACCCATAGCAACCACTTTCTTGCCCTGACCAACCGCAAAGATATGGCAGACATCCTCAAATCACTCTACCCTGATACTCTCTTCCGCTACCAGCGGGCACGACAAATCCTGGAAAAAGACCGGGGCAAGATTGATGTTGCCAGCTTCAAGCGCGTCTTCAGTGACCATTTCAGCCACCCCACCTCCATCTGCCGCCATCCTGACCCAGCCCTCACCGGCATCAAGGGATGGATTACCCTGTACTCAATCATCATGGACCTGAGCGCCGGGAGCCTGTACGTCGCCGAGGGACCACCCTGCCAGACTGACTACTATCAGCACACCCCGAAGTGTCTGCATCAGAGCTAGCTCTCCCCAATACCTTTGTTTAACAGTAGCATTTCTTACGAAAAAGGCGCATAATAGTGGGAAACAACTGATAGTTGTGTACAGAAACAGCATGGTTAGCATTGTCATCCCCGTCCTGAATGAAGACCGGTATATTGGCAATTGCCTTAAATCACTAATTTCACAGGATTACCCCGGTGACTATGAAATCATCATTGTTGACAACGGGAGCTCAGATAATACCGTTGTCATTGCCCGCAGTTTCGGCGCTAGGGTAGTCTCCTGCCCGGAAAAGTGCGGTGTTTTCCATGCCCGGCAGGTCGGCGCTGAAGCCGCCCGCGGCGAGATAATCGTTCAGGCGGACGCAGACACGCTCTATCCTCCGGGCTGGCTCTCCAGAATCGTGCGCCAGCTTGCCGCCCACCCTGAGGCAGTGGCGGTTGCGGGCAGGTTTTTCTATACCAGGTCACCCTGGTGGTCAATCTTTGAGCATGGCGTGCGTCATGGCGTGAATTTCATCACGACGCCACTTCTTAAGCGCCCGCTCATCGTCTCAGGTGCTACCTTTGCCTTCCGCCGGCAGGCATTCATGGAGGCGGGCGGCTACAAGGGGCTCACTTACTCTGCTGACCAGTACGGCATCTCCAGACGCCTCAGCAGGCTGGGAAAAGTCATCTATGATAAAGACCTCATTGTTTATACTTCGCCCAGACGGGTAGCACAGAAGCCAGTGCCCGTTCTTCTCTGCCATGCAGTCAGGAACATCACACGATTGTGTATCCACGTGTCTGCCACCCTCTGGCAGAGCGTCATAACGGCTTCTCAGAAGACTAGACTCAGACGCATTGCTGTCCGATTGTCGCTGGGGGCAATTGTTCCGCTGATAGTCGTTGCTTACGGATACTTCGCGCCGGCGGCGCCTGTCTTTGGTGAAGTCTACCATAAGATAGGAAAGGAGCAGAAGATGATTGCGCTGACTTTCAATGACGGTCCCAATGAGCCGTATACCTCTGAGATTCTTGACATCCTTGATACCTATAACGTCAGAGCCACTTTTTTCGTCATCGGGCAGAACGTGGAACGCTATCCTGAGACAGCCAGGCGCATCCTTGCGGAAGGGCACGTCATCGGCAACCACTCCTACAGCCATAACACGTTCCACGCACTTTCTGACTTCGGCGCAGAAGACCTTAAAGTAGCACAGAGGGTCATCTTCCGCACGCTGGGAGTCACGCCCCACCTTTACCGCCCGCCTCACGGAACTAAGACCCCCTGGGAACTGAAAGCGGCGGAAAATGAAGGCATGATTGTGGTCACCTGGAGCGTCTCCACAAATGAAATCAGCGTGCCATCGGCAGAGAAGCTTGCTGAAAACATCGTCAATGAGGTTGACCCAGGGGAAATCATCCTCCTCCATGATGGACATGGGACAGACTATGACTCAGAGCGAGCTGACAAAAGTCTACTTGTTGAGGCGCTTCCGCTGATGATAGAAAAGCTGAAGGCTGAAGGCTACCGCTTCGTTACCGTGCCCAGCCTGCTCAATGTCCCGGAGTATAATGATTAGGCACGCTCATGAGTCTGCAGGATATTGTTCAACAGGTGTTCAGCTTCGCGGGAAGCTTCAATGCCAATCTGCTCATCTTTCTATTCCTCATCTGCGCCATCGGCGAATTAGGCATCACCATCCCTTACCTGCTTGAGACTGTCTGGCTCTTATCCGGCTTCAACGTGAGCAATGGCATACTCTCCATCTGCCAGGTTTTCTTTCTGTGGCTCACGGCGCAGGCAGGCAGGGAGGGAGGCGCAATCCTGCTTTATTACCTGAGCCGGCTCGGCATGATGCCGTTCGTGAAGCTGTATCACCGGTATTTCCCGGCACACCGCGCCGAGAAGTTCAATGAGACCCATGCCACGCCCTTCAAGCTATTGCGCAAAATAGACCTGCTTTCGCCTTTCTCCGTGGCGATGGCGCGCCTGCTCTGGCTGCGTGTCCCCCTGACCTTTGCCCTTGGCACCAGGAACAGGCTATCCACACTCATCCTCGGCATCATGCTTTCCAGCTTCATCTGGGACGGAATCTATATCACCATCGGGCTTGTCGTCGGCACCAGAGTAGCCCTGGAACCTGCCCAGATGGTACTGTACTCCCTGGGGGCGCTGACTCTGCTCTATATCACCATGTTCACCCTGAAATTTATCTTCAGGCGCAGGCATCAGTCACAGAGACAGAATCCGGCACCATCTGTGTAAACTGAGGATAGCAACGACTATTTTTTCAGCTCTGGTGGCATAAATAGCGGCAAAAGCTGATTGCGTACTTCTTTCCAGTTTCCCCCGGGATTGCTTACCGCCGGCAATGAGGGGACGAAAACCACCAGCCGCGGCACCTTGTAGTCCGCCACGCGCTCGGCACAGAAATGTTTGATTTCGGCATCGGTCGCGGTATGTCCCGGCTTCAGGACAATAGCCGCCCCCACCACTTCCCCCCTCAGCTTATCCGGCACCCCGATGACTTTGACCGCCGCCACTTTAGGATGAGCGCTGATGGTCTCCTCAATATCTTGAGCATAGATATTCTGCCCTTTCAGGATGATAAGCTCTTTCTTGACACCGGCAAAGGTGACATAGCCATCACTGTCCAGCTTACCCAGGTCACCGGTATAAAGCCAGCCGTCTTTCAATACCTTCGCGCTGGCTTCAGGGTCTCCGTAATACCCTTTCATAATTGGTCCGCGGACGATGATTTCACCCACCTGGCCCGTGGGGAGCTCTTTCCCGTCATCGTCAACAATTTTGAGTTCCCAGCCAGCTAAAGCCCGCCCGATGGTGCCTATCTTCCCGGTGCCATTGAGCGCCATGCAGGTCACATGAGAAGCTGATTCCGTCAGCCCCCAGACATCAGCGAGGGTGAGCCCGTAATATTTCTTGAACTGTAGTACCGTCTCCACCCTGAGCGGCGCACCGCCGCTGGCACATAAGCGCAGGGAGCTGAGGTCATTTTTCACTCCCTCTTTCTCCGCCAGTTTGACTGCCAGGGAGAAAATATACGGCACACCCAGCCACACCGTGCCCCTCTCTTTCTCAATCGCCTCCATGAGCGTGTGGATGGAGATGCCCGTTCCCGGCACAATGACGATGGTGCTTCCCGCCCATACAGAGGCAAAAAATACCGAACACAGGGCAAAATTGTGGTACATGGGGAGAGCAAACAGCATGACGATGTCCCTGTCCGTCTGCTCAAAGCCCTGAGCGGCAATCTTCCCTTCCTCCGCTAGACTCCCGTGCGTCAGTGCCGCGCCTTTGGGATGGTTCGTCGGTCCGCCAGAATAAGAGATGATGCCAAGGTCGTCTGGGCTTATGTTAACTTTAACCGGCTTTGCCGAACCGGCCGCCATAATTTCCCCGTAGGTGAGGAACTTTCCTTTATATTTTCCGTCAAGGTCTATGACATGCCGGATATGGCTGAAACCGGACAGCGCTGGCACTATAGGCTCAAGAAGGGCACTCTCCCCGATGAGTACTGCAGGTGTGCAATTGGCAAAGAGCCTGGCAAGCTCGCCGATGCGGTACCTGGTGTCCAGCGCCACAGCAATTCCTCCCGCCTTTAAAATGCCATAAAAAACGCTCACAAACTCAGGCCGGTTAGGAGACATCAGAGCAACACGGTCGCCCTTCTTCAAGCCCATCTGAATGAGCGCGTTGGCGACCTTGTTCGCTTGCTCATTTATCTCGACATAGGATATCCGCCGCTCCCCGGCAACCAGGAACGTCTTGTTCGGATATTTGTTTACTGTCTTTTCAAGCATCTGCACCAGGTTCATGACGTCTCCTTTTTGAAAAAATAACCCCCTTATGTAAAATAGTTTGAACCAGCTAAGCTAGTGGGGAAGGGGGGATTTGAACCCCCACGCCTTGCGGCACAAGATCCTAAGTCTTGCTCGTCTGCCATTCCGACACTTCCCCGGTGGAAAGCCGTAATAAGCAGAAATCCGCATCTTTATTGTATCAGGACTACCGGCATAATGCCATATCAGCGCCCATTACCAGCCCAGGCGTTCGCTCGGTTTCGGCGTGGTCTCAAGAAAACCTTCCACAGAATCAAGAATGAGATGACATTCGTCCAGCATCTCATCGCACTGCTCAAGGTATTCTCTCGCCAGTTGATGATAATAGGCACTGTCCCTTTCCATAGTCTCCTTTCGCATACCATGCCCAATAAAATTCCTATCATTATGGCGCATCATGCGCCGTAAAGTCAAAATATGAAATTGACATTTTTAGCCTGCTCTGATAAGGTGGCAGAAAGCACAGTCAGCGCAGAGGTGAGAAAGGCGGTTTGCTGTGGACAAGAAGGAGCTCAAAGAAATATCTATCTCTATATGGGAAAAGGTGCGTGGTGCCATTGAGCGGGGAGATAAAGAGGAAGCAAAAGCCCTCCTTGAGGAAGGGGTGAAAAACGTCTATCAATTGCGCGGCATCCTGATGAACTTCATTGACGCCTTCCAGACCGCCCTCGCGGAAAAAACGGGGGAAGAAGCCGTACACCAGACGATGCGTAACATCTGCAATAAGAACATGATGCCACTCTTCGGGCAGAAGTTTCCCCGCCTCACCACGGAAGAGCGCATCAGAGACCGGGCATATGCCTGGGCGGTGCGCCACGGCGTCAGCATTGACATTGAAGAGGACGATGAGAAGTTCATTTTCAAGTTGCCGTGTGATACCGGGGGCGTCCTCGCCGCCAAACCGGAAAGCGGCAGGACAAAGCAAGCCTACCCCTGGTCCAGCGGGGAAAAGGACGTGGGCTACTACTGCGCTCACTGTGCTCTCGCCGCAGAGGTCATGGCAATTGAGCAGGTGGGCTACCCTTTCTGGATTAACTTCCCGCCTAAAAAAGCCGGCGAACTCTGCATCCAGTACCACTACAAAGATACCGGCAAAGTGCCGGAGAAATACTACCGGCGGGCAGGCAAGACCAAGCCGGCGAAGGGAGCAAAGCGATGATAAAGGTGGCGGCATTACAGCTTTATCATGATGATAAAGAAACTGTTGAACAGCGCATTGCCCGCGGGGAAAGGCTTATTGACGCCGCCTCAGACTGCAACCTCATCCTCCTCCCGGAACTGTGGTACGCAGGCGTCTGGTCGTATGACATCTACCGCCAGTCCAGCGAACGCATCCCTGGAGCAGTCGTGGAGAGGATTGCCTCCAAAGCGCGTCAGTATAATACCTACATTTGCGCCGGGAGTGTTATTGAGAGAGACGGAGATGACCTGCACAATACGGCGGTGATGCTTGACCCGCGCGGCAAAGTCATCGCCACCTACCGCAAGATGCACCTCATCGGCGCCATGGGCTCGCGTGAGCCTGAAATGTTCCAGCCCGGCACTGAGCTCGTCGCGGTTAAAACTGAGCTTGGCGTCCTGGGGCTCACCATCTGCTATGACCTGCGCTTCCCCGAATTCTTCCGCAAGCTCGTGGTAGAGCACGACGTAGAAATCTATCTTCACCCCACCGCCTGGCCCCTCGCCCGTCTTGATGACCTGCGCAACTTCTGCAGTGTCCGCGCCTGTGAAAACCAGTGCTTCCTTATCTCGGCAGACGTGTGCGGGCACAACCGGGGCAACCCTTTCGCCGGGCACAGCGCCATCGTTGATGCCTGGGGCAAACGGCTGGCAAGCGCCGGCATCTACGAGCGTGTGCTTAAGGCGGAAATTGACCTCAAGGAAATCTATGAGGCGCGCAAACTGCTTCCACTGCTCAAAGATAGAAAACTGCCCGTCTAGAAGGAGAAGATAATGCCCATACTCATCACCGGCGGCACGGGGTTCCTCGGCACGGCACTGGCGCGAAAGCTGGTCCAGCGCGGTGAAAGGGTCGTCCTCATGGCAACGCGCCCCCGCCTGGAACAGCTTGATGACATCAAGGACAGAATCAAGTTCGTCCAGGGGGACCTCAAAGTCTGGCATGAGGTGCTGAACATCGTTAAAGACAATGAGATTGACGGCATCTTCCACATGGGCGCCATGCTCAGCACGCCGTCAGAGCAGAACCCCTGGGCTTCCTTCCAGACCAATGTCGCCGGGACGATGCATGTGCTGGAAGCGGCACGGCTTTTCGGGGTAGAGAAGGTGTTTTTCGCCAGCACCAGCGCCACCTATGAGCTCGGCATCTCAGAGACAATCACTGAAGAGACCCTACAGCGCCCGACGAGCGCCTACGGCACCAGCAAGCTATATGGAGAGCTCCTCGGCAGGTTCTACCGCCGGAAGTTCGGCCTTGATTTCCGCGCCCTGCGCTACTTTGCCGTCATCGGTCCGGGTGCCAGGACATTGATGAGAAGCCAGTATAACTCCTGGATGATTGAACACGCCGCCCTTGGCAAGCCATTTGAATGCTTCGTCACGGAGGACACCTGCATCCCGGTGACCTATATCAAGGACGCCGTCCGCGCCACGGAAATGCTCTATTATGCCCCGGCAAACGGCATCAAGACCGTCTGTTATAACGTGGTCGGCATGACGCCCGCCCAGCCAGTGAAAGAGCTTGAGCGCGCCATAAAGAAGCTCATTCCAGACGCCAGCATCAGCTACAAGCCGGACCCGGCGACCATGGAGATGTTCCGCAGTTATCCTGTGCGCGCCGTGGATACCTCTCCAGCGCAAGAGGAGTGGGGCTGGCAACCAGCCTATACCAGCTTTGAAATGATAGTGGCGGACTTCATAAGAGAGGTGAAAGAGCGGCCACAGCAGTATGGAATAGGGAACAAAACAGGCTAGAAGTTCCGCCCCCCATCTTGTATTTTTGACTCGCCAGTGCTATACTTTACTGGATGTGAAGTGGGTTTATCCCACTTTTTTAATTGAAAAGGGGTGTTGAAGTCAAAATGAAGAGTGACTTCCTGCTGGCGATTACCCAGCTTTCGGCAGAGAAGAACCTGCCCAAAGAGGTAGTCCTGGCGGCGGTAGAGTCGGCTCTGGTTTCCGCCTACCGCAAGGAGAACTTTGCGCCAAACCAGAACATTGCGGTCAAAATCAACCGTGAGACCGGCAAAGTTGAAGTGTGGGCAGAAAAAACAGTTGTCTCCCGCGTGTCTGACCCACGCGTTGAGATTTCAGTGGCAGAAGCCCGCAAGTTCAAAGAAGATGTCAAAGCGGGTGATACCATCATGGTGGAGGCCACTCCCAGCAATGCCGGACGTATTGCCGCCCAGACCGCCAAGCAGGTCATTCTCCAGCGTCTTCATGAAGCAGAGCACAGCGCCATTATTGAAGAATACTCAGACAAAGAGGCGGATATCGTCACCGGAGTTGTCCAGCGCATTGAGCCCAACCAGATTTTAGTTGACCTGGGCAGGACAGAAGCAGTGCTCCCTTCTGCAGAGCAGGTGCGCACCGAACGCTATCGCCCCGGGCAGAGAATCAAGGTGTATATCCTTCAGGTGGCAAAGACCGCCAAAGGACCTAAAGTCATCGTCTCACGTTCCCACCCAAACCTCCTGCGCCGACTTTTTGAGCTTGAGGTGCCTGAGGTCTATAGCGGCGCGGTAGAAATTAAGGCAATCGCCCGTGAAGCTGGCTTCCGCAGCAAGGTAGCTGTGGCGGCGCGGCAGGAAGGCATTGACCCTGTCGGCTGTTGCGTGGGACTGCGCGGCATCAGAATCCAGAATATCGTTAACGAGCTGGGCGGAGAAAAGATAGACGTCATTGCCTGGAGCGCAGACCCGGCGACCTTCATCGTCAACGCGCTGAGCCCGGCACAAATATCCGGTGTGAAGCTTGATGACAAAGAGAAAATTGCCACGGTGGTGGTGCCGGACAGACAGCTCTCCCTGGCTATTGGGAAAGAGGGGCAGAACGCCCGCCTTGCCGCCAAACTTACCGGCTGGCGTATTGACATCAAGAGTGCCAGCGCCGCTGAGGCGGAAAAGATTGCTGAAGTCAAGCCTGCCGCCGTACTGGAAGAAAAAGAGGCAGAGGCAACCGCCATCAGTGAACCGGCGGTAGCCGAACCTGTGGCTGAGGAGAAAGAAAAAGAGCCTGCTCCAGTGGCTGAAGAAACTGTTACCCCGGCTGAAATTGTGCCGCCGCCGGTGTTCTTTGAGCCGAAAACTGCTGAAGAGAAGGCACAGATTCGCTTTGCAGAAGACAGCCCGGAACTTAAAGCGCGCCTTGAGGCAACGGCTACGAAAAAGAAGAAAAAAGCCAAGAGCAAAGATGGCGGCGAAGATCGCATTAAAATAAAGAGACGCCGTATTGAGGAAATCAGTCTTGAAGAAGATGAAGAGTTCTAGTTCACCTTCTGCTGATAAGCGTGTGCCACTGCGCACCTGCATTGCTTGCCGCACGGTAAGGGCAAAGCAGGAGCTTGTGCGCGTGGTGCGTACCCGGGATAATAGTATTGATATTGACCTTAAAGGAAAGAAGGCCGGACGCGGTGCCTATCTCTGTCCCACCGCAGAGTGCTTGGCGGCGGGTTTGAAAGGCAACCGCCTGGAACAAGCCCTGCACGGTCGCCTCACCCCAGAAAGCCGGGAACAGATTGTCCGGCTGATGAAAGGTTTCCTTGAAGGAGCCAGCTAATGGTCAACAGGACAGAAAATCCCGGCAAACCAGCCATCAAAGGTAACAGTCAACCGCCGACAGAACAAAAACGGGCGATTGAACTGCCACAATCGCTCAGCGTGAGACAGCTGGCTGATATGCTCCAGTTAAGCGCCATAGAGATTATCAAAGAGCTGATGCGCAGAGGTCTCATGGCGAACATCAACCAGATTATCAATTATGACGCCGCTGCAGAAGTGGCAAAGACATTTGGCTTTGAAGCCAGACTGAAGGCAGCGTCCAGACCAATCGCCAGAGCCATCAAGAAACGCCCCGTCCCTCAGGGCAAAGAAGCCGCCAACCTGCAGACCCGTCCTCCTGTGGTCACGGTTATGGGACATGTAGACCACGGTAAGACCAAGCTTCTGGACGCCATCAGGCAGACGGATGTAGTCGCCACTGAAGCCGGCGGCATCACCCAGCACATCGGCGCTTACCAGGTAGAGTATAAAGGGCAGAAAATCACCTTCCTTGATACCCCGGGACATGAAGCCTTCACTGCCATGCGCGCCCACGGCGCCCAGATAACAGACATCACCGTTCTCGTGGTGGCGGCGGATGACGGCGTCATGCCGCAGACCCTGGAAGCCATAAATCACGCTAAAGCCGCCGGTGTGCCCATCGTGGTGGCAATCAACAAGATTGACAAGCCTGAAGCTAACCCGGACCGGGTAAAGCAACAACTGGCAGAAGCCGGGCTAATCATTGAAGAATGGGGTGGAGATACCGTATGCGTCCTCGTCTCCGCCAAACAGAAACAGGGCATCACAGACCTGCTTGAGAACCTGCTGGTGGTAGCGGAGCTGGAAGAGCTAAAAGCTGACCCCACCCGCCGGGCTTCCGGAGTGGTAATTGAAGCCAAGCTGGACAAGTCAAAAGGACCCACTGCCACTGTCCTCATCAATAACGGCACGCTGAAGGTTGGCGATGTGGTGGTGGTGGGGACAGCATGGGGCAGGGTGCGCGCCATGCTCAATGATAAGGGAAAGCCAATGAAGACGGCGGCACCTGCCACGCCGGCGGAAATTCTGGGCTTAAACATCGTCCCGCAGGTGGGCGACCAGCTTACCGCAGTGGCAGACGAAAAAGAAGCGCAAGCTCTCCTCCAGAGACGCAAGCAGGAAATAGAGAAATCTTCCCAGGAAGCGAAAGCCATCAGACTGCACACCCTCTATGACCAGATTAGCAGTGGTAAGGTAAAAGAACTCAATTTAATCCTGAAAACAGACGTCCAGGGCAGTATTGAGCCCATTCAGACCTCGCTTGAGAAATTGAGCACTGATGAAGTCAAGCTCAGGATTATCCACAGCGGCACCGGCAACGTAAGCAAGAGCGATGTGATGCTTGCCGCCGCCTCCAAGGGACTGATTGTCGGCTTTGACGTGGATGTGGATGAAGAAACCAAGAGGCTGGCAAACGCGGAAGGCATTGACATCCGCATTTATAATATCATCTATAACTTGATTGATGACGTGGAAAAAGCCCTCAAGGGCATGTTGGCGCCGCCATTCGTTGAGGTCATTGACGGACACGCTGAGGTAAAGGCAGTATTCCCCGCCGCCAAAGGTGCAAAGGTCGCCGGGGTCATGGTAACAGAAGGAAAGCTAACCCGAGGTAGCCCCGTCCGCGTGGTGAGAAAAGGCAAAGTACTGGCTAGCTCCACTATCAACAGTCTGAAACGCTTCAAGGATAACGTCAAAGAGGTCGCTTCTGGATTTGAATGCGGCGTCGGCTTGGCTGATTTCAATGATTTCCAGGTGGGTGATATCCTGGAAAGCTATCACCAGGAGAAAGCCACCACATAGGTGAAGCAATGCCACATCGGATAGAAAAGCTCAATCACCAAATTCGCCGTGAGCTCAGTGAAATTCTCCAGCACCAGGTAAAAGACCCCAGGCTGGGCAGTTTGCTTTCCGTTACAGAAGTCACCCTCTCTTCTGACCTGAGACACGCCAAAGTCTTCGTGAGCTGTATCTGCACAGAAGAAGAGCAACAGGAGATGCTGAAAACGCTCAACGGAGCAATGCACTTCTTCCGCAAAGAGCTTACCAAAAGCCTGCGCCTCCGGTATATCCCTGAACTGAGCTTTCACTGGGATGACTCAATCGCGCGCGCTGACCGCCTGATGCAACTTCTGGACCAGGTGAGCGCTGAAGAGAAGACCATACCGCCACAATAAAGACGCATAATTTTCCCCACAGTAATCCTGAACCCTGTTTTTATTATGGATGGCATTCTTAACATTAATAAGCCAGAAGGAAAGACGTCATATCGCGTGGTAGCTTCCGTCAAAGAACTGACGGGAGAAAAGCGCGTGGGGCATGCTGGAACACTTGACCCCACCGCCACCGGTGTCCTCCCCATCTTTCTGGGACAAGGCACGCGCCTGATTGAGTTCCTTGCCAGCGCCAGCAAGACCTACCAGGCAGAGATTGAACTCGGCATCACCACAGACACTTATGACGCCACAGGCAGAGTCATAGAAAAACGCGACCCATCAGGCATAAGTCTGGAAACACTTAAATCTGCCCTGGCGTCATTCCGCGGCATCATCCAGCAGATGCCGCCCATGTACAGCGCCGTGAGACATCACGGTCAGCGTCTGCACCGTCTGGCGCGCGCCGGCATTGAAGTGGAGCGCAGAAGCCGCCCCGCCCAAATCCACCGGCTGGACATTACTGGCTGGGCGCCTCCTGTGGTAAAGGTGACCGTGGAGTGCAGCAAAGGCACTTATATCCGTTCCCTTGCCCATGATTTGGGGCAGGTGCTGGGCTGCGGAGCGATGCTGAAAAGCCTGGTGCGCACAGGCTATGGTCCCTTTGAGATTGAAAATGCTCTGTCCCTGCCACAATTTGAAGAAGCCTGCCGCCGTGGCTCATGGAAAGAAAAACTCTACCCCTTGGATATCGTTTTGCGCCACATGGATGCGCTCATACTTAATGAGAAGACTGCGGCAGTGCTCAGGTCAGGTGCCGCCGTGGCGCTCACGGATACGGAGCTATCAGCTCTCTCTGCCGCAGAGTCAGAGGATAAACCGCACCAGGTTTACCGCCGCGCCTATACCGCAGACGGCCGCTTTCTGGGTGTGCTACGCCTATCCTCAGACAGGAGCAAGTGGCAACCCGTCAAGATTTTCAGACAGATAGAGCAGGCTTGACTAACTTGACAGATTCTATTGAATAAGAGTATAGTTTGACGGATATAGAGGAGGTGCACCCAGCATGCCAGCCTACTGCTTTAAATGTAAGGCAAAAAGGGAGATTAAAGACCCCGCCCGCGTTACGCTGAAGAATGGCAAGCAAGCCACACGCGGAACATGCCCTGTCTGTGGCACCAAACTTTTTAGAATCGGCTAGGATTATCTGCAAGAAGAGAGGAGATCGGAGAAGTATGGGCAAAATCAATGTCGCCATCATCGGTGTGGGCAACTGCGCCTGTGCACTAGTGCAGGGCGTGCACTTCTATAAGAATGCTAAAGAAGATGAATTTGTGCCGGGACTGATGCACGTCAACCTCGGCGGATACCATGTGAGGGATATTAACTTCGTTGCCGCCTTTGATATTGACAAGAACAAGGTCGGGAAAGACCTGTCAAAAGCCATCTTCACCTACCCCAACAATACCTTTAAGTTCTGTGATGTGCCTGAGATGGGCGTCAAAGTTGAGCGGGGCATGACCCATGATGGTCTGGGCAAATACCTCTCACAGATTATTCAGAAAGCCCCCGGTCCAACCGCAGACATCGTCAAAATCCTGAAAGATAACAAGGTTGATGTCGTCCTGAACTATCTGCCGGTGGGCAGTGAAGAAGCCACTAAATGGTATATTGAACAGGTGCTTGCCGCCGGCTGTGGTCTGGTCAACTGCATCCCGGTCTTCATCGCCCGGGAAAAATACTGGCAGAAACGTTTTGAGGAAAAAGGGCTTCCCATCATCGGTGATGATATCAAGTCACAGGTAGGCGCCACCATTGTGCACCGCGTCCTCACCCGTCTTTTCAGAGACCGTGGCGTCAAGCTGGAGAGGACGTACCAGCTGAACTTCGGCGGCGATACTGACTTCCTCAACATGCTGGAGCGGGAACGCCTGGAGTCAAAGAAAATCTCAAAGACCAATGCCGTCACCTCCCAGCTGGACTATGATTTAGGCGAACGGAACATTCATGTGGGACCGAGTGATTACGTCCCCTTCCTGGATAACCGCAAATACTGCCACATCCGCATGGAAGGCACCACCTTCGGCAACGTGCCACTCAATCTGGAGCTCAAGCTGGAGGTCTGGGATAGCCCGAACTCTGCTGGCGTGGTCATTGATGCCCTGAGATGCGTGAAAATCGCCCTTGACCGCGGCATAAAAGGCGCGCTGATTGGACCGTCAGCCTACTTCATGAAATCGCCGCCGGTGCAGTTCACTGACGCTGAAGCCCGATGCGCCGTGGAAGAGTTCATTCAGGCGAAGCCTAAAGAAGAAAAAGAAAAAGCGCCCAAAGCTAAAAAATAGACCCATAGGGAAGTTCAAAAACGACGATGAAGATAGCGCTCGTCTCTCCCTATGATTTTGCTTACCCCGGGGGCGTCGTCAACCATATCTCGTGCCTGGAACAGCACTTCACCCAGATGGGGCATGAGGTGAAGATTATCGCCCCCGCTTCTAAAGCCATACACACCCTCGGCGAGCGCTTCATACCCATCGGCACCCCCCGCCCGATACCGGTGAGCGGCTCAATTGCCCGCATCACCATCTCTCCCTGGCTTTCACCGCGCGTCAAGGCAGTGCTGGCACGGGAGCACTTTGACATCACACATCTCCATGAGCCACTCATGCCCATGCTCTGTACCACTGTCCTGCGCCTCACTCCCACTCCCGCAGTGGGCACTTTTCATGCCTCAGGCGCCAAGCCCTGGTACAACTTTGGCACGCCGCTGGGCAAACTGCTTCTTAAGAAATGGTTTAACCGTCTTGACTGCCGGATTGCGGTCTCTGAAATAGCTCTGAAATACGTGAGTAAGTATTTCCCCGGTGATTATGTTACCATCCCCAACGGCGTAAACTGCTCTCATTTTTCCCCTGATGTTTTGCCAATTGATGAGTTCGGTGATGGCAAGCTCAATATCCTCTTCGTCGGCAGGCTGGAAAAGAGAAAGGGTGTTAATTATCTCCTTGAGGCGTATGAGCAGGTGAAGAAAGAAATCCCCCACTCCCGCCTCATCATCGTTGGCCCCGGCACGAGACTGCGCCACAAGTATGAAAAGCAGGTCCGGAGAAGCGGTCTGAAAGACGTCATCTTCACAGGATATGTCAAGTATGATGAACTGCCCCGTTATTTTAAGTCCGCTGACGTCTTCTGTGCGCCGGCGATAGGCTGGGAAAGCTTCGGCATTATTCTGCTGGAAGCCATGTCCGTGGGGAAGCCGGTGATTGCTTCCAATATTGAAGGCTATGCCAGCGTGCTCACCCACATGCGTGAAGGCATACTTGTGCCGCCCAAGAACTCAAGCGAGTTAGCGAAAGGGATTGTGACGCTCCTTCAGGATGAGTCCATGCGCCGGGAAATGGGCGCCATGGGCAGACTGAAAGCAATACAGCATGATTGGCATACCATCTCGCGGCGGGTGTTAAACTGCTACCTGAAGGTGCTGGGCAAACCCCTGCTGCCTGAAAAGCCACTGGCAAGCCCGGCGGCGGGTTCATACCAGTAGCCAAAATGAAAGAGCTATAATGAATAGACTGGTACAGATACGTGAAACTACAGCGGCGCGGGTGACGCGCCCGTTCGTAAGGCTTCTTGCCCGGACGGGCGTGAGCCCCAACGTTATTACCTGGTTTGGGTTTTTCATTGCCATAGGCGCGGCATTACTCATCGCATCCGGCTTTCCCATAGCTGGCGGCGCCATGGTGCTCTTCGGTGGTCTATTTGACATGCTGGATGGCGCTCTGGCACGTCTGACCAAACGGGTGACCAGATTTGGCGGCATCTTGGACTCAACCATTGACCGTCTCTCTGAGGTGGTGATACTGCTGGGCATCCTGGTATTCTATGCACGGGAACCATCAATACCCGGAATCCTGCTGGCAGGCATGGCTTTACCCGGCTCGCTCCTCGTCAGCTATCTGAGAGCCAGAGCGGAAGCCGCCAGTCTAGAGTGTAAAGTGGGGCTCTTCACCAGGACGGAGCGTGTTATCGTGCTGGCGCTTGGTCTGCTTCTGAGCCAGCTAAACTTCGCCCTTTTTATTGCGCTGGGCATTATCGTTTTTTTCAGCTTCTTCACCGTCATCCAGAGGCTAGCGCATATCTGGCGTCAGAGCCGAGTTTAACCTCAGTTTTCAACGTAAGGCGGGGAGGTAACTATGCCTGTCATTGCGGTCATCGGTGGCCACTGGGGAGATGAAGGAAAAGGGAAAATTGTTGACCTTCTGGCGGAGAAGGTAAATATCGTCGTGCGCTTCTCCGGCGGAGACAATGCGGGTCACACCGTAGTGAACCGATTCGGCCTGTTCAAACTGCATCTTATGCCCTCCGGCATCTTTTCGCCGAAGACAATTTCCATCATAGGCAATGGTGTGGTGATTAACCCTGAGGTGCTCCTGGCTGAAATTGACGAGTTACAGAAGCGCGGCGTGGACACATCCAGGCTTATCATCAGTGACCGTGCGCACCTGGTCATGCCTTATCACCTTCTTCTGGATGGGCTTGAGGAAGAACAGCGCGGCGGTAAAGCCATCGGGACGACGAAGAAAGGCATTGGACCTGCCTTCGCCGATAAGATTGCCCGCCTGGGCATCAGGGCTGGTGACCTGCTGGATAAAGAAGCCTTCCGCGAGCGGCTCCACAGCATCCTGACACTTAAAAACGCCATCCTCAGCAAAGTCTATGGCGTCAGTCCGCTATCTGAGGAAGATGTCTACCGCAGTTACTGCCGCTACGCAGAAAAGCTGGTCCCTTACATCCGAGAGACCACAGAAATCCTGGAAACCGCCATCGCACGGGGGGAAAAGATACTTCTTGAAGGTGCCCAGGGGACACTGCTTGACCCGGATTTCGGCACGTACCCTTATGTCACATCTTCCTCTCCCCTTTCCGGCGGTGGCTGTATCGGCACCGGCATTGCACCCAGGCATATCACCACCGTTCTGAGCGTATTCAAGGCTTACTGCACCCGCGTGGGCGGCGGACCAATGCCCACCGAATTAAAAGATAAGACTGGCGAGCTAATCCGCAAGCGTGGCAGCGAGTTCGGCACTACCACCGGCAGACCCCGCCGCTGTGGCTGGTTTGACGCTGTCGCCGCCCGCTTCAGCACCCGTATCAATGGCTACACTCACTCCGCCATCACCCGTCTTGACGTGCTTGATGAGCTTCCGGAGGTCAAAATTTGCGTAGCATACCAGCTCAACGGCAAAAAGATTGACGCTTTTCCGGCGAACTCTGCCCTGCTGGAACGCTGTCAGCCCGTCTATGAGGCGTTACCCGGCTGGCAGACATCAACCAATAATGTCAGAAGCTATGATGACCTGCCGCGTCAGGCACAGCAATACCTCTCCCGCATAGAAGAGCTTACCGCCTGCCCCATCGCCATCATATCTGTGGGACAGGCGCGCGAAGAAACTATTATTAAAATACCGGTGGTTTAGTCTATAGAATGAGGAGGTACTATGGCTCAGCAAAAGAAGGAGCCCCTTGCCAGCGCGGAGGAGCACCGCAGGCGCATCACCCGCTGGGAAGAAGTCCCTGATGTATCGCTTGGTCCCGGTCTCCACATGCACATCTGCACGGCGGAAAATATGACCGCCATCTTCACCAACCTTGAACCGAACTCCGTAGTGCCGCATCACAGGCATGACCCGGAGCAAATCATGATAGTCATGGAGGGAAGCGGTGAGCAGGTGGTGCTGGGCAAGCGCTACAAGGTTAAGGCAGGTGACTACATCGTCGTCCCAGCCGGCTCCGAACATGCCCTCTACGTGGGACCCAAGGGCATCCGCACCATAGAGGTCTTCAGCCCGCCGCGCCACGATTATGAAGCTAAACTTGCCGAAGTGATGAAGGCGAAGAAGAAGTAACAAAAAGGGGCGCTTTTGGCGCCCCTTTTAACACTATTCCAGGCTTTACCGTATCGGCAGGTCTATGGTGTAGTTCTTCAGCGTCTCCCTGATGGCGCTTGCCGTCTTTTCATCCGGCTCCACCAGCGGTAGCCTCGGTTTGCCCACCCTGAAACCCACCTGGTTGAGCATGTACTTGACCGGGATGGGGTTGGAGACGATGAACAGCGCGTTGACCAGTGGCATCAGGTGGTGATGAATCGCTGACGCCGCCTCTATCTTCCCGGCAACTGTCAGGTCAATCATCTCCTTGATTTGCTTCCCCACCAGCATTGATGCCACGCTGATGATGCCATAGCCGCCCAGCGTCATAATCAGGAAGGTATCATTGTCATTCCCGCTCCAGACCAAAAATCCTTTCCGCGCACCTGAAATGATTTTGGAAATCTGGTCAAAGTTCCCGCTCGCTTCCTTCACGCCGATGATATTGTCAATCTGACTGAGCCTGATGCAGGTATCCGCAGACATACTGGTCACAGTGCGAGATGGGACGTTATAGAGAATGCACGGCAGTTTGGTTGACTGGGCGATTGCCTTGAAGTGCTGGTAAATGCCTTCCTGCGTGGGCTTATTATAGTACGGCACGACAAGCAGGCAGGCATCCACGCCGATTTTCTCCGCCTCTTTCGTCAGCTCAATACTTTCCGCAGTGTTATAGTTGCCCGTGCCGGCGATGACCGCGCCGCGGTCGCCCACCGCCGCCTTCACCTCTCTGAAAAGCCGCAGTTTCTCTTCATGCGTGAGCGTGGGACCTTCGCCCGTGGTACCGGATGCCAGGATACCATCGCTCCCGGAGTCCAGCAGAGCCGTGGCGAATTTCTTCGCCTGAGCGTAGTCAACCTCGCCACTGCTGGTAAAAGGGGTTGCCATTGCGGTAATCAACCTGCCCACCGTCTTCATAATCATTTACCTCCCGGGGCGTAGCCAGCCCCGCTTAATCGTTTCCTCCGCTACCTGAACGGCATTGAGCGCCGCTCCCTTGCGCAGGTTATCCACCACCAGCCACAGAGCCAGACCATTTGGATGAGAGATATCCCTCCTGAGGCGCCCGATAAACACCTCATCCGAGCCAGTCACTGCCCAGGGATGAGGATAGAGGCTGATGGTGGAGTCATCCAGAATCTTAACGCCGGGCGCCTGCGCCAGAAGACGTTCAGCATCATCCACAAGCATGGGATGGGTAAACTCTACCTGCACCGCAGCGCTGTGCCCGGTAAAGACCGGGACCCGCACACATGTGGCAGATATAGCGAGGTTATCAGCATGCATCACTTTGCGAGTTTCCTTGACTATCTTCCATTCTTCTTTGGTATAGCCATCATCAAGGAAGACATCAATTTCCGGCAGGACATTGAAGGCAATCTGGTGCGGGTACAGGTGCGGGAATGTGGTCTGCCCTTCCAGCACCTGTTTTGCCTGCGTGGTCAGTTCTTCAATTGCGGCAGAACCGTTCCCTGAGACTGATTGATAGGTGGCGACGGTGATTCTGGTGATGGGATTGACACGGTGTAGAGGATAGAGCGCGGTTGCCAGCTGAATCGTAATGCAATTGGGTGTAGAGATGATGCCTTTATGCCTCTTGATATCCTGAACATTCACTTCAGGCACGACGAGTGGCACATCTGCCTCAAGCCTGAAGGCGGCGCTGTTATCAATCGCCAGCCCACCCGCTCGCAGGACAAACGGAACCAGATATTTGCTCATTTCCGAGCCCATGGTGAGAAAAGCAATATCAACGCCATCAAAGGAGTCCGGCGTGGCTTCTTTTACCTCAACCTCCTCATGCCGGATGATGATTTTCTTACCGGTGCCATGCTCCGCCGCCAGGAGGCGGATTGAGTTCATGGGGAAATTCCGCTGGAGCAGGGTCTTGATGAATTCCTGCCCCACCAGCCCGCCCGCACCAACAATCGCTACACTATAATTCTTTTCTGACGCCATCTATAACCCCAGCAGGGCATCCAGCCCGTAAGTTAAACCTTTGCGTTTGACCACCTCGCGCACGGCGATGAGCACCCCCGGCATATAGCATTCACGGTTTATAGTGTCATGGCGGATGCTGAGCGTCTGCCCTGAGGTGCCCAGCAGGACTTCCTGGTGCGCCATGAGACCGGGCAAGCGCACACTATGGATGGTGATGCCTTCAACATTATCGCCGCGGCTGGCGAACTTCTCTTTCTCCGCCGGACGTAAGAAAGGTTTGCCGCGTGCCTGTACCATCTGCCGGGCGGTGAGCAGAGCGGTGCCGGATGGTGCGTCCAGCTTCTGGTGATGGTGCAATTCTATGATTTCCGCGTAGTCAAAATACTTCGCCGCAAGCTTAGCCAGGTGCATCATGAGCACCGCCCCCAGCGCAAAGTTGGGCGCCATCACGATGCCCACCCCACTGCTATCAGCCAGACGTCTCACTTCCTCCATGTTTTCTCTGGTCATGCCGGTGGTGCCGATGACCATGTGGACTTTGTGAGCCGCGGCAGTGCGCACTGCGGTAAGCGAAGCCTGGGCTACTGAAAAATCAACAATGACGTCAGGTTTGGTCTTTTTGATGATTTCTTCCAGACTGGTTGAAAGCGGGACTTTGGTGGTTCCGTCAGGCAGAGTCAAGAAGTCAGCAGAGGCTTTGACATCTACGGCGCCGACCACCTGCATATCAGCTTCACGCGCGACCGCTCTGACCACCTCCTGCCCCACCTTTCCCAGCGCTCCGTGGACGCCTACCTTTATCGGGTTCATAGCCTGCCCCTCCCTTTACATTGTGCTGAAAGGTTTTAAAAGGTGCGCCGCGAATTGCCGTCAGGTCTGCGACGGAATGAAGAATCCGAATCATGCAACCGCCGGTACGGGTGACGTTGCGGTTCATTTCTCCTGGGTTGCCGTGACTCTTCCTTTGGACCCATCTGGGAGAGCTTTTCAAAGACCGCCCTCCGGGACAGGTTTACCCTACCCTGGTTATCAATGCCGATGACTTTGACCGTGACCTCATCGCCCACTTTGACCACATCTTCCACACGGCGCACGCGGTAATCGGCAAGCTCGCTGATATGCACCAGCCCCTCCTTGCCGGGGAGGATTTCCACCATGGCGCCGAAGTCAAAGAGACGGGTGACTTTGCCGGTATAGATGCCACCCACCTCCGCCTCTTTGGTCAGGTTCTCAATCATTTCAATGGCGCGGCGGGCTCCGGCCGCATCCGTAGCGCCGACAAGCACCGTGCCATCATCTTCTATATCTACCGTGGTCTTGGTCTCCTCTATGATGGAGCGGATAGTTTTGCCGCCCGCGCCAATCACCGCGCCAATCTTGTCCTGAGGGATGGTCAGTTTATACATGCGCGGCGCATAGCGGCTGAGCTCAGGACGGCTGGTATTGATGGTCTGTTGCATCTTGTCCAGAATGAAAAGCCGGGCGTCATGGCTCTGATTGATGATTTTTTCAATAAGCTCAAGACTCAAGCCTTTTATCTTGATGTCCATCTGGACTGCGGTGATGCCCTCTGCTGTGCCGGCAATTTTGAAGTCCATATCGCCATAGGCGTCCTCCAAGCCCTCAATATCGGTCAGGATGGTGGCACTGCCGTCTTCACTGGTGACCAGCCCCATGGCGACGCCACTGACCGCCCGCTTGACGGGGACGCCGGCATCCATCAGGGAGAGGCTACCGGCGCATACACTGCCCATGGACGTGCTTCCTGATGAGCTTAGCACCTCAGAAACAAGACGTATGGTGTAAGGGAATTCGGTCTCATCCGGCAGGATGGCTGAGAGCGCCCTCTCCGCCAGCGCTCCGTGACCCACTTCACGCCTTCCCACTCCGCCGAGACGCTTCACTTCACCGCTGGAGAATGGCGGGAAATTATAATGGTGGATGAACCGCTTGGTCTCTTCCAGTCCCAGCCCGTCCAATTGCTGTTCCTGACGCAGAGAACCCAGAGTGGTGATGGTGAGCACCTGGGTCTGCCCGCGGGTAAACAGGGCTGAGCCGTGGGTCCGGGGGAGAAGCCCTACCTCACAGGTGATGGGGCGAACCTCAGTCAGCCCGCGCCCGGCAGGGCGCTTCCCCTGAAGGATATTGTTCCTCACTGCCGCCTTTGCTTTTGCCTCAAAGACGGCGATGATGTCTTCTTCCGCAAATTTCTCAGCGAGATTGGTGACCAGCTCCGCTTTGAGCTGTCTCAATGTCTGCTCGCGCTGAGATTTATCGCTGATGGTCACTGCCGATGCCAGCCTATCGCCCAGAATCGCCGTGGCAGCATCAACAAGCTCCGTATTGACCTCTTTGGCAGTTAGCGCCGCCTTGGGTTTGCCGCAAGCCTGCTGGAGTTGTTCCTGGAGCCGGATAATGCTCTGGTTAGCCTCATGACCGAACTGGATGGCTTTGGGCAGAAGGCTTTCCGGAATCTCCTTTGCCTTCGCCTCCAGCATGACCACGGCTTGTTTCGTGCTTGCCACCACCAAGTCAAGCTGGCTCTGTTCAAGCTGTGCCAGCGTGGGGTTCAAGACAAACTCCCCGTTAATGCAGCCGATTCTGACGGCGCTGACGGCATCAGTGAACGGAACTTCAGAAATGAGCAGAGATGATGAAGCGCCGATGACGGCGAGGATGTCAGGGTCATTCTCCAGGTCTGCAGAAAGGACGGTGGCAATCACCTGGATTTCCCGCCGCCAGTCTTTGGGCAGAAGCGGGCGGATGGGACGGTCAGCCAGACGGCAGGCTAGAATCGCCTCCTCACTTGGTCTGCCTTCCCGGCGAATAAAACCGCCGGGGATTTTCCCGGCAGCATAGAGTCTCTCTTCATAGTCAACAGTCAGCGGGACGAAGTCAACCCCCTCCCGCTCTGCCTCGGCTACAGTAGCCGTCACCAGGACAAGGGTATCACCATACCTCACAGTTACTGCGCCACTCGCCTGACCGGCAAGCTTACCCGTCTCAATAGTAAGCTTTCTGCCGGCAACCTCAACTTCAAACACTTGATGTGCCATCTAATTATCTCAACCTGACCTATTTGCGCAGACCCAGACGCCCGATTAAGCTATTATATCTGCTTACGTCCTCGCGGCTGAGATAGCTCAAAAGCCGGCGGCGGTGCCCCACCAGTTTGAGCATGCGCCGCTGGGCGTCATAATCATGGCGGTGCGCCGCCATATGCGTGGTCAACTGCTTTATCCGCTCGGTCAGCAAGGCTACCTGCACTTCAGTTGAGCCGGTATCGCCTTCTCTCAATCTGTTCTCGCTGATAATTGCCTGTTTGGCTTCCTTGTCTAACAAAACTGCACCTCTTTTACCGTTCCTTTGCCTTCAATGAATTTTGCCAGAATTATACCACATGGAGCGCTTCCCTGTAAATTTTATGGCGACTATTTTTTGCGCCGGCAGACCTTCTGCTGAAGCAGGCTGATTGAAACGGCTCACCCCAATGTCTATACTTAAAGAATGGAAATAGTCCGTTACCGCCGCGCCACCCGTATCCTCCACTGGGTGCATACCGGCGCCTTCACCGCCCTCCTGCTCACCGGCATCATCCTCTTCCGCCCGCCGCTTGAGGCACTGCGGGAGACAATATGGATTAGGGTGGTACACCGTGCGGTGGCGGCAGTCTTTATCATTGCGCCCGTCCTGTATCTGGCGACGAACTGGTCCGCCGCATGGACGGGGATAAAGCGCGCCTTCACCTGGGGGAAAGATGACTTGCTTTGGTGGCGCGCCATGCCCCGCTTCTACCTGACGGGCAAGAAAGGGACAATCCCACCGCAAGGCTTCCTCAACGGCGGTCAGAAGCTGTGGTGGCTCCTTACAATCGTCCTGTGGGTAATCTTCGCCGTCACCGGCATCATCATGGCGTTCTTCAAGACCACCGCCCCACCCGACCTGCTCAAGTGGTCAATCTTCCTCCACGACCTTTCTTTCGTCACCGGCGGCGTCATGTTCCTGGTGCACCTGTACCTTGCCGTGTTCCATCCCTTCATGCCTGAGGCGTGGAAAGCGATGGCTGGCGGCAGGGTCTCCCTGGACTACGCCCGCGAAAGCCACCGCAAGTGGTACGAGGAAATCACGAAAGAAGGCGAGCAGAAGTAACTAGTTTGAAAATCCCTCTCTATCTCCCTTTATTTAAGGGAGACGAACTGCTTTTCCTTGACCATTTGTCCCACTTTGAAAAAGGGGGATTTTCCCGTTCGCTTTCCTCAGGATGACCGGAAAACACCGGGTGCCATGCGGTTGCGCTCAGTGAACCTAATGTGTATACTGTGTTTTTGGGGAGCGGATGAGTCCCGGTGGGCTTCGCGGACTTCAAATCCGTCGGGGGGCTTCTCTGAAGCCTTCGGTGGGTTCGACTCCCATACGCTCCCGCCAG
>Ga0136652_1000275_pt1 | contig 26390 bp, 35 predicted proteins | sample ConPoolayeEmetaG_FD_94864 | JGI IMG/M metagenome (GOLD analysis project Ga0136652, IMG submission 94864) | Hot spring microbial mat communities from California, USA to study Microbial Dark Matter (Phase II) - Cone Pool mat layer E metaG... ...
CCAAAGCCACTCTTGAAGAGAAACTCTTGTAGGTAAAGGCAAAAGAAAATTTAAAGTATAAATGGCAGTTAAGATATAACTTTTGATCCCTAAGTCAAATCTTACCAGGGTATCAAGCTGAAGGAGCTCTCCTGTGCTTTTACTTTGATAAGCAGAGGGAACTCTTGCTTTAGACTTTCGCTTTCTTTTAGTCTAACCAGAGGAGGGATTGTGGTAAACCCTGCCTTGTTTAAAGAAAAATCAATTATTCCTCTTAATAATTCTTCCAATTTTAGAGGAAGAGAGAGGGGGTAGTTTTTCTTTTTGACAGTAAACATCTAAAAGAACCTTAATCTTTTCTTTACCTATTCTTCCCTTATTCTTCCTTAAGTTTTTAATAAAGGCTAAAATCTTAGATGTATGCTTCATAAAGGAAGCATGCCCGACTATACTCTTAAAAAGAAATCTAAATTTCCCCAATCGTTTACCTAGAGTCCAATATGTCTCTGAACTTTTTCAAGCAGATTGATACCAATTTTTATTTTTGGGAAATTATACTGATTCTGTAATTTTGCTGGACAAATGGAACGATTTTAGGTCAGTAAACTGGTTAGACATCATGGAATTTCCAGAACTTACTCTACAGTATACACAACAATTGTTAACTGTTGCTTAGAATTTTTCTTCAATGGCTTTAAGGTGGTTTTCTTGATAAAATAAAGGCTAGACTATGGGAGAAAAGGGAAAAATGTATTCGCAATTTTTGGAAGTTTCAAAACAAACAGGAGTGCCAGTAAAAAAGGTGCTGGATGTGTTTTGGTATCTAACAAGCGGTAAGGCTATTGATAACAATGAGTTGGTTCGAATGGTAGGTGTGTCTAGGAATGCACTTAATCAGGTAAAAAAGGCTCTGTCTATTTATTTGAACCCACCATCAAAAGAAACCAGTTTAAGAATAGATATGACCGAAGAAATGAGCAGATTATATAACAGCAATTATTTGACGGAAGAAAATCTGCTGGCAACTCTTATTGAGAGTGCTATTTATAAGCAATCGACCGCATTACTGTCTCGTTTCAAAGATAGAAGACCAGTCCCTAATAGAAATTACGACCAGTTCACAGCTACAGTGGAGACCTCAGCAAAAAGAGCAGCCCTGCTTGATTTTTTGGGAGATGTAAGGGGAAAACAGGTTTTGTTTTTGGGAGATGATGATTTTACCTCGGTGGTAACAGCAAATATAAGATCAGCTAAAGGAGTGGCGGTGTTGGATATAGATGATAGAATTTTAGACAACATTGGTGGCGTTTCAAGCGAGCTCGATTTGGGAATCAGAAGGGTGAGACATGATTTAAGAAAACCGATTCCAGCCGAACTGAGAGGCAAATTTGATATAGTCTTTACTGATCCGCCTTATACTCCAGAAGGAATAAGACTTTTCGTTTCAAGAGCGATAGAAGCGATAGACAGACGAAACCAGACGGCAAGAGTTTATGTTTGCTATGGTAACAGTGACAGAGCTAGAGAGCGATTTTTACCTATCCAGGAGGTCTTTACTGACGCTGGGTTAATGTTTCGGTGGGTATTTGATAGATTTAACAGATACGACGGAGCGGAATTGATAGGGAGTGCGAGCTCTCTTTTTGTCGCTGAAGTAACGCCTCAAACTAAACCTTTAATAAGAGGAAATTATGACAAACCAATCTACACCAATGATTAAACAATTCGTGGCTCTTGTTGAGACAAAGCCATTCGATAATTCTCTAGAATTTGTCGAAAACTTGGCTGAGAGTATTGTCTCTGACTTAGGCTTAAAAGTGGTTAAAAAAGTATCTCACATTTTTAGTCCAACTGGGATTACACTTGGGTATATTCTTTCTCAATCCCATCTCGTTATTCATACTTATCCAGAAGATGGAGTAATTCATGTTGATTTAGCTATGTGTAACGACCGCAATGAGAAGGAATTTGAGAATTCACTTAAGCATGCTCTTACTGAGCATGAAGTTTACTCTATTGAGGTTAAAACAATCGATTTTGACAAACTATCGGCGTTAAGTTAGAATACGATTATTGCAACGGTAGTTGGGCGTGCTGCACAACATAAGGTGTAGGCCGTGCAAGAAAAACCCAACATATGACAGATAAAAGCAGTGTTCGAAAAGAACTAGTCGTCAGTTTCGTCTCCAAATTATTGAGTGGCTTCGGTGAGGATGTCTCCAGAGAAGGCTTAGTTGAAACACCCCAGAGAGTTTCCAGAATGTATGAGGAACTACTTGGCGGTTACTCCCAGGATCCGAAAACGGTCTTCAAAACATTTAAAAGCAACGGTTACAAGGATTTAATCACCTTAACAAATATCAGATTCCATAGCCTTTGTGAGCACCACATGATTCCTTTCTTTGGGAAAATCCATATTGGCTATATTCCAAATGGAAAAATTCTCGGTCTTTCTAAGTTTGCTAGATTAGTAGAGATCTTAAGTCATAGACTTCAAACTCAGGAAAATCTTACTGACCAGATAGTTTGCGCATTGGAGGAAAACCTAAACCCGAGAGGTTTAATTGTAACAATCGAGGCTGAACATCTTTGTATGAGCATGAGGGGTGTTAGAAAGAGTGACTGTATTACTAAGACTACGATTATTCGAGGATTACTGAAAAAGGACACTAAATTAGTAGATCAGTTTTATAGAGAAATTAACAACCAAAAAGAAAAATAATATGAAAGTTATAAAAGAAATTCAGTGGGATATGGGGCATCGAGTCACGAACCATCACTCACAATGTAAGAATTTGCATGGGCATAGGTATAGGGCTGAAATATGTGTCGAGGGCAATTTAGTAAATATAACAGGAATTTCTGATGAGGGGATGGTTATAGATTTTGGCGACATCAAGAAAATTGCAACAGAACAGGTTCATGATGTATTAGATCACGGGTTTATGGTTTGGGATAAAGATAAAGTTCTTACGGAGTTCTTTAATAAAAATAAAGATCAAAAACATATTGTTGTCCCGTTTGTGCCCACCTCGGAGAATATTGCTGCTTGGATATTTGGCCAACTTGATAGACATATAAAGGACAAGTACGGCACGGGATTAAGACTCTTTTCTGTCAAACTTTGGGAAACACCAACTAGTATAGTTGTTTGCACACGAAGAGATTTCGAAAAACTAAAAGACAAATTATGATCCAGGAAATATATAAACCATTACCAGAAGATCGAGAAAGAGTAAAACCGCATCCCGATAAGCTAAAAATAAGCGGTGACGGAGTTTTTGCAACTCTACAGGGAGAAGGTATTACTGCTGGACTGCCCTCCGTCTTCTTGCGTCTTCACTACTGTAATCTGGCATGCGGTGCGCTAGGTGGTTGGTTATGTGATACCTGGTATACCTGGGATCCAAGTAAGAGGGAATTCTGGCAGGAGCCTCAAGATTGGTCTTACGAAGAAACTGCTGCCAGAATTCGTGACGCATGGGAATTAGCCTTCTCGGATCAACATCAAAAAAGATTGGTTATAACTGGGGGTGAGCCTCTACTGCAGCAAAGGAAAATTATCAGGCTTTTACAGGAATTGCCTGAATGGGAGGTTGAAATAGAGACCAACGGAACTATCTTGCCCGCACCAGAACTTGGCAGTTGCCAATTTAACTGTTCCCCGAAACTTAACAATAGTGGAAATACATTGGAGAGGCGATATAAACCAAATGTCTTAGAAACCATAAATAACTTACCCAAATCTCAATTTAAATTTGTTGTTATATGTGAATCGGATTTTTACGAAATCGATAAGATCATTAAAGGATGCAGTTTGAGCCCTGAAAAGATTTTAATAATGCCTGAAGGACATACAAGGGAGGAGGTAGACACACATCTAGGTTTAATAAGAGAAGCGGTTGAATCAAGAGGGTGGAGAGTCGCACTTAGAAATCAACTTATATGGTTTGGTCCAAAAAGGAGGACCTAACATGGAAAGAAAAGTTAAAATTCAAAAAAGGCTTGAAGTGATAAATCGCAAAATCGCTGTTTGTACAGTGAGTGGTGGGTTGGATAGTGCGGTGGCAGCTGCTGTTATGGCTGAAGCAAACTTTAAGTTGCACTTTATATTTTTCGATTGGGGACAAAAAACCTATAAGAAAGAGTTGGAATGCACTCAATTATTGGCTAAGCATTTTGGCGCTAGTCTTGAGATAGTACAGGTTCCTCTCCTGAAATCTCTTCCAGGAATTTCATTAACTCAAAAAGAGACATTAACAACCGCAGTTGACGAGTATGTTCCCAATAGAAATGCAATTTTGGAAAGCCAAGCAATTGCTTATGCAGAGTATATGAGAGCTGGAGCTATTTGTATAGGCTCTACGGGTGGAGATCATATTTGCCCAGACAATAGTCCTCAGTTTGTTGATGCGATGCAACAATTAGTGGATCAAGGTACTCTATTAAAACCACCTATCCAGGTGATTGCACCCTTACTTTATACCGATAAAGTTGGTGCAGTTAAGTTAGGTCTTGAACTAGGCGTACCGTTTGAATTTACCTGGTCATGCCATAATAGTATTGATGTAGCTTGTGGTTGTTGTAGTAACTGTAAGTCAAGACAAGAGGCGTTCAGATTAAACGGAAAGGAGGATCCTATAAAATATGTCAGTAAAGAATAATAGAAAATCAGTAATTTTGGGTCTTAACGGTTGGGCAGAGAGGGGCCATGATGCATCGGCGTGTCTTTTAGTAAATGGAAAGATTATTGCTTTTGCTGAAGAAGAGCGGTTTACCAGAAAAAGATATAGTTATGACTCTCTTCCTATAAATGCTATAGCTTATTGTCTTAAAGAAGGCAAAGTTTCTGTAGATGAAATCTATAAAGTTGTGTATGGTTGGAATATGCCCAAGGTTTACGAAATAAGAAGAGGAAAATTTCCCTTCTCTAATAAGCATATTTTGGAGCAGTTATTTCCTCGGGATTTATATGGATACAAAAAACTACCTCCATTAGAATTTATAGATCATCATTTATCTCATGCCGCCAGTTCATATAGGTTAAGCGGATTTAATGAGGCGTCTATATTAGTTTTGGATGGGCAAGGAGAAGATTCAAGCGGAACATTGGCTTATGGTAAAGATGGAAAGATAAAAGTAATCAGAAAAATCCCCATATCATTCTCGCTTGGTTATATGATGGAGGCTGCATGTGAGCATCTTGGGCTTAGGACATCGGATGCCGGGAAATTAATGGGATTAGCTGGGCATGGAAAGGAAGCTAATGTTTTCGATAACATTATCTTGGATGAAAATGGGTATTCAATTAAAGGATTTATGGAAGACACTAATCTTATGGGAGATTCTCTTGATGAGCAAAAGCGAGTTATTTCTCAGTGGAAAAAATATTTTTTGAAAAGATATCCTCTCAAGATTACCAAAGAGTCCCAATTTGACAACCTTAAGGGTTCGGTTATTTCAAGAATAAGTTATAACCAAGAATGTAAAGACTTTGCTTATTCAGTTCAAAAAACCCTGGAGGAAGTGGTGATTCATTTAGTGAGAATTTTGATTAAAGAGACTGGTTATAGAGATCTAGTGATAGCGGGAGGAATAGGTTTGAACTGCAGCACAAACGGTAGGCTTATATCAGAGAAAATTGTTGATAATCTTTTTGTTCAGCCAGCTACGAATGATGCTGGAGTTAGTTTGGGTGCTGTGTTAGAGGTGGGATATAGGGATTTTGGCTATAAATTTAATCCTTTAGATAATATCTATTTAGGCCCTAAATATACTGATGAGCAAATTCAAAAAACACTGAATTATTTCAAGATTCCTTATAAGAAAGTGAAAGGTATTCATAAGATAGCAGCAAAAGCGCTTTCCGAGGGAAAAATTGTGGGGTGGTTTCAGGGAAGGATGGAAGGTGGTCCGAGAGCTCTTGGAAATAGAAGTATTCTAGCTGATCCAGGAATAAGGGAGATGCATAATATTGTTAACGAAATAAAGTCAAGAGAAAACTGGCGACCATTGGCTCCAAGCATCTTGGAAGAACATATTAATGAGTATTTTGAAGAGGCAGTTTCATCGCCTTTCATGCTCCAGAGTCATTGTGTAAAAGCTCGGAAAACTAAAGAGATCCCTGCTGTTGTTCATAAGGATTTGACAGCTAGGTACCAATCTGTGTCGAGTTATTCTAATAAGGATTATTACTTGCTAATTAAGGAGTTCTATAAACTTACAGGTATACCCGTAGTTATGAACACATCACTCAATATTGGAGGGGAACCCTTAGTTTGCACTCCAGAGCAAGCAATTAAAACTTTTTATCTCAGTGCTATAGATTGTTTGGCTCTAGGAAATTATTGGATAACAAAAGATGAAAAATAAACCCTTGCCACTTACCATAGTAATACCTTGTGCAGATGATGTGAGAATAAGATACTGTTTGGAAAGCATCGATGAGGATGTGGAGGTTTTAGTCGTACTTAACGGATCGACGAGAGATGTTACCGATATCGTCAAAAATTACAAAGTTAGAACAGTCAAAATTAGAGAAAGAAATCTTTCTAAGGCTCTGAATATTGGAATAGAAAAAGCTAGCAACCCGAATGTTATTCTTATGGACTCGGACTGCAAATTTGAGAGAGGTGCAATTAAGAGATTGTTTGAAGGTCTACAAGGAAATTATGTTGCTAAAGGAAAAGTTGTTTTTCAAAGTAATAATTTTATTTCTAAGACTATTGCCAAAGTAAGAGAGTATTCTTATTATTATCCACCTAAACCTTATAACCCCTTTTTGGCAATAAGTAAGGATATAAAGAAATTTATTGGTAATTACTATTTTGATGAATCTATTCACTGGACTGAGGATGCTGATCTAAATGCTAGGTTAAAAGACACTGGTATTAAAGTAAATTATGTCTTTTCGGCCAGAGTTTTTCACCCACCGTTATCTTTAAAGCATGATTTAAGAAGTGCTATTAGGTATGGGATTGGAAAGCGCATAAGAGTGGAAAAAGAGGTTTCGAATGGTATTGGGACTCATTTTGGTAAAATCTTTGACATTGGTTTTAAAAAAGGTTTATTGGCAAGTTTTTATTATCTTGTTTGGAATTGTTTCTATTTGTTTGGTTACATTTACCAGATAGCTGTAGATCCATATAAGGTTAGAGAATGATAATGAAGATGAATGGTAAAAATTTGAGATTGAAAAGCAAGAGTGTTTGGGGTTATCCACCCGGAAGATTTTTTAAATTCTTAAACAGGGTGCAAAAGAAAAAACTCCCAAAGACATTGTGTATACTTGGTTGTTCAGATGGAACCTATGTTTTGCCGGCAGCAAAAAGAGGTTTTAAAGTATTAGCTATAGATATAGATAAAACAGCTATTTATGGAGGAAAAATTAGAATAGCTAATCAAACTGTGGTTATGGAAGGGTTATTAGATAGACTCAAAAAAGACAGATTGGAGAGATATGTAGAAGTTGTGAATGAAGATTTTATGAGATACGATGTTAAGAAAACTTATTCGGATGTTTTTAGTAGCGGATTGATTCACTATAGGGAGAATGAAAAGTATCCTAAGTCATTAATTATTGATAAAATTAAATCGTTTGTTTCTCCGGGTGGAATCTTATTATTAGAATATATCCACAGGTCAGATACAGCAAATGACCCCAAAAGGTATTTTTTCACAAAAACGGAAATGTCATCGTTTTTTAGTGATTCAGTTTTTGAGGTCACAAGTCACAAAGTGAAAAGCTACATAGAACCACCCAACCCTCGTAATTACAGGATTCATAAAATAACATGGGGTAGATTATATGCTATTCGTAATTATGAGAAAAAATACTAAATATTTCCAGGATTTACAAAAGGATTTGATTAAATCCGCTGAGATGCAGGATCGGTATGATTTGGAAACCATCAATCTAATAGCTCCTGCAAGTCCTACTCCTTTAAAGTATTTTTACAATCTTCCATTAAAGCATAATGCAATTGCGGAAGGATTGCTTGAAAATAGACCTTATGCTGGTGTTGAGGGATTTAATCGTATTGAAAGGGTTGCTGTTGAAGCTGCATGTAGGCTCTTTGAAGCCGAGCATGCTAATGTTCAACCCCATTCTGTAAGCCAAGCTAATCAAGCGGTTTATCAAGCATTTCTTGATTGTGGAGACAGAGCTTTGGCTATGCGATTTGACGCTGGTGGTCACCTAACTCATGGCATGAGCAGGAATTTTTCTGGAATTTTTTATGACTTTGATTTTTATTCTGTCAATAAAGAGGGATGGCTTGATTACGAGGAAATAGAAAGGAAAGCTAAAGAATTTAAGCCAAAATTAATTGTGTGTGGTGCTTCTTCTTACCCTAGGATAATTGAGTTTAACAAGTTAGCAAAAATTTCGAGAAAAGTTGGAGCTTATTTGATGGCAGATTTGTCTCATCCTGCAGGATTAGTTATTGCTAATAGGTTTCCCCGACCGTTTCCTTATTGTGATGTTGTTACTTTAACTTTAGATAAAACAATGCTTGGTCCTCATGGGGGAATAATATTGTGCAAAAGGGAATTGAGTCGGAAGATAGATAAAGCAGTGCACCCTGGGGTTCAGTCAAGCGTTCCGTTGAGAAGGATTTATCAAATGGCTCAATGTCTAATTGATTGCAGTTTCCCTTGGTTTGATGATTATATTGATCGTGTAATCAAAAACATTAAGGTATTTGAACGCAAATTCAATAAATACACAGGTTTAGTTATTACTGGAGGAACTGATACCCATCTTATGGTGCTAAATACCTACCGAGTGTTTGGCTTAACTGGCAAAGAAGCGGAAGAGTTGTTGGAAGGTTTGGGGATTCTTACCAACCGTCAGGTTGTCCCTGGGGAGACACTAAAACCGTATATAGCCAGTGGAATTAGGCTTGGAACTTCCTGGATTACGGCAAGAGGCTATTCTGAGGAGGAAACGGGGTTAATTGCAGACATAATATTACAAAACTTGGCTAATCCGACTGATAGTGATTTGCAAGAGAGGTCAAAAAACAGATTAAAAAATTTATTGAAAATTAAAAGGAAGGATGATGTTTGGTATGAATAAGATAGAGAGATTGAGCCAGCCAGAGGCAATTCGGAGCCCTGAATACAGGTTTACTAAGCAAGGAACACTTATTTTTATCACTGGAGTTCCTTTGTCTGGGAAGTCTACTATTGCGCCTCTTGTTGTTTCCTCTATCGAGGGATGCACCTTACAACCAATGGATATTATCAGGCTTGTAGCTCAAGAGATAGAGAGTCACAAACCCGAAAGCGAAAGGAACCAGTTTGTAAATTATGGCTCCTGTGATGGTTATGTAGCTGTCGGGGATGGCTCTTATTCCCCACAAAGTTTAATTTTGGGATTTAATAACTATTCTGAAGTAGTTTGTTCACTTCTGCGCAATATTATTCCAAAATTAGAAGTTCAGGGAGCGCAAAATGTGTTGTTTGAGGGTGTCCAGTTAACCCCTTCAATAGTTATTCCCTATCTAAATGGCAATAGCCGATTAATTATTGTGACCTCCGATGCACACAAGTTGGAAAGCAACAGAAGAAAAATGTTTGGTGATAATACAGAATTGATTGAAAGATATTCAACCGATAGGTTACTCCTCTTACAGAGAGAAATTATCAGACAAAGTGAGCAGATACCGCAAGACAAATTATTCTGCGTCGATAATACAGGAGACTTTAGATATACAACTGCTCAAATTTTACAGTTTATGTGTAAGACAGGCATAATTGAACCTACACCCCGATAATGTTAAAATACACAGCTTATGAGTAGAGAGAGAATAGTTATATCACAATTAGAAGCGGAAGGTATCGATCTTAGTGAGAGATTAGGGCAACATTTTTTGGTTGACGAGAGAGTTATTAGTGAGCTTGCCACAACTGTAATAGTTGGGTCAAAAGTTATTGAAGTTGGTTCGGGAATAGGGCATGTTACAGAAGCTCTGGCTCAACGGGCAGGATCAGTTGTTGGGATAGAAATTGATAAAAGGTTCCAGCCTGTTCTAGAAGATGTCCAAAAGAGAAATTCCAGAATAAGATTTATATTTGGTGATGCCTTGCGGGTTCAGTTTGGTTCACTGATTGGAAGAGACGAAGAAGCTCAGATCATTGCTAATCTCCCGTTTCATATTACCGAACCCTTTATGTATAAGCTGATTGATTTGCCGATTACTAATGCTGTTTTAATGCTTGGCGACAATGTCGCAAGAGAATTTCAAGAATCAGAGGCTAGTATGGGTTTTGGGAAACTGTCCTTATTGGGTCAGACATTTTTTGACTCTAGAGTTCTTACTCAAGTGCCAAGAGAAGCCTTTTTTCCTCGGCCAAGAACAGATGCTGTCATCATGGAATTTGATCCAAAGGATAAGAGGGAAGTTCAGGCTAATCCAGCCGATTATGTGTTCGCTTATTTATTCCGAAGAGCTGGGAGATATGGTTTGGTTGTAAATGATATGAAACAGGCATTGGTTGAAGCCAGCCAAAGAGGTGGAGGTAGTGATTTGTCTAAACGAGAATCGCATAGACGAGATAGATCAAATGCCAAAAGGGAGCTTAGGCAACTGCTGGGTGAATATAACGGCTCGAGAGACATCTCTGTCTTTGGTAACAGTGACAGGAGCAGAGGGGGAACGATTGTTTCTCAATCTCAGGCGCTTGATGTTATCGGGAAGATGGGAATCCCAGAGAGTGTTTTAGGAAAACCGTTTTTTAGGTTGGATAATCAGGATGTAAGAGAACTTACTGCAGCAGTAAGAGGTTTTTATTCACGCTGACCTCCTGCATTGACTTATGTGGGGCTTTCGTGCCTGGAGTGGCATAAGTTTACCTTAAATTAGCTTCAGAAGCCTTGTTGGGGATTTGTTGAGGGAATCTGCAGTAGTTCTGGGAGAACTCCTTAACCTCCATACTTATGTGGGCTCGCCTGGAGAGTTTCCCGTTTAAAGGTGTATTTCGAGCGTCAGAACCAATAAGTAATTTAACTCTGCTAAAAGGATGTCAAGTACCCCTTTTCTCAAGAACACTTTCTACGAATTTTAGCTTAAATTGAACCGGTGACATTTTTAGCTTGATCTGTATCCTATCGTTATTGTAATAGCTTAAGTAACTGAAAATATATTCCAATAGTTCTCCCAGAGTATCAAATCTGTTGAAATCCCCGGATTCCGTCTTGAACCTGGAAAAGAATGACTCGCTCCAACTGTTTTGCCAGGGAGCCCCCGGATCACTGACTGAGATTTTAACTTCTAAGCTTTCCAGGAAGATAATGCAGTTTTCGGAAAGATACTCCCGTCCGCGGTCGGAGTGGAATATCAATGGCGGCTTTTTTGCTTTCAAAAGAGCCTCTTTCAATGTTTTTAACACCAGATCGGAGTCATGATGGTTTGAAAGGTTAAACCCGACTATTTCTTTTGAGACTATATCCTGGATTATGGCTAAATAGATGAATTTACCCTGATATTTAATGTATGTTAAATCACTGCTCCAGACATCACCAATGTTGTACTTTGTAAGATCCGCATCTTTTAGAAGATTTGCGTATTGATCCTGAAAGGAAGGATCCGTCTGGGTTATATATTTCTTCTGGTACCAAAGCCTTGGAGGCTTAATGTTAAATTCATGCATTACTCTAAGGATTCTTTTTTTGTTCATCTTCAGGTCCAGTGCCAGCCTTCTGTGTCCGTAGGCAGGATTGGTTATATGATTTTCCTCAATTTTCTTTTTGACATAAAGATCCCGGTCTGTCATTTTGCTTTGATGATAGATGTTTTTATGGTTAATATTCATACAATTGGCAATCAGTTTTTTATTGTTTGATATTTTAACGATTTCTATTTTTTTTCCCTCTCTCAAGCTCTAAAGTGATAATCCCAATTATTCTTTTTAATTCCTCATTCTCTTTTTTCAACCGATTGTATTCAAGTATTGATATTTCTGGTCTTGCCTGGCTTGAGAGCCAGGCATAGATTGTTTTTGTTGATACTGCGTATTGTTTGGCAGCGTCATTAACCGTCATCCCGTTTTTAACTTTTTCAACTATTTCATTTTTAGTTTCCAGTGGTATCCGTTTGAACATATTCCTCCTTTATTAAATATTAGTTTATCTTAGAATATGTTCTTAATATACGGGGTACAGCCCAGGAAGTGTCAAATCCAACTTGATATTTCTTCCTCTTTTGTTTATGTTTGGAGTTGGTTTATGACGCCAGAAAATCCCTCCTCCCCGCTGGCGGGCAAGTAAAATTGCTGGATTGAGGGACGGAAGAGGGTCTCTCAATAGACCGTCATTACCTCAATTTTCAAACAACGGCACAGTATTCCAGTAGTTGATTGTATGATCGCCGTTAACAGAGATGCGGATAATCGGGTGCGACCAGGGTCTGCCTTCTAAACCTTCTGGCAATTTGTAACCCTTGTCTTCCCACAGCCATTGGTGTGACTCACCATTTGAATGTAGCGAATATGTAAATTGACCCCATGTCTTATCAAGATCTTGCACTGCTCGCTTCAGATACTCCTTAGCGATAGTCTCTGCTTCAGCCTTAGTAATTTTTGGCAAGTTGCCAGAATCAGAAACACAGGTAATACCGTCGTTTTTCAGAGCGTCAATTTCATTAGGTCTCAAACCTCGGATACTGACTGAAGTAACGATATGACTTTTGGTATCGACATGATATTCGTAGGAGACACACTGTCCGTTAAGGACTCCTTTTTGATCATAAACATTGACCTGGCGCACCCAATTATCAACTTTCTCAATGTTTTCTCCATCTGATAGTTTGGTAACCCTACCGACCATAAAATACGGTTGCGGGAGAGTGGTGTTAACAAACGCAAGCTCCAGGCTCGGTTCCGCCATAAAAGCTCTGATTGCTGCCATATCCTCGGAAGTATTATCAACAACCTTGTTAGTAGTCAAAAGAGGGGTTTTAATACCTTGCTTTTGCAAAACAAATACTCCTGCGGCAACCAGGATAAATAGAACAATGATAATTTTAATCCTCATATTTCTCACCCCCTTTACGGATAAGGCGGATAATCAGTCCAGCCCTCTTTTCCTTGAACAAAATAACGACCATCGGCAGTATTACAAACCCTGGGATGCCCAGTGCGCCTGGAAGCCTCCTCACTGGTAACTTGACCACCATCATGTCCAATAGCTTTAAGGCAATCATCATAGTTTTTCACCCAGCTATACTTAGCTTGCATTTGCTCTTTCCATGCTGGAGCAACATCTCCTCCAGGAAGAAGCTCTGGGTTAAAAACAAAGCTCTCACAGCGACTACCACAAGATTTGCCTTGGTTAAGAAGAATATCAGCTATCTGCCAGGCAGACATGCTTTGAGAGATTTCATAAATACTTTCAGTGTTGATTGTGTTTTGACCAATTCTCAGAGAGTTCTCATTTCCAGGAGTAGTGTCCCTGGTGTGCAAAAGAGCGTATTTGAGAGCTTCTTCGTCTTTAACCAAGCCATAATAGGCAAGATTCCCTGTTACTGCCAAAAGAGTGTTTTCTTTGCTAACCTTAAACTGAACAATAGGAGCGTTTTTACGAGGAGCTGCAAATCTATCCTGAAACGATTTATACCAATATAAGCCAACACCAAGCAGCAAGAGGGCAACAAGCAAGAACGGAGCGATAATACGAACCTTATTTTTCATCTTCATTGTCATATCTTGATAGGGTTGGCTATGTTAACTTCGCTTGGGGGAGAAAGTCAAATCCAAACAAAAAGCTCCCCGCCAGCGATAGCCTTTCGGCTACCCATACCCCTTTCGGGATATGACCTTCGCAGATGCTCTGACGAGGAGCTTTTATCTGCGAAGGTTTTAATTGCCATGCCCTTTTAGGGTTTAGGCGGTTAAATTGTTAAATTTTACGGCTTATCTCTGCCGTGCATAAGTTTCAAAATATCTTCTTTTTTATAACGACGGTCTTTTCTTTGACCAAAACGAATAGACTGCAAAATCCCCTTTTTATCCCATTGACGAAGAGTGTTGGGATGAACACTAAGTAGTTTACTTGCCGCTGATAATGTTAAAAGCTGTGGAACGGTTTGGTCAGTCATAATTGATAGCAGACTCGCTATTTGTTAACATTAGACTACAATAAGCAACAGTTTATTGCAACTATGACGATAAATATAAACATAGCAAAACACCAGGCTATAGCTAAAACCTGGCTCGTCCTGCAGGAGATTCAAGAACTGGAAGAACTTACAAACAAGAGCGATGCTGTTTACCATCTGCCATCAATACCAACTAAACTCTACCTGAAAGAATACAAAAAGATATTTGGGGAAGATGTTGATGAGCAATATATATTTCAAGAGAGAGCAGATATTCTAAGCGGTCTTGAAAAAAAGGACATAATCAGTTTTGAACCCGAAGATTTTCCAGGAAGGATAAGTTTTACTGTCACCCACCTGTATTACAACTATTACAAAAAAATAAAAAGGCAATTTAAGCAGATACTTCCAGACATGGTTGAGCAGGAAAACATTCTGGAATGGAAAGACCTCAAGTTGAACTTATCGAAGGGAACTTTACAATATAAAAACAATCCGCCAAAAGATACCTCTCCAAGCGAAGAAGAAATTAAATTCCTTGCACTTTTGATGCGTGCCAAAAGGATCGTAGAATATACCGAGATAGCAAGAGAGCTTAAAATGAACTGTTATCACTCAGGAGTTACAAACGAAGATATAGCACGAAATGTGCAGTATTTAAGGCGGGACATTGTGCCAATTTTAGAAAGTGTGGGCATGACTCGAAGTGAAATTAAAAGAATGATTGTATCTATAAGAAATCGAGGCTATAAACTCCGCACAAAATAATCGTTTTCCAATCCACAAAACTATTTCATAAGCCGTTAAATCTTCCCAGAGCAACCCGTTGAGGCTTGCTGTCATATTGGTAAAAATGTGGGTAGTTATCAATTTCGATAACTATCACTATGACGCAGCAAGAATTAAACGAGCATTACTATCAGACCAGCGATCTATCTCTCGCCACAACCCTCTCTTTATTTGCGCCGATAGAAGAAATTGATCGTTTTACTAATCCCCGCAAAGCACTGTTTATCTTCCGTAAGACTCCTGAACTAGAGAAGCTAATTGACCAGTATTTCAGGAACGAAATAAAGATTTCGCCACAAACTTACTTTAATCAGTTGCGTGTCGTGAAGGCACGGCTCTATGCCAACGAATAAATATGATAAGCAGAAATTTATTACTAGAACTAAAACAAATCTTAAAAGAAGACTTCGGTCTAGAGTTAAGTCTTCAAGAGGTTACAGAAATTGGCGCTACTTTGCTGGCTTTCGTAGAAACTTTACTAAAAATCGAGGCGGTAGCTGAAGGAGGCAATAAACATGTTTGACGAAAATCTAAAAAAACTTAATAAGCAAATAAAAGATAAAAATGACCAAATAATTATCTTCATTACTAGGGGTTATATTCAGGAATTTGTTGAATCCAATTACGGCAGGAAACTAACAGATGCAGAGCTTGAAGAACTTAGTTGGCTCGTTTGGGAAGAGGGAGACTACGAGCTCATGTGTTGGCTCGATACAACCATAAATCAAATTATTAAAGAATCAGAGTCTAAAAATAACCTTGAAGCCAAAGGAGGCAACCATGACTAAAAAAGCCATCATTTACTGCCGAACCGCCTGTAATGATCAGAAAAATAAAAAACGATTTCTCTTGGGGCAAGAAGAAGTTTGTCTTTCCTCCATTAAAAAAAGTGATCACCTTGAGATGATTGGAGTTATTGTCGACGACGGTGCTGGTAGTGATGAACAAAGAGATCGGCTTGTAAAGTTGTTTGGAATGTTAAAGAAAAAAGGGGCTGAGGTGCTTATCGCTTATGATACAACCCGCATAAGCAGAGATTACAACGAATACAAGAGTTTTAAAAAGTCGCTGGAGATAGCAGGTATTGAACTTGTTGTCGTAACGCCAGACCTATATGAGATTGGTGATCGAGCGATGAAAGACTATGAAAAATATAGAGAAAAAATTAGGCAGCTAAAAAAGCAAGTTTAAACAAAAACCTATGAATAAAAATAACAATTTTTACATCTGGAGCGCACCGATCATAAAAGATGGACTCTTAGTAGAAATAAGTTCTGTTGACTGGCAAACATTAACATCTCTGGCTGCATATACCGACGAACAGGGAAAGTGTAAGCCATCTTTAGAAGATCTGTGTGCTGTTTTAGGGCTGGCTGATATTGCCAGCGTGAGTAAGCGATTAACCAAGCTGGAAAAGAAAACTTTTGAGGGGTTACCAGTGGTCACCATTGTGCGGGGCAAAAAACTAAACAAAAAAGGGGTGTGGGTTTATTCGAACAACGAATATAAACTCCACCCAGCCATATTAGCCATCTTTAATATTGCTCTCGCAAGGAAAAGCCACCAAACGAGAGAAAAAGATTAACGCTGAAACAGGCTTAATTTGAATAACTATGATAACTATAGACGATATAACAATAAAAATAAGAATGCTAAACCGCCCCTGGCTTTTAGCCCAAGCAACGGTCATTTTCTTCGACATTCTCGAAACGAAGGGTTGGAAAGTCTTGCGCTCTACTAAAACCCACCCTCGATTTCAGGAAGAAATCTGGATTCAAGCTCCTAGTTTTTCAAAAGGAGTAATAAACGGCAAAGAAGTCTGGGATGAAATTATCTGGGTTAACGACAAGAACCTTTATAACCAGATTGAGGAAAAAATCTACAATGCCTTCTTCGTAAAACGCAACAAGGAAAACGGAGAACAAGGAGCGGTTGAAGCGATGGAACAGGAAGAAAAAATCGATGTTTCTAAAGACCTTGATGAAGATATTGATCCTGATGACATACCACTATGAAAAACACAAAGGAACTTTTTATAAGGCTTTATACAGAGACTCTATATAGTAACTTTATTGTCCCTTTAAGAGGAAGTAACTATATACAGTTACTATACGGTGACTTTAAGGAAAAATTGGGTTTTTTCTTCAAACAAACGCGGCAACTCGTTTGGCAAGGAGACACAAACGGATTAGGGCAGATTTCGGGCAGAATTAGGGCAGTTTTTCAAATTATCCCGCATAACGCTGCCTCAAAAATGTCCTCAAGTGTCCTCAAATGCCCTCAAAAAACCAAGGTATTGAGACGGAATGTTGAAGCTAAAAAATGCCATCAGCCTGTCATTGGTTTGTCATCAGAAAAATACCACCAAATGACCACTGAAATACCACCAGAATTAAAAGTGATAGACGAGTCTAAAGTCGGTGTGGATCGGTGTAAATCGGTGCAATTTTTAACCACTCCAGGCATAAAAATGAGTGCGAATGGGTGTAACTGGGTGCAGAAAATCGGGTCGATTCGGATCAAATCGGATCAGAAAACGAGGGTAAAATGCTACCAAATGCGTCCAAAAAACAGGGCGACCAAAGGCGACTGAAGACAACCAAAAATAACCCTTTAACTTTCCAGCGATTGATATTGCTTAACAGTTCGTTTATGTTGTGTAGCTAAACGAGATAAAACCTATGAAATCTGTCCTACTCTGCCGAGTATCGAGTCGAGAACAAGAAGAAACAGGCTACTCGCTGCCTGCCCAAGAGAAGCTACTCAAGGGCTACGCCGAGAAGCTGGTCTTTGGAGTAACTAAAATCTTCTCCATCTCTGAATCGGCAAGCGGGAGGAAACAACGAGAGATCTTCTCCTCCATGACGGAGTATGTTAAGAAAAACAACATTAAAATTATCATTTGCGAGAAGGTTGACCGCTTAACCAGAAACTTCAAAGATGCGGTGATGATCGACGAATGGCTGGAGGAAGACGAAGAACGCCAAGTCCATCTGGTCAAAGATTCCCTTATCCTCCACAAAAACTCCCGCTCCCAAGACAAACTTAACTGGGGTGTGCGCATTATCTTTGCCAAAAACTACATTGATAACTTATCCGAGGAAGTAAAGAAGGGGCAAAAGGAGAAGCTGGCACAAGGATGGCTACCATGCCGACCTTTGCCAGGATATAAGACTGTTGGCGAGCGTGGACACAAAATCCATGTCCAAGATGAAACCACCGCTCCTCTAATAAGCAGGTTCCTTGAACAGTATTCAGAAGGAGACTGCTCGGTCAAAAAGCTGGCTGATATAATGTTTGAGGCGGGACTTCGCTCGTCAACAGGAGGCAGAATCTACAAAAGCCGAGTCCATCAGCTCCTCAAAGACCCGTTTTACATCGGGAAAATCAGGTGGAACGGCGAGATTTATCAGGGCAAACATGAACCCTTAATTAGCCAAGAGATTTTTGATAAGATACAGTTAGTGCTGGCTGGTAAAAATACACCTAAAATAAACAGACATATGTTTTTATTTAAGCAATTACTCAAATGCGCCGAGTGTAAAGGCACGGTCACCTGGGAAATTCACAAAGGGATCATCTATGGGCATTGTAATCACTACCGCAACTGTTCCCAGAAGAAATGGACAAGAGAGGATGTGATTGAGAACCAGCTATTAACAGGCTTTGAAGGACTACAGTTAAAAAACAGCCATATTGCCGAATGGCTCAAGAAGGCACTCAAAGAAAGCCACCAAGATGCTACCAACTACGAAACAAGCAGTCTCAAAGAGCTGCAAGACCGCCTGGCACAAGTTGAAAAGCGCTTAGACCGCCTCTACGACGACAAACTGGATGAGAAGATTACCAAAGCCTTCTATGACCAGAAGTATAAGCAATATACCCAGGAGAAGGCAGACATTGTGGCAGCGATTGAGAAACATACCAAAGCCAAGAATAACCACTTTGATTTGGGGATTAACCTCTACGAACTCTCCCAGAGAGCCAAAGAAATATACCTGCGAGCCAAAGAATGCCACCTTTTGGAAGAACAAAGACGACTTATCAGTCTGGTATTTACCAACATGACCCTAACCCAAGGAGTTCTGGCTTACGAGTATTCCAAAGCCTTTAAGCTCATACACAATGCAGTGCTTGAGACTAACGGTTCGAAAGTAGCGAATTTGGCAAAAAATGGAGCGAAGATTTTCGAACCTAACGAATTGCCCAATAAATCAACCCAAAAGGGGTCTTTGCGACCCTCTCGTCCTACTTGGCTGCGGGACTAGGATTCGAACCTAGATTGAACGGTTCAGAGCCGTTTGTCCTACCATTAGACGATCCCGCATTATTAACTCTATTATTTTATCATTAATGGCATGATTTTGGCTAAACTTACAGTATAATAAAAATAAATGAAGATAATTGAAGATAAAATTTCATTAAGCGAATTACAGAAGATGGCCAAGCAAAAGTTTGGTAATTTGGTTAAAGCCGTGGTTGATATCCAAAGGGAAATTATGGTCGTAGATGGCGATTTGCATAGCGATGAAGAAAGTTGGCTTTTGGAAAATGGTTCAAAACAGGAAAATCTTTGGGGAATTAATCTTTACCCTTTCAGTCAGCATAAGGATTTAATTGAATTTGATTCACTGATTAACCTTCGTCCGTCACAAGGCAATCTTAGCAGAGGGGTGGATAATCCTATTGTTCGTCAAAAGATTATTAAAATCATCAAAAAACTTATAAAAAAATGAGCTATCAACACCAGTCTTTAATGAGAGGTAAATGGAAAAAATTAACTTTTTTGGAACAGATGGCTAATGTGGGAAGTGAAATAGAGAGAGCAATTTTATGGAAACAGAAGGGTAATCATGATTACAGCCGGCAGGCCTTTTTTCGAGCCTTAGAACTTCTGGATTTTACTCTTGATGACAGGAAAAATTTAAAAAGACTAAAAGAATTATGCCGACTGCGTGAAGCCCTTGTGGATTATTTTGACGGCAGTAACCAGTTTTCTTCTTCCGATAAACTTTGGCACAACTACTTTTTTGCTTTTAACTGGGCAGCGCAGCTTAAAAGAAAAAAAGTTAATCAGGGTGAAAGTATAGATTTATAATAATGAGATTATGGGAATAATTTTTAATCTTTTAATCGGTAGTTTGGCAGTCTTGATTTCGGCTTATATTGTGCCGGGGATTAAAGTTACCGATTTTTTCACCGCCCTGGTTGTAGTCGTTGTTTTAGGTCTCTTGAATATGTTCATCAAGCCTTTTTTAATTCTTTTTACGCTACCGATAAATATCTTAAGTTTAGGCTTATTCACTTTGGTGATAAACACGATTATTATCCTTTTGGCCAGCAAAATTGTGTCCGGTTTTAGTGTCCAAACTTTTTGGTCTGCTTTTATCTTTAGTTTAATTCTGGCTCTGGTAAATTATTTTCTCCATTCTTTGATTCACTGATTTCTGCTAAGATAATGGTGATGCTAGAAACGATTTTTAAGGCAGTTTTTTTGGGTGTTTTAAATGGCTTAACCGAGTTTTTACCTGTTTCTTCCACCGGTCATCTGATTGTTGTTGAGCATATCTTGGGAGTTTCGCAGGAAAGATTTGGTTTGTCTTTTGATGCCGCCCTACACTTGGGTACGGCGGCGGCGGTTATTTGGGTTTTTTGGAAGAGATGGATGGAAATTATAGAAGGGTTGATGACAACGGTTAAAAAGGGAGAAATAGTTGAAAAAGGCAGATTGGGTTTTTTTCTTCTTCTGGCAACGGTGCCGGCGGCCTTAATTGGTTTAAAGTTTGAAAAGATAATTGAGAGTGCTTTCCGCAAGCCATCGTTGGTGGCGGCAGCCTTAATTGCTGGTGCTATTCCCATTTATCTGGCAGAAAACAAGGGGAGAGAGAAAATTAAGGAGCTTAGCATGATTGGGGGTTTTAAAGCCTTAATAATCGGACTAGCCCAAAGTTTGGCTTTGATTCCCGGTGTTTCTCGTTCAGGCATTACCATCAGTATGGGAATGTTTTTGGGTTTTAGTCGGCAAAACTCAGCAGAATTTGCTTTTTTATTATCTGGACCAATTGTTTTGGGCGCCGGCGGCAAAAAATTTTTAGACGTAATCGGTGAATTCTTTTCCGGTAGCGTCAGCTTGGATGAAATTAACTTTTTTATTCTGGGAATCGTCAGTTCAGCCCTCGCCGGCTGGCTGGCCATTAAATTTTTACTAAATTACCTCAATCGTCATTCGCTGAATATTTTTGTTATTTATCGTATAATATTGGCCATATTTATTTTTATTCTTATAAAATAAATATTTAGAGATTAAAAAAATGAAAGCCAGTAATATCAAAAAGGGAACAATGATTTTATTCCGGGGTGAACCTCACCTGGTATTAGAAAAAGATTTTTTTAATCTGGGCAGAGGCAGAGGTCATCTTCGGGCTAAGCTTAAAAATGTGAGGAGTGGAGCTACCATCCGTTTTACTTTTAATTCGGTGGAGTCGGTAGAGGAGGTAGTTTTTCAAAACCGTCAACTCCAATATCTTTATCAGAGCGGCAGTGAACTTTATTTTATGGATCCAAAAACTTTTGAACAAATCAGCTTTCCTAAAGACTTAGCTGCTGATAAAACCCATTTTCTTAAAGAAGGTGAACTATATATGGTGACTTTTTATGAAGAAAAACCATTAGGGATTAAATTACCACCAAAAGTTACCCTCACTGTGACGCAGGCAGAGGAGGCGGTTAAAGGAGATACCGTCACCGGCGCCACGAAGACGGTTACTTTAGAAACGGGTTTTAAGTTAAGAACGCCTCTTTTCATTAAACTAGGCGATAAACTGATCATTAATACGGAAACAGGAGAGTATGTGGGGCGGGTATAAGCTTTGGCCAATAATTGGTGGCGTTAGTTTATTAATTTTTCTTCTTCTTGACCAACTTTTTTTTCATTCAAAGGAAGTTTTGCTTTCCCCTTGGGGAGGAGAAATTTTTCAAAAATTAACAAGGCGGAAGATTGAAGTCGTGGGTTTTTTACCTTATTGGAATGTGGTTCCAGAGCTTCAGCTCAACTTTTCGGCTTTAGATCAATTAATTTATTTTGGTTTAACGGTGAATAAAGACGGTTTGCTTCAAACCGTTCAGAATGGAGAGGCCGAACCCGGCTGGCGGAAATTAACCAACGGAACAATGACTCAGATTATCGGCGAAGCCAAAAGAAAACATAAAAAGGTACTTTTAAGCCTTGTCTTATTCGATGCCGAGATTATGGATGATTTACTTCAAGATAAAGAAAAAAAACAAAGCTTAATTGACGAGGTTTACCATCTCGTTCAAGAATACCAATTTGATGGCGTAGATGTTGATTTTGAATATTTTCCAGGCAGTGATAATCTGGAAAATTTTGGCAGACAATTTAATCAGTTTTTAAGAGAACTGAAGGCAGCTTTAAATAAGGATAAAAATAAGAAGATTTTATCAGTGGACATTTACCCTAAAGCCTTTATTTATGGTTGGCCTTATCAATTACCTGAACTGGGTAACATTGCCGACCAAATTATAATTATGGCTTACGATTATACTCAAAGCAACAGCCAGAGAAGCGGGCCAATAGCTCCCCTTAAAAGTCAAAATGAGAAAGAAATGTCAGTCGTACAAACCTTGCAGGCAGCTTTAAACCAAATTGAGAAAAAAAAGTTAGTTTTGGGTATTCCTCTTTATGGTTACGAATGGTGGGTGGTTAATGAAGCACCGCGCAGTGCTACTTACTGGCGAAGTGGCGAAGTTGCCAGTTATAGTCGGGTTAAAGAATTGATTAAAGAAAAAAAACTAAAAGTTGAGTGGGATGAAGTAGCCTATTCTCCTTGGTTAAACTACCGTGATGGTTGGCAGCTTAAACAGATTTATTTTGAAAATCTCAAATCATTGAGCGGTAAAATTGAATTGGCACAACAACTAGGTTTATCAGCAATTGCTTTTTGGGCCCTGGGTTATGAAGGTAAAAATTCAGAAATTTGGGATTTATTGGAAAAAAAGTTATAATAAATTAGCAAAATTATGATTTTTGTTAATTTTAAAAGTTATCAGCAGGCTTCTGGTGTTGAAGCTCTCAAACTAGTTAAAATTTGCGAGTTAATTTCTCAGCGCTTTAAAGTCCCCATTATTCCTTGTGTTCAAAGTTTGGATTTACCGGCGGTGGCCGACAAGACAAAGCTTCCGGTGTGGGTTCAACATTTTGACCCGTTTAGTTACGGTCAACATACAGGTTATGTGATACCCCAGCTCCTTAAAATTCGCGGTGCTTCAGGAAGTTTACTTAATCATTCAGAACATCCTTTAAATTTTGCTGATTTAAAAAAGGCAGTGAGTTTAGCAAAGGCAGTAGCTTTAAAGACTTTGATTTTGGCCGTCGATTTAAAAACTGCCAAAACTTATGAGTCTTTAGCTCCCGATTATTTAGGTTTGGAGGAACCTTCACTTATTGCCAGTGGCACGGCGATGGTGAAATCAGAAGGATTGAGAAAAATGATTAAACAATTTGTCTATCAGACACATAAGGCTATACCTATTATCGGTGCTGGTATCAGCAGTGCCGCAGATATCAAACAAAGTTTAGCTTTAGGTGTTAAGGGTGTTTTGGTGGCTTCGGCCGTGGTTTTGGCTGAAAATCCCAAATCGGTGCTGGCGGCGATGGCAAGAGCCTTTTCTTGATCTTTAACTTGTGGCTTGTTATGATTTGTTTGTGGAGCGCCTCAAAAAAGAAATTTTAAAAATATTTTACTTTCCCTTAGTTATTCTAACTTTTGGTTTTGTTTTTGTCAGTTTCTTTAGTCTTAAAAATGGGTTGACTTCGGAAGATGAGGTTTTTTTAACTGACGGCAGTTTTGATGTTTCGGCCCAAAAAGGTTATTTTAATAATCAGTTGGTTTTAGGGCCTACGAAACCTTATTTATTTTCGGCGGAGCAAGAAAATTTAGCGGTGCTTTCGGCGACGAGTGGCGAGAAATGGATTGACGTTAATCTGACCACTCAAGTCTTGACCGCTTTTGAACCGGATGGTAGAGTCTTTATGCAGGTTCCAATTTCCTCGGGTTTATGGGCGCCTACACCTACCGGTACTTTTAGAATTTGGATAAAGTTGCGTTATGCGCTGATGCGTGGTGGCTCTCAGGCCTTGGGAACTTATTATTATTTACCCAATGTGCCTTGTACTCAGTATTTTTATAAAGGTTATGGTTTACATGGTGCCTACTGGCATAATAATTTTGGTCACCCCATGAGTCATGGTTGTGTAAATATGGCTCCAGCTGATGCCTGCAAGCTTTTTGAGTGGACTTCCCCACCAATTGCGGCAAATGAAAATATGGTTAAACCTACTTCTCAAAATCTGGGGACGCTCGTGGTGATTCACTATTAATTTTGTAGTTGACAGCTAGCACTCTATTTGCTAAACTGCTAATAATGGCAATTATTCTGGATAATTATCTCAAATCTAAAGAAAAAGAGACCGGAGAAAAAAAAGTCCCTTTTGCTCCGTTGCGCGACGATATAATTTTTCCTTATACTGAAGTAATTTTAACCTTTGGTCGGCCAAAATCGGTTGCCGCCGTCAACGCCGCTTATGCCACCGACAAAATTATTTGTTTGAGTGGCCAGAAAGACAATCGGATTAATGATCCCAGCTTTGATGACATTTACAAAGTTGGCTGTTTGTGTCAAATAAAACATCTTCTTAAGGATGAAAGTGGTATTAATGTTTTAGTTAAAGGTTTGACTCGGGTAAGAATTGAAAGTTTGGAGCTTAAGGAAAATTTACCTTTGGTGACGATTACCCAAATTCCGGAAATTGTGGAGGAGTCAGATGAAGTTACGGCTTTGTGTCGCCATCTCACGGCGCAATTTAGAAGAGCAGTTAATCTTGGTAAAGGTACAGAATTTTCTGTTTTTTGGAAATTGATGTCGGGCATGGAACCTTCTGAACTTGCCGACCAGATTGCTTCCACTTTAGAAATTAAACCTGAGGAAAAACAGGTGATTTTGGAGATTACTGATTTGAAAAAAAGATTGATAAAAATAGATGAATTTTTAGATAAAGAGATTAACATTCTAGAAATAGAGCAATCTATTGTTTCCAAGACGCAACAGAAATTTGATAAGAATATGAAAGAGGCGGTTTTGCGCGAACGACTCCAGACCATTAAAAAAGAGTTGGGTGAGATGGATGAGGAAGATAAGGAAATTGCTGAGTTTCGCAAGAAAATCAAAGAATCAGGAATGCCACCGGCTGTGATGGAGAAAGCAAAAAAAGAATTAAAGCGCTTGGCGGAAATGCACACCTTTAATCCTGAAGCCGGTTATATTCGCAGTTATTTAGAATGGTTGGTGGAAATGCCTTGGGCAAAGGAGAGTGCCGATAATGTTTCGTTAAGTCATGCTGCCGCCGTCCTTTCCGCCGATCATTACGGCTTAAAAGAAGTTAAGGAGAGGATTTTAGAACATTTAGCGGTGATGAAATTGAGAAAAAGACAAAGTCAGTTAAGACAGGTTAAAAAGGATAAAGTTAACAGTGGTACCATTCTTTGTTTTGTGGGTCCGCCCGGTGTGGGTAAGACTTCTATTGGTAAATCAATCGCCAAAGCCTTGGGAAGGAAATTTATAAAAGTTTCTTTAGGCGGTATTCGTGATGAGGCAGAAATTAGGGGTCACCGGCGGACTTATGTTGGTGCCCTACCCGGCCGCATTATTCAGGGAATAAAAAATGCCGGCAGTAGAAATCCGGTTTTTATGCTCGATGAAATTGACAAGGTTGGTATTGATTTTCGAGGAGATCCTTCAGCTGCTCTTTTAGAAGCCTTAGATCCCGAACAAAATAAGGACTTTTCTGATCACTATTTAGAAGTGCCATTTGATTTATCGAAAGTAATGTTTATTACCACCGCCAATGTTTTAGACACGATTCCGCCAGCTCTTAAAGACAGATTGGAAGTGATTCGCTTTTCTGGTTATACCGAAGATGAGAAATTTGAAATTGCCAAAAAATATTTAGTAAGGAAAGCCCTTTTAGCTTCTGGTTTGAGTCCCAAGGAGGTCGTCTTTGAAGACGAAGCCTTGCGGAAAATTATTCGTCATTATACACGCGAGGCGGGAGTAAGAAATCTCGAAAGAGAACTAGCTAAAATTAGCCGTAAGATCGCCCGTAAAATTGCGGAAAAACAAAAGGTTAAAACCAAAATAAGCAGTCAAGATTTAAGTAAATTTTTGGGACCGGCGGCCTTTAATCATATGCAAGCAGAAAAAAAGGATGAGAGTGGGATGGCAACTGGTCTTGCTTGGACTCAAGCCGGCGGTGAGATTTTATTTATTGAAGTAGCGCTGATGCCTGGCAAAGGTAAAATTATTATTACGGGTCAATTAGGAGAGGTCATGAAAGAATCATGTCAGGCGGCTCTTTCTTATTTACGCAGCCATTGGCAAAATTTTTCCAAAAAAAATCTTCAAGTGAAAGATTTCTCAAAAATTGATATTCATATTCATGTACCGGAA